>CEAO01015928.1_pt1 | contig 303024 bp, 268 predicted proteins | sample 557631 | NCBI WGS metagenome assembly CEAO01 (sample SAMEA3182049, study PRJEB8094) | gut metagenome | biome: human; feature: gut; material: Stool; isolation source: human stools | place: Canada | collected 2012-02-08 | reverse complement strand
GTAGCCACGATAGACCACACGGCTGGTAGAAGCCGATATATAATACTTATCACAATAGTACGTTGAAGACGAGCCGCTGACAGTACCGACAGGTATCATGTCCATATATTTGCCGTGATACATTGCGACATTCCATTGATCGCTGCCGGATTTTCCTTTCACCATACGAATACTCCCGTCGGGCATCCAAATACGCCATTTATACTGATTGCCACTGTCATTCGGAAGATCGACGCGGTCCATCATGTCGTATTTATGGCCATAAATATCTTCGTAACCGAGACAACAAGTATTATTCACCTGCTCAACGCTGGTACCGGTGCTGTCCTTATACCACGCATACTGCCGGACTTGAAATTCGATCACCGAGTTAGTCACGTTAGCGTTGATATTATGGGCTTCCTCATAGCCTATCGTGTCTTTCATGCCATATTTGGCTGTTCCGCCCGTCACACGCATGTTCGTATGTTGTCCGGCACCGCACTGTTCCTGGCTGTCACGACGGCCGTAATGGGCGTAAAACAGGTTAGCGATATGGCTGTGCAAAAGTGGGTCAATCTGTTGCATTCCGCGCTGCACACTGTAATAATGGAAATCCGTCCACGTCATACTCGCGGCAGTTGAACTGCCGGTGATGCAACTGCGCAGCTTGCTGCCCACCACCGAGCTACCCACAACGGCACAAAGGCACTCGTCATTCTCAACCCAGTCGGGCTCCATGTCTTCAATTTTAGTACTATTACTGAGTACGACCTTGTCAAATTCAGCGGTGTTCATAATCGTAAAGTTCAAAGTAACAGCATTGGACGGGATATCCGAAATAAGGTACATGCCTGCCTCGAACATGCAAGACAGCGTGGGGACAACAATATCAGAAACAATGGTACCCGAAGCATCCACAAAGGCGTTACCTATCAGATTCGTACCGGGAACACTCGGAAAACGTACACGTTTGTAACCGGACACATCGACCTGGCAAACGGAATAATTCGTATCAGCAGAATAGGAATCCGCAAGGGTATCCCTGCCGCTCATCAGCTTATAACCCTTACGGTATTTACCGTCAGCCTGAATTTCTTCCAATGTCATTACTTTGGCAGAAGGAATCTCCGGCATTACATCATTAGAACTGTAGCAGCTGTAATGTTTGCCATTCAGATAATCATTCACACCCTTGCTCCAGTAATGGGGCTCAAGAAGCATCCAGTCGCCTTCCGTACCATCCAGTTTGGCTGTCGTGCAGTTCTTCACCTCGGACTGGTCAGCATAGTAATTGGAGTTTTCGTCATGCAGCGGATAATAGGTCATCTCACCATCCAGATTATTCATTGTCGTCTCTATGTTAGCTATTTTTACACTTTTGCTCGTAGGCTTCTTTGTAACTTTCGCAAGAACGCGATGACGCTTCTTCAGAATGGCCGAGATATGTCCGCTCGGCGAATAGTCATTCCCATACTTGTACCCGGTCTCATTGTCCAGATTCGACACATTCGCGTCATCCGCAACCGAGTCATCAAACTCAATCATGGTATAATCCGGCTGTCGGATGTTTAACTCTGGGAAGTGGGCGGTCAGTTCGCCGAATTCCTCATCGGCCACGTACTTTGTTAACCGGTAGCTGCCAACAAGGCGGCACGTATCAACATTTCCGCCATTCTCATCTACTCCGCCCACTTTGAGAAGTGTGCGCAAAAGGGAACCGTCGCCTTCAAGGTCGATACCCGTAACACGGAGATATTTCACATTTGCACATCGGTTGTACAGGGTCTGCCAGTTAAGCTGTGCGCAGTTGTCGACTACCAGACGTGTGATATTATTCGTTCCTTCCAATGTCAGACGCGAGTTCGTCAGTTTGTTCAGGTACCGCAGTTCCAGCGTCTGGAGGGTAGATGGAAGAACACATGTGTAAAGAGGTGCGCCCTGGGCGAAACTGACACCTGTCAGCGCGGACTTCCCGGCACGGAACGTTTCAAGCTTCGTATTGTTGGAAAGGTCCATGCCGGTGAAAGATGAAGATTTCAAGCCTGTCATGTTCAACTCCCGGAGATTACGACAGTTGTTTACCAATAAAGCATTCAGCGTCGTCTGCGTTGCGGCACAGCTCACGTCAAGCGTACGGAGAGCCGTACAGTTATTCAGGTTGAGCGTCTGCAATATGGCGTGGCTTACATCTGTCAGGTCAAGGCCAAGGATACGGCTCGCGCCGTATACGTATTGCGGGTCGTTTACGATGAGGTCGGTGTCAAGTGTCAGTTCGACTTGGCTTCCGGCATCCTCGGCAAGTACGGCGCTTTGATGGGGAGTACCGCTTGTATAACCATACCCGAAATAATACCGTTCGCTGGCTGTCAGCTTCAGCTTCCGGTTGTCCGTTGAGAACTTGTAACCGAAATAGACACCAAAGCTATCTTTCCGGTATGTGCCGCAGACATATTGGCTATCCAGGAGGGCAAAGCGGTTCTGGAGCGTGAAAGTACGGTGCGCGTAGCGACTTCCCTGAAGGGCATACAAATAATCGTAATAACTCGTGCCGCCGGTGGTAGACACGCCTTCTGTCAGCGGCTTGATATACTTATACTCGCCGTCCTTGTTATAAATGCGTTCTGACCAGTTGTTCATCTGCTCTTCATTCAGTACTTCAAGCACATATTCAAGGCTCATGTTGGACCGTAACGTATCAGCCACCTCACGGAGCTTGTCCGGACAACCACGTACCAGTTCCCACAAAACACTATCGTGACCGGCAAAGGCATAACTTCCGATACTTTCATCAATGGTATTGTGCGTAATGGTGTAGTCATACTTTAGCACCGAGTCGTTACGGCTTCCCAGGATGGTATCCATGTCATAAGGGAGGAAGTACCATATCTTGCCATCCCAGGTTGCCAGCATCATATTTTTGGCCCGGTTATCCACTGCCATGAAGTAGTCGGTAATCAAATACCATGCAAACGGGCTGTCGTTTCCGAAATACTCCTTGTACCCGTTCAGGAACTTCGTCGGGCTGCCCTTACAGGAGTCAATCCAAGTCCAAAGCCGGGTAACTGCCGCCTTGTCGTCTTCATGCGCATCTGCCCAGGTAGTATCAGCCTTGAAACGGAATTCAAGCGCGTCATCGAAGTTTGAAAGGTTCGAAGTACCAAAAAGGCACAAAGCCTCGGAGTTGTTCAGGAACTCAACGCAAATACATTTGTTCCGCTGCCCATTCAATGTTTCTTCATCGTTGTAACCCTCGATGCCCTCGAATCCGTAAACGATGGCACTCTCTGACTTTTCATTGTTAAAGTTGTACTTGCCCAGATAGGTATTTATACCGCTGCCGTCATTATCATAAAACAGGTCCATCGGGAACCCGTCCACGCCGATACGTACGTCATAATTCCCGGTATACGCAGCCTGCGGAGGAGTAAGCCATCCACAACGCTTCCAGATATCGTTCACAATACGCACCGCACCGGTATTGTGCGTACTGGAGGAATCGGAAAAGTCAGCCTTCAGACAGAAAATGCTGATCGGACGGGCTCCCGGTTTGAAAGCGTATTTAAGGTCGGGAATATTCACGCCGTTTACTTCCAGCGTCGTGCCGTATTTCTCGCTACGCTCAAAGTACAAACGGTAGTTCTTACGGGGATAAGTGGTACTGGATGTTCCCTGAATACGGAGACCGACATTCCGGGCTATGAAGTCATACTCTTTCCCGTAGGGGCTGTAGAAATAGATATCCGCTGCCACCTCAAATTTCTTATTGTTCGTTTGATTCACAAGGTCCACATCCCCCACAATGCGCATCACCGCCTTGCCCTGCTGCCTCAGTTTGTCGATATCCACGTCGGTGCCTTCGTCATTCATCACGTCATTACGGGCAAAGAGAATGACCATCTCGTCACTTGTCGGGCGGTCAACCATGAAGTTGGAGAGGCACTCGTCATCGGTCAGTGCCCGGTTATATACGCGGAGGTTTCTCAATTCCACGTCGGCACTGTCGCTTGTCACCCTGATGGTTGACGGTGCAGCCTGGAGCATTCCTTCAGTAGCGCCGTACTGCTTGGCACCGCACCGGATACCATTCACATACAGTTCCATCAGGCGGCTGCCGGACTTCATGCCCACCACAAAAGCAATTTTCAGCTGGATGCCGCTGGCGAACTTCGTACCTACCTCCGTACCGCCACTGGCGCGCATCAGGGCTTCCTGCGTGGTAAGCTGCATACCTACACCGCCGTTCATACAGTCCACAACAAGGCCGCTCCGGTCTGTCACATTCGTGCAGGTCAGTTCCAGTTCGTAGGTGGCGCCGGTTGTCGTGGCGTCAGATGTAAAAGGCTTATAACCTATATCGATGGATGCGCCGTTCGTCAGTTTAAGGGAGTCGCCCGTCCACCCGTTACTCTGCCAGTCGAAGTTCTCGAATGTTGTTTTTACACCATTATATTCCCAGCTACCGGGATTGCCTTCTGTATTGCTACGACCGGCTGCCGAAAGTTTCAGTTGCAGCCCGGAAGTTGTTTCGCTCAGGTCAATGCCGGAATCGGTCACGTCAATATTGAGCGGGTAGCGGGTAGCACCGCACTGGAATCTCATGGAGACTCTTCCCTTTTCCGTGAAACGGTTCACATAAGTCTGCGTTGTTCGCGGGACGCTAACCTCCTGAGTCTGCACATTGTCACGGAAAACGGACATTTTAGTCGGAGTTGCAGAGGGGTCATACACCACAAAATCAAATTTCACCTGTTCGAACTGTCCGGCTTCCAGAAGCGGGGTCAGGTGGTCGGACGAAGAAAAGATACGACCATCGGTAAAGCTCATCATCGTGCCGATAAAAGGGGCACTGCTGCCCGACTTGAGGATATCGATGTAAATGCTTTCTGATTTCAGCGTCAGGTCCGCACTCGCCTCCATCTCGGCAACCATCTGAACTGTATGCCGGCCTACGTTGAAACCGGTCATCGAAAGGTTGAAACTTCCATTGGTGGTACCGCTGCGGGTCACGGTGTTGGCGTTTTGCTGTTTTCCGTCCACGTACAAGGTGACCACCTTTGTCCCGGATCCGCTAACAGTATAGGGAAGGTTGACCGTGTCGTTGGTATTATAGCCACCCCCGGCGATGCTTCCGGCAAGATTATAGCTGCTTGTCAGTGACAAGGTAACCGCCTTAACGCTTACATACGCCCGGTTGGTCTGAGTCTTGCCTGTGATAGGGTCGGTAGTGGTGGCATAAACATATACATCGGTAGTACCTACCATGAGATACTTGGTCAGGTCAAGTGAATAGCTGCCCTTGCTCACATCATACCGGGTGTCACTGTACATGGTAGTGGAGCCGCGAAGAATGGTTATCCGGATAGTGGCCTTCTGACCGGTAGGCTGTCCCTTTTCATCACCCCCGGCGTACTGGTGGTCATAAGTATAAGTAAGAAGGGCTGAACTTCCCTCCTTGATGATCGAATGGTCAACGGAAGCGCCCAGTACTATTTTTGTCGTGGCGGTTTCTCCGCCGCCACCGCCACCGCTGCCGGCGGGAAGGTCTACGGAGACTACCTCGGCACCGCTTTTATTCTTCAGCGTCAGACGGACAGAGCTCTCGTCCTCACTGAGGTCGGCGGTAGCGCCGAAAATGGTATTCGCATCCATTTCGTTTAGTTTGGCTGTAACAGCGGAGTTCTGTACAGGATTGGTACTGGAAGCATCCAGACTTTCGTCCACCTCAGTCTCGTTAAAGATTATATTCACATTTCCGGTACTGTCCGGATTCTGTCTTTCACCGTTCACCGTCACACTTTTCACCGTACCGGCACCACCGAAATCTTCCCAACTGGCAACCTGTCCCCAGCTGGAAAGATTGGTACCGGCAAACTGTTTGGTCTCCCATTTTCCCTGAGAAACCTCATAGGTGATACAACGGCCTTTGCCGCGCTGTTTTTCTTCTACGGCAATGATAGCGGTAGCAAGGGTATAATAGCCGCTATCCAGAGGGTATTCCTCTGAGACATTCAACGTGTTGCCGCCACCGCTGCCGCTGATTTCAACGAGTCCGTTTTCCTCGTCACTCCAGACGTAAAGCACCTCCCCATACAGATAGGCTTTATTTTTCAGTAACGTCCCGTTCTGATTATATATCTCGCTGCCGGGCCATGACGTATAGTATTCTTTGACACTTGCCTGAACGACAAACAACTTATGCGAAGGGCTGTATTGAATCTCTTCAGGAGAATGTTCCACACTGTCATCAAAGAAATCAATATCACCACCGCTTATTTCAATAAATCCACCGAAACGGGCTGTCGCACCTTTCAATGCAGCCAATGCGGTGTTTACATATTCTTTTTTCACCTGAATGGCCTCCTTGGCCGCTGCACTCGCATCGGCGGCGGCAGCATTCGCGGTGTTCGCAGCGGCATCCGCGACCCCGGCCGCACTTGCGGCATTCCCCGCCGCCGTGTTGGCTGCCGATGCCGCATTGTTGGCTGTTGCGGCGGCAGCTTTGGCCGTGGCGGCGGCATCCTCCGCAGGTTTTTTCAACAGTGAGACGGGGGCAAGCACAACCTCCTGCCCGCGCATTGCCGGAAGGCTCTTGATATTGTCCAGCGAGGTGACCTCGGCCAGTTCGTCAACACCCTGGCTCTCCGCTTTGATAGCATTCAGGATATCTTTCTTTAATTCGGTTTTTTCCGCTTCTGTAAGTGCCATAACTATTTCTCCTTATCTATTTTTGTCAGTCCTTGTAATACTTGTATGAAAGCGCGCTGAAGCCAAGGATACACCAGCCGCACTTGTTCAGGTAATTAAAATTGAAACCTATGTCCTCCCATTTCTCACCCGTGTAGATGAGAAGATACCGGTTCACGGAAGTAACGTAGAGCCAGTTCCTTTCAGGATTCGCCGGGGCGGAGGAAAGAACACCTTTCCAGGTGATGCGAAGGTCATCGGTGTCATCACCGTAGGCGGGAAATTCGATCCACTCACCATACCAGTACATGTAGTTGCGGTTAGCCGTCACATCGTAATACAGCCACCCATTCGAGGGCGAGGCGGGAGGAGCAGCGAAGGCTCCACGCCACGAGAGCAAGTCCACAACGAATTGGCCGTTATATTCAGGAGTACCGATAAGCTCGATGATACCGCTCATCCAAGCGATCTTGTACGGGTCTTCATAGGAGAGCAGCCCTTCTTCGCCAAGGTTGACATTCGTACCGCGCAACAGGCTGCCGTCATCCACACGCACCGTGCTGTACCGGATGGAACCAATCGTCCTTGTATAAGGCGGATGGCAGCCGTTGTACAGGATTACACGCGAACCGATATATCCCACGTCATTCGGGAGTATGACATCGGCACCGTTGCTGGAACCGCCCATGTCAACCTTCAGGTTCAGTTCCCGGCCGATCATATAACCACTCTCACCACGTGCCGAATCGGTCGTGTATACGGCATCGCTTGATTCTATCAGATGAAATCTCGTCTTCAGATATCCGGAAAATGTACCGGAATTGGCCTCCATCGACCCATCCTCCAGAATCTTGAAATTGTCGTTCGCTGTCACCAAGCCCTCCATACGGATGTTCTCCGCAGTCAGTTTCACCACGGTCCGTTTATTCCCGGCAGTATCCGTTTCCTCCACACCCACGCCGATCAGCGCCAGTTTACCGTCGGGACCTTGCATATAAATGCCGGAACCTTCGGGCTTTACCATAAGGCCGGTTTCCTGCAGGCAGTTCTCGTCCTTGTCGAATACGGCGGCCGAAATCTTAACCAGGCGTTCCGATTGTTCAAACAGGGTCTTGTACCGGTGAGCCAGGGATTCCACCTTGTCGGTGGAGAGGATGAGCATGTACAAGTAAATATCACCGGTAAATGACAGTTTGAAATCACCCGTTCCGTTCCAAAGCCCGCTGCATGTGTACTGAACGTATCCGTCCGTTTCAGCCAGTTCTTCCTCCACCTCCAGGCTGTTGAAATTCGCAAAACCAGTCTTGTCAACGTTCTCGAATTCAATCCGCAGGGTACCGGCTTTCGCGCAACGGTAGAAGAAGGTCAGATAAACCGGAACAGCCTCCTTTTTGTCCTCACCGTTCCCGGGAAAGGAAGGGACGCTTTTCAAATTCACCCGTTTCTGGAGGATATATTTGTTACGGATCCGGACTACCGTACGACCATCGTCCTGTGTCACGCTTGCACTGTCACCTTTTTTGGAAAGAACATTGTTATTTGCCCATATCCAGCGGTTACCTACCAGGAAGAATACAGTCTCGTTCTCCGTGTTCCATTTTTCCAGACCGTCATCAAAAGCGGCGTTGTTCAAATAACCACGATCGGCGGCGAAATCCTGACGGAGAGCCGTAATGGAACTTGTTATTTTCCCTTCAACGATCTCGAATTTCGTCTTAATGTCTTCGCCGGTTACCAGAAGGAAGGTACCGCGCAGATAAGCATTGTCGCTGTACAGACCGTTGCCGTGCGGCTGGTTGTCTGCGGGGAACCAATCATCCTTGATACCGTCCAGATTACCCAGACGTGCGCGCAGGCAGTCCGTAAAGTTCTTCGCCTTCACGCCGTCCATAACATCCACCCTCGGTTGTCCGTCCTCAGTGGCGCTTATCAGTATAAGGTTCTGCCTGAGCGTATTCCGTGTGTTACCCATCAGCACGCATTCATCTCCCGGAACCGGCAGTGAGGTGTCAAATTCTTCCTCGGCTACCAGGATACTGTTACCTTCCACCCCGGCCACTTCCACCCAGTAATTTTGCAGCGTCCCGCCGCTAAATGTGGCACAACGCATCAGGTCATGCGCCACAAAAGTATTATCCTGCTCAAAGGTGATAAAATAGTAACCGTCCTGCTTTTCAACGCTTTTTATCTTGCCGTTGGCTGCCGACACGCAGAGCTGGCCGCCGACACTCCTCACTTTCTCAATCAATAGCTCCAGCACTACCATGATCTGCCGGACGGTCAACTTGTCCAGTGTTAAATTGGCCAGCCCGTTTTCATCAATCCAAAGTTGGAACCCCTCCCCCAAAAGGCCGTCCACAAACTTGGCACTGCGAAGCAATTCCCGGATAACAAGGGAAAGCAGTTCCGCATTCCCTTTGCCGTCAATCGTTCCTCCACGTTCACCGGCTTCAAAGTCTCCGGCATCGATACCCTCGTCAAAGATGATCTTCCTTTTGGCGCGGTCACGCTCGTTTTTATTCAGGAACTCATTCCGGCTTTTCCTGGCAGAAAACAGGTTGTTATCCGTGGGTACGGTCTTGTCCCAACTCCGGATAATATCAGGGAGGGATGATCTTTCCACTGCTGTTTTCGTGTAGTTCTTTACACCCTCGATATTGTTATTGATGGATTCCATCACACCGGTGGAAATAGCATCACTTATCTCAAGGTCTACCTGGGAGGGTAATGTCACCTTTCGCGTAAGCCGTGTTATACGGCTGCTCCGGTAGCCTGTTTCCGGGAAGTACTCTATACTTTCCAAACGCACACGACGACCCAGATAAAGGCTTATATTGTTTTGTTCGATATAGACATGGTCTGTAGGCCCCTTATACACCGAAATGTCAAGGGCATTATCTTCATTGTATTTATCCACGGCCGTACGAAATTCCTCTTCAGCCAGGGCGTAATACTCATCAGGCATACGGGTATTCCATAGGATATATTTGTCACCGGCTTTCGGAACCAGCTTGTCACCGGGAAGCTGGGTATCGTCATCATACGGCCAAATGGTTTTAATTTCGAACTCGCGGGTATCGCTGTCGAAATTCACCTCAAAATAATAGTTCCCGTCTTCATCATCCCCCAGCCCGGCAAGGTCGCTGCCCTCCTGAAAAGAGACACGTTTCACCTTGCCGCCCAGTTCGTAACTGTTCGGATCGAAATTCAGGGTATCGTCTTTAAAGTAGTAAATAGTGAAAGGGGTACCGTCCTCACTGTTTGCCTGCTTGCTCCGTACACTGCTGACCGTACCGACACGACGCGGGTAGATATCCGCGAAGGCATCTTTCTCGTAATGGTGGAAGATACCGTACTTGTCAGTGTTGACATCCACGTACTTCTCACCACCGGGAAGCTGGAGGCGGCTGTGCCCGTATTTTTCCGGGTCAATATTCCGGCTGCTTCCGATCGGGAACAAACGGGTATAAAATTTGGCGTTGTCGGCCTTGTCACGTTCGATTTCCGTGAGTCCCCGGCCATAAGCCAGTGTAATCTCTTCCCCATGCTCGCAACGGCAGATGTTCACCGTCTGCCCCTCTACCCACCATTCAGCCCCGGGTACTTTACCGGCAATTTCTTTCAGGGCATCATTGCAATACTTGCCTTCGTAATCTATCACAATGTTATCCGCACCCTCAACCGTGCCGACCTTCCAGTCGGTGGTATTATTCATGCCGTCATTGATAGCCTTTACTATCAAGGCTACATGTTCCCGTGGCGGGGCGGTAAGGGTAAATACCGGTTCCGGATCACCGTCCACCGTATTGAGTACCAGGAATCTTTTTATCAGGCTTTCAATTCCGTAAAACTTCACATCGTATTTCCACTCCTGCGTGTTCTTTTCATTCGGGAAATATCGCTCCGTCAGCCAGTAGCGTTCTCCCTCAAAATCCACGTAATCGTTCACATCCAGAGGGACATATTCATATAAAGTAAAGGATAACGTCAGCACATTGTCCGACTGGAGTGCCTTCACCTGCGTGGAACTGTCCTCCGGGGAAAGGAGGGCTTTCTGCTGCCTGTTGCTGTCATATACTGTTAAAAGCATGTTTGAACGTCATTTTAATGGTGTTAAATAACCGGTTCGGGTTCATGGAATTTCACTTTGAAGCGTCCGGCCTGCACGCCTTCCTTCCAGAGATAAGTCAGTGGAGTGAAGTTAGTGCTATCCAGATAATGCACGCGCATCGTCAGTTCCAGCTGCGGGAAGTAAAGGGACAGCCATCCCTTGTTCCCGGTTTTCAAAAAGGCGATGAAGTCCATGTACTTCTTCAGCCATTGTTTTTTTGTCGGGGCATACAGGGCAAAAAGAAGCGTCACGTCACGAGCCTGGTTGGCCACAATGAGTTCATCGGAGTATTTTTCACCGTTTTTCTCGCGGATATCCACCGCCGTATGCTCTTTCGTCTTGCTCGCAGCCAGGATGGCCTTCAGGTTGTCACAGCCGCCGCGCTTCTCTTCCGTCAGGAATACACCGTACTCCGTCCAGACATCGATACCGTTCACAAGGAACAGCCCGCCTATGATTGTATCCATACTCATGATCTCAGTTTTACTCCGTCACGTTTGATTGTATTGATATCCTCGGCGATAACGGAAAGGGATTTCCTGCACTCGCCGGTATGTTCTTCTATCTTGGCCAGATGACTTTCCGCCATAGCCATACGCCCGGCGACATCCTCGACTTTCTCGTCGATACTCACCCAGTGGTTCAGCCCGGAAGTGAACATGCCTTCCAGCTTCGTGCCCTGGTCCTGGCTCATCGCGGAAAAGCTGCCGGTTTTCCCGCTCTGGGTGGTCGTGGAATCATCCGTTATACCCGCAGCCTCAAATGCTTCGTTTTTCTTTGCGTTCGCCTTGTCGTATATGTCCTCATAGCGTTTGCGCAGAATGTCAGCTTCATTCTCCGAGAGGATGCCGTCAGACATGTATTCAGCGAAGGTTTCCTGCCATTTTTTGAGTTCATCGGAATAGGTCCCGTCCACAATGGATTTCAGGATGGCGTTTTTCATAAATTCGTCCACGCTTGCGATCACATCCTTTGAATCGGTTTCAAAGTCTTTCAACAGGTCTTTCATCCCGCTTTTGATACTGTCAAAGGAGGTGTCGGTAATGGCATCCTGCCATTGCTGCTGGAGTTCAAGCAGGGTATTCGCATCCGCGATATATGTATCCAGCCATTCATCCTGGTTATACTTCCCACTGTGTATCTTTTCCCAAATGTCGGGGAGTTCCTGGAGCTTTGCCAAATCTTCCGGGGAAAGCCGCCAAAGGTCGGAAGCCGACCGAAGTGTTTTCCCGACATGATCCGAAGCCCGTTGCCAGTCGCTCCAGCCGAAAGCGTCATTGATATAATAGTCATTCGAATGGTGGGAGGAGTGATATCCCATCTTGGCTTCAAGCATCTGCCGGTCATTTTCGGTTTTCTGTACCTGTTTGTTATAGGCTGCTTTGTAATAATCAGTGGACTGGGCACCGCCGGAATTCTCCATTTCGTTCGTCAGTTTCTCGATGGCTGCCACCAGGTATTTATTACTTTCCGTCAGACGATCGACTATCTCGTTCACCTCCTTGGCGTTACTGCCGTTTATCTTGCCCATCCATGAATCCCAACCGCCAAATGTTATGGAATTAAGGATGCTGCCTATGCCGTCCCGGAGGGATTTACCGATAGTGACGAATATGTCACCCGACAAAACATCGCTAAGTATCCCACTGATCGCATCGAATATCGAGTCAAGCAACGGACCGACAAGGTTGCTCAAACCGTCTTTGAAAATATCGATAATGGAAATGATCCAGCCTATAATCGGAACATCCTCTATCTTTTCCGCCACTTTTTCAAAAGCGCCTCCCATAGCCTTACCCGTCTGGATCAGCCCGTCATAGGCATTCCTTAATCCACCGGATGCCAGTTTTGACAGACCTTCCGTCACACTTTCCATATTGACCTTCAGATTGGTGGCGGTAGAAGACAGGTTCTGCTGGTTCTGGTTGACGATATCCGTCTGCGTCTTCACATTCTCGGACGCGGCATCCGCATTGCTTTGGGCATTTTCAAGGGCAATTTCCGCAGCCAGCTGCTCCTGTTCCGTGCCGTTCTTTACCGCTTTTTCATAATCTTCCTGCGCTTTTTTAAGTTTGGTGATGGCGGCCGATTCCTGTTCCTTGAAACTATCCAGTTCAAGGAGGGAATTCTGATAAGTCGTCATGTCCTGGCCGAGCTTCTTGAAATTCAGTCCTCCCGCACCGCCAAGTGATTTTTCCATTTGGTTGATAGCGTCGACCAGGGCCTTTTGACTTGCCTGGTCGGAGTTTTTGAACTTGTCTGTCTGAAGGTATTTTTTAGCTTCGTCAAGCGCCGGCCTTATCATGCCGTCGAACATCCCGCCAAACTCACCGAATACGGTAACCCAGTCGATGTTCTGTTTCATTGCTTCCGTGTCGACACCGGCAATATCGGATTGCTTTTGCTTCTCCAGTGACTTCTTTTCCCATTGGTTTTGGGATTCGGCAATCTTCCTGTCGTATTCCCGGGCGATGGCGAGTTTCTGCTGCTGGAACGTTCCGAATTCTTTCAGGTAGTCCTGCATGGCCTGAAAATCCGCTTTCAACTGTTCCTCATTCGTCTCAGCGATGCTTTTATCTTTCAGGCTTTCCGCATGGGCATAACGTGTGGAAATCTCGGTAGATTGCTCTTCCGTTAGTTTGCCTCCATTCGCATCCGTCCACTTCTTTTCCTGTTTTTTGATGGCATCGAGTTCTTTCTGATAGTCCAGTTCTATCTGCCGGATTTTCTTTTCCGTACCTTCTTTCCGGAGATTGATTTCATCCTCCTGGTTCTTACGGCGGAGGGCCAGTAATTCTTCATTAATCTTTTCCTGCTGTTTCTTTTTCGCATCCGGATCGTTTTTCGGCTTTTCGGGTTCCACATGACCACCGATACCGGAGTTTTTTCCGATTTTAGCGGCTTCTTCCTGTAACTTGGCAGCTTCTTCCAGGTAAGCGTCACGTTCCTCTTCCGCGCTTTTTACAGCAGCTTCCTTGGCTTCCTTGTTATGTTGCTCAATCAGCTTTTGGGCATCTATCTGACCGTTTGACTCTCCCTGCGCCGAATATAACAGCATTTTTTGGAACCAGCCCATAGAGCCGTCCACATCGTCTTTGTCCGTGGCTTTTATCGTTGCGACTTTTTCGTCCGCTTCTACGGCTTTATTTACCAGATTCTGGGCTTTTGCCTGCAAGAACAGCATTTGAATATAGTCTTCACTTTTTTGGATCAGGATATCATACCACTGGGCAAGCGTGTCGTAATAACCGAAAGATTCACCATATTTCCGGTTAAGTTCCTCGACTTTCGATTTCTCCTGTTCCTTGTTTCCGGTAAAGTTCTTCAGGCTCTTTACCGTGTTATCAATCTCGAAGCGTGTCTTTATCATCTGTGCCCGCCCGTTGGATTCGATTTCTACACGTTCTTTTGCCTTCTGTGCCGCTTTCTCCTGTGCGTCCGAATATCTATCCCAGGCAACGATAAGTCCCGTAATAACAACTGAAAGCCCCAAGGTGAGCGTAGCCATCAGAGCCTGCGCCGCTCCGGTGGAGATACCTAATGATACAGCCAGCCGGGTATTGGCAGCCGTCAGCAGGTTTTTCATCTTTACCACCGTCACCAGCCGGAAAGCGGAATCCTTGTTCAGGGTGTTGAACACTTGTTGTAATCCCATAGTGATGGCCATGACGCTTTGTACGCGTGTCTGAATGCGAGCTAAGTCCTCATTCTCCGAAGCGAATAATGAAAGGGCGCCGGTAGCGGTTGTAAATACACCGGCGAGACCGCTGACTCCGGACATGAAGCCCTGCAGGTTGGCATCGTCGTTCGATAGGATCCGCGTCTGGGTATTCAAGTCGGCAAGCGTATCGGAAAGGAGCGCGGCCTGTTGAGCCAATTTCCGGTATTCTTCAGTATTCTGCTGGCCGTTCAGGCGCATACGGGCCATATTGTCCTGAAGCTCGCGCAACTGCATGGAAAGCCGTTTAGTAGTCATTCTCGTCTTTTCCTGTTCTCCCTGATATTGCACGAGCAGTTTTTTATCCTCTTCAAGGGCTCGTTTGGCAGCGTTCAGCTCGTCAAGTGCGGCCACCTTTGTTTTACCGGGGGCGGCATTTTGCCAGGCTTTCTCCAGAGACTTGACATCGGCTTCCGTCTGTTTGACCACTTCCTTTTGCTCCCGGATCTTGTCGGCAAGCGTCTGGCTTCCGGCAGCCGCGCGCTCTTCTTCCAGGGAAACCTGCTGGTATTCCTTACGGAGATTCCGGACACTTGCCTCTGCCTTGGCATGTTCCTTTTCCAAACCTTCAAGGGCGCCACGTTCCTCTTCCAGGACTTTACGACAGGCCATGACGTCGGCAGCCAGTTCCTCTTGCGCAGAACCGGGCTTCATCCCCTGAAGCTGGGATTCCATACGTTCCAGATCGGAAGAAACCTGTTCGATCACTTTCTTTTGTTCTACGATCTTGGCATTGATAGCCTCCGCGGCCTTTTCAGACTTGACGGCAAGGATATCGACGGCAAGACCGGCCTTGTCAAGACCGCCGGAAAGATTGTCCTTCATCAGGAACTCGATTTCTACAGGTTTCATAATCTACAGTTCTAATTTGCTTTGAAAAAAATTCACTATATCACCGGCTTCTTTTGCGGCAGAGCTTTCGTCCACTTCCCCATCCGGTTGCCCGTCTCGGGAACTTACCCGGCGGCGAACATAGCGCGGGGCATCGGATAACATCAGGATAAGCGTCTGGTAATTCACCTTTTCCAGGATATACTTCACACTCCAGCCGGTGGCACTGGCTATATTCCAGATAAAGCCGAAAGGGCTATGAGAACCTTCGAATTCGGTTCTTAACTCCCCTTCTTTTTTTGGCTCAGTCTCAGCTTCATCGGGTTCGCCCGATCGACTGATCTGATAATACCGGTAAAAGATTCCGTCCCCATCAGGTTTACGAACCGGTTCATTGCGCCGATAAGGAAACGATGCTCCACTGCTTCCCTGAGGAACCATGCTACCGGGCGGATAAACAAACGACGGGAGATAACTCCCTGACAGAGCGTGTAAGCAATCATGCGCGAGATATCCACGCCATGATCGGCCATGAACCGTAACTTATCCTTTCCGGACAATGCTTCCAGTTCCTCGGGAGTCACATCCATCGAAAGGTAGATACGTGTAATGCACATCTGCCCCGACAGGCGCGGACGGCGCATCGTGACGCGCCACTGTACCGGTTTCTTCCGGAAGGGGATGCGCCACTCTTTCAAAGGAAGGGAGACACCGATATCCAGTATTACCTCCGATGCCTCCCTTTGTATTTTCCTTGTTACCGTATCGTCCATACGTTATGCCTTGGCTGCCGTATCGTTGATTTCGTAGGAAGCGGAATTATCTTCCGGTTTATTGATCTTCAGCTGGCATTCCAATTTGGACACCTCTGTAAGAGCCAATTTGCCGCCAAGGTTTGCCAGAATGGTACCGTTCGGAATAGTCATCGTCTGGCCGGACACGAAATCAATCGTCCACTTGCCGGACTTTTGTACCAGGTCAGTCGGGGCTTTCCAACCGGTAGGGGCATCTTCTGAACCTACCAACGTACCGCCCATCACTGCCTGTATGTTCTTATAATCCATCTGGATGATATTGAACGTCGGAGAAATCTGACCGTTTTTCTGTAGCAGTGTCAATACCGGGGCATCCGGAACCTGCTCGGCTTCCACGTCCACAGTCTCGGGCTTCGTACCGCCCCAGTCCCAGCTGCCTTTTTCAATCCAGCCGATCAGGAGGTCACCACTCTTGACGGTAGCAATACCGTAAATGAAATTTTTATTTTTTTCCATTGTGTTTTTTTATTACAATTATTAATACCATGCCGGATGCCATTCCGGCGATAAAGGCAATAAGTACCATTTGAACGGGGTTAAATCTGTGTTTAATCTCCGTTTGAACGGTTTCCGTACCCGTGACGGTTTCGCTCCGGATGCGCGTCAGTTCCGATTCGTACCATTCAATAATACGTTGGAGACTGTCACAGGAGGCGTATACTATCAACGTGTCACCTTGTGTCTTCACATCCACATTAGCCTGGCCTTTCTTTCCGTGAAAGGAAGCATCCGGAGGAAGAGCATAAAGGTCAGTCGTCGGAATCTTCAGGGTCAGCTCTGATTTCGGGATACCCGCCATTGTCATACCCCGACTGATGTTTCTTGCGCTGTCCCCGTTTTGGACGGACTGGCTCGTCAAAGTAGTCCGGTTCTGTCTTCGGGAGGTCGCGCAGCTCATACAGCACAGGACAATCAGAACGGTACTGGCAATCATTCGCACCGTCGATAGCCTTGCGTAAACGCGCCATTTCTCTTCGTGTCGCACCAAGTTCTTTTTTTAAGGGTTCTACAATATTTTCTATCAATATCCGCGTGGCTTGCTCAGTGTTGTCTATCCTCACTGTCTCCGTGTCGGCTTTTGCTTTCTCGGCTTCCGCCCTCGCTTTCTTTATGGTCGGGCCGATGGTGATCAACGTTATCAGAGTAGTCACAAGTCCCCCGCCCAATATCCAGTTGAGAATTTCACTGAGTTCCATGCTTCTCTTTATTTTTGTCTTATACCTATTGATTGAAGCCATTTCTGAACGTCAAACGACGGGCAGGCTTTCGCTGCCAGTTCGTTATGACCGATAATCCGGACGGAAGGGAAACGACGGTGGAAGTCCTTCACATACGCCTCCATGGCTTTCAATTGAGCAGGAGTACGGGTGTCTTTCGGTGTTTTTCCGTCACGTGCCACTCCGCCAACATAGACAACGTGCCGGCTTACACTGTTGTGGCCGGTTGCCCCATTGGTAACTTCCCAGGAATCCACATTCATATCCTCGTTGTTTTCTACTAGACGTTCCACCCGGCCATCCAGATGAATCATGTCGGTATATCCGACTTGTTTCCAACCACGTCCGCCCTTTGATACCGGGTTCGTGTGCCAGGCACGGATATCGGCGGATGTCACTTTACGTCCTTCCGGAGTGGCAGTACAATGAAGAACCAATTGTTTCATCTTTGCCATCGCTTATCCTCCGGCTTCTACGTCAGTTGCTACTTGTGACAGTGCAATGGTCACCTTTTTCGTCTTGTCGGAATCCAGTGTCACAACCAGGTTGCCTGCTTTCGCTTTGCCGCCGGTATTCTTTTCAGCGGTAACTTTCAAACCGTCATCGGTACTTACAACTGTGAAACCGGCCGGGGCGGCACTGACACTGTATTCACCGGACGCGGTGATTGTCACTTCCTTGCTTTCTCCGGCAGCCTTGAATGACAGTTCGTTCACATCCGAGGCGAGAGTCTTTTCCGAAGACTTGAATGCCGGGGATGTACGGGTATCCAGAACCACCATTTCCTCACCGAACGCGATGTTCGTATCGGCTTTCATCAGCAACTTGAAGAAATAAAGTTCACTGGCGTTGGCGATCTTATCGATTTGGATCACGTCCTGATCGTCCTGCAGGTTGACTGCGGCGAACCAGTTACCGTCCGCATCCGGAGAACAGAGGGTGGCTACAATCAGATCATCCGGCCAGGCTGCCAGTGTCTCGATAGTGATACCCTTGTAACGTTTGCTGTTTACATCCGTTTCGGAAGCATTCTTGCTCTCACGCTCGGTCAGTTCGTCATCGTATTTATCAAAGTCGTCAATGCTCATCACCAGACGGAGGTTCGGGTTACTGCGCAGGGCTTTGGGAATGGCCTTACGGACAGCCTTCAACTTTTCGAGCATTGTGGTCTTGCTGGTGGAAACGACAATCAGTTCGGTATCTTTGGCGGCCTGCGTCAAAATACCATTCATCAAATGGTCGTCGTCGTCACCGAACTCACCGTTGATATAATGATCGCCCAACTCGAATTTCACCTGCTTGATCAACTCTTCCAACAGGGCATTCTGACCCTCCGGAGGGAGTTCGGCAAAGACCAGATTCCCTTTCGGCTGCCACTTGCGCCAGATATGTTCGAAGGCTCGGGGGTTAAACACTGTGAAGGCCATAAAATCCACCGGATCCAATGATTTCTCACTGTAATTGAAGTTGCCTTTCGAGTCTTCAATCTGGGGATTTTCCTTACGTTTCTGCAACATCTTACCGCTCTTGATACGCGGAAGGCTGATTTTTTTCTCCACACCGGGAATAACATAGATCATTCCTTTTTCTACGATTTCATTTCCGGTGGCGGCGAGCGTCAGGATCTTCTCCAGTACCTCACCGTTGTAATTGGTATTTCTTACTACTATTGCCATAACATACTGTTATTTACGGTTCAACTTTTCTTTGATTTCACGCTGGCGTTTGTTCCACGGACTTTCATCCGTAGGATTCACATGCAGGTCATTCATCACCTTGCGTTTCGGAGCCAGCTTTTCCAACGCTTTTTCACCGTTTTCACGGTCTTTTACCAGCAGGTTCTCATAAATGGGGCGGGTGGTCGCATCGATACGGCCATCTTCCTGGGCATCATCCAGCAATTTCTTCCGGGAGTTCTCTTCGTCCGCTTTCGCTTTATCCTGGAACACTTTAAGTTCACCCGTCAGACGGTTCACTTCGGTATTCAGACCGGGAACTTTACCGGCTTCTGTTTCCAGAACCCCAATTTCACGCAGGAAATCTTCATCACTCGCACAGTTTTTGAAGTGCGGACGTTTCTTGAGTTCGTCTAAATTCATTTGTTCTTCGTTTTGTGGCTTATTCAGCCGGTTATTGAATATTTGATATACTTGGTCGGGGGTGCTGTCTTCCGGTACCGGATCAGCGTCATAAATGCCATCAATAAATCCCAGCGCCAGTGCTTCATCAGCACGTAACCAGTGGTCGGTACCGTCAAAATAGGTAGAGCGGATTTCGTCTTTTCCTTTTCCCAGACGGGTGGCGTACATTTCACAGAGGGTATCTTCCAGTGATTCGATTTCCGCAATACAGCGACGCATCTCATCTTTGTTACCATAGCATCCGCCCATCACACTGTGAAGCATCAGACGGGAATAACGGCTCATCTGGACAGGCTTACCGCAGAGGGCAATCACACTGGCCATGCTGGCTGCAATCCCATCGATATAAATGGTGATGTCGGCTTTGCTGTTCTTTAAAGCGTTAAAGATGGCGATGCCCGCATATACATCGCCACCGTTGCTGTTTATCCTGACATCAATCTTCCCGTATGCGGATTCGGCTTCCAGCAGTTCGCGCGCTATATCTCCGCTACGCACATCGTCATAGTCGCCGATGTCTCCGTAAAGCAGTATGCAGCAGGCTTCCCTGCCGGGTATCATATTGAAAATTTTATTCATATTCATTTCACTTGTGGGCGGTGTTCGCCCAGGTTTATGGTGCGAAAATAGGTGGATTACAAACGATTTTCAAACTGCCTTTTTATCATGGTAACTTTAAAATGCCGTCATGACTTTTTAAAGTGTCATCATGCGGCACGCATTTTTTTTCACCTCTTTTCATTACCAAATTTGCAAATAAAAAGGAGGTAATATGGCCGAACTTACGAACGAGCAAAAGAAAGACTGGGCGAAGATGCTCTATACGAAAGAAACCCTCACACAAGCGGAAATAGCCGAGCGTGTGGGGGTGTCACGGGTAACTGTGAACAACTGGATAAATAAAGGAAATTGGGAGCAATTAAAGGCTTCCATAACCATCACAAGGGAGGAACAGCTTAAAAATATGTACCGGCAGCTGGCAGAGCTGAATGATGCGATCAGCAAGAAGCCGCTCGGTGAACGTTATCCGAATACAGCGGAAGCGGATACCATATCCAAACTATCGAACGCCATCAAGAAAATGGAAACGGAAGTAGGGCTGGCCGACATCATCTCCGTATTCACTGACCTGCTCAAATGGGTACGGGCATACGATCCCACACAAGCAAAGGAGATCACCCCATTACTGGATGCGTTTGTCAAATCAAAACTCTCCTGATATGGCAAAGAAAAGGCTTACACCACAGGACAGGACGGCGCTGGAATATTGGAATGAACTGGTAGCATCCGTTCGCGAAAGTTCGGAAATCAATCCCACGGACACGGAAGCGGATATCAAGGCACGCCGGGAAAGACTGGAAAAGGACGATGAGGAATGGTTCAGGTATTATTTCGCAATGTATTATTCATGCGAACCGGCAGATTTCCATAAGAAGGCCACGAGGCGGTTAATGAAGAACAACCGATGGTATGAAGTACGGGCATGGTCGCGGGAGCTGGCCAAGTCGGCACGCTCCATGATGGAGATATCCAAACTGGCACTGACAAAAAAAGTGCGGAACGTCCTGCTCATCTCTAACTCTGCGGATAATGCGGAAAGGCTGTTGTTGCCATTTATGGCGAACTTCGAGGAGAACCAGCGTATCATCCAGGACTACGGTTCACAAAAGAAGCCGGGAGCCTGGGAAACGGGAGAATTCACCTGCCTGTGCGGATGTTCCTTCAGGGCCATCGGTGCCGGGCAGTCTCCACGTGGTACCCGTAACAAGAACTTTCGTCCGGACTTCATATTGGTGGATGATATTGATACCGATGAAGAATGCCGCAATCCGGAGCGTATCAAAACAAAATGGAAGTGGCTGGAGGAAGCGCTGATACCAACCATGTCCGTCAGTGGAAACTATCGCATACTATTCAACGGGAATATCATTGCTTTGGATTGCTGCATTAAAAAGGCTATCGAGAAAGCCACGGAATTAAAGGCGAAAGGTATCGGGCATGTGGATATTATCAACATCCGGGACAAAAACGGGCTTTCCGTATGGCCCGAAAAGAATTCGGAAGAAGACATAGACTTGTTCCTGTCTCTGGTCAGTGCGGCAGCGCAGCAAAAGGAATTTTATAATAACCCGGTAGTGGATGGAGGCGTATTCGAGGAACTCACCTACGGGAAAGTTCCGGCACTCTCTAAATTCAAGTTTGTAATAATCTACGGAGACCCGGCACCGGGAGAGAATAAAACCAAAAAGAGCTCCACCAAAACGGTATGCCTGCTCGGAAAGCTGGCAGGAAAACTGTACCTGATAAAAGCATTCCTGGACCGTGGGCTGAACGCGGAGTTCATCGAGTGGTACATCAAGCTGCTGGAGTTCGTTGGAGGGAAAACCACCGTATACTGCTACATGGAGAATAACAAACTGCAGGATCCTTTTTTCCAGCAGGTATTTCAACCCATCGTGCGCCGGATCCGGAGGGAAAGAAAAATTTCTCTCTATATCCAGGGAGACGAAGAAAAGAAGACAGACAAGGCCACGCGTATCGAAGCGAATCTCGAACCGCTTAACCGGGAGGGAAACCTGATACTTAACGAAGCGGAAAAGGACAATCCGCACATGAAACGGATGGCGGAACAGTTCAAACTGTTCAGTCTCCAGCTGACTTATCCGGCCGACGGTCCTGACTGCGTGGAGGGAGGAAACCGTGTCATTGACAAAAAAATAAGGCTGGCGGAGAAACCCGCCATTCTATCCCGGAAAAATACGCGGTCACAAAACAAGTACAGATTATAAACTTAATACTTTTTTCTTATGAGCCAATTTATCGATCTTAAAGACTATGACGCAAGCATCCATAGGGAAATCCTTGATGCCCTGACAAGAGAGGATGATGCTGTCGTTGAAATCTGTGAGGACAGGGCAATCGCTGAAATGCGCTGTTATCTCTCCAAACGTTATGACTGCGATAAGATATTCTCTGCCACCGGTGAAAAGAGAAATCAACTGGTGCTAATGATAGCTGTTGATATCGCCGTTTATCACATCTTTACTATCCATAATCCAAGAAACCTTTCACCAATCAGAAAGGAACGGTACGAACGGGCCGTGAAATGGTTGGAATCCGTAGCGGATGAAGACATATCTGTCGATGGGGCACCACTGCTGCCGGAAGAAGTCAGGGTAAACAAATCCAATTTTTTAATGAAGAGCAACCGGAAACGGGTAAACCACTGGTAAAATGAAAAAGAAGAATAACAGGGCTGGGAAAATAACCATGAGCGGGAATACGCCAAGGCCCGGGCAAAAAGGTCCCGCTACCATTGTACTGACACAACCGAAGCGATTCGGTATCGATATTGCAGATTACATGTCCGCTATACGGTCATTCGAAAACGTGGACTACTCCAGACGTTACAAACTGTATGACCTGTTCAGTGATATATTGATGGATACGCATCTCTCCAGTGTCATAGAAAAGCGTAAAAACGCCGTATTATCTGCCGCCATCGAGTTCCAACGCAACAACAAACCGGACAAGCGGGTAAATGAACAAATACGCTCTCCTTGGTTCCGCCGGTTGATAGCTGACATCCTGGACGCAAAAATATGGGGATTCTCCCTGATGCAGTTTTATCGGCAGGGGGAATGGATAAATTACGACCTGATACCGCGCAAGCACGTTGATCCGATACGACGCATTATCATGCGACATCAGACGGATATTACCGGTACCTCGTGGGATGAATATCCGGATCTGTTATTTGTAGGTTCTCCGGACGATTTGGGCCTGTTGGCCAAAGCTGCCATCTGGGTGATTTACAAACGTAACGATGTTGCGGACTGGGCACAATTTGCCGAGATATTCGGGGCACCTATCAGGGAGTATACTTACCCGACCGATGACGACGAAGCGCGGCAAAGGGCACTCGCTGACGCGGAAAGTACCGGGAGTATGTCCGTGTTCGTCCATGCGCAGGAAACGGTCATGGAGCTAAGGGAAGCAGCCAACAAAACGGGGAGTTCCGACCTCTATGATAAACTTTGCGAACGGTGCAACAGTGAGATATCGAAATTGTTCCTGGGCAATACGCTGACTACCGAATCCTCCGAAAACGGCACGCAGGCACTTGGAACGGTACACAAGAAGGTGGAGGACAAAGTAACGGAATCAGACCGGCAGGATATTCTGGACGTACTCAACTATAATATGACGGATATTTTTGCGGCTATGGGAATCAATACCGACGGCGGGGAATTCTGCTATCCGGAAAAAAAGGATATTGAACCGAGCCAAAAAATAACCATTCTCACGCAGTTGAAAACAAACTTTAACTTGCCGGTGAGTGATGACTACCTCTATGAAGAATTCGGAGTCGAAAAGCCGGTTAATTATGATGAGCTAAAAAAGCAACAGGAGGAAAAAGCTGCGGAAATAGAAGTGGCAAAGGCTAAAGCTGCCGAAAAACCGGAAGAGGACGAACCGGATCCAGATCCAGAGGATAAAACCAAAGAGAAGGAAATCGGTAAGGACGTGCGAAAAGAGAAAGTAAACGCTGTTAAAAACGCGTACAACTGGCTGAAACGTTTTTTCGGGAAAGCCCCGGGGAAAGACGGGGCAGCTTTAGAATGGTGATGAATGACCTTTATCAATTTGAAAATAAAGATAAAGAAGTGGCATCTTCCTTCTCCTTTGATGAGGAAGTTCTGAAAAAAGCCCTGAAGAACATTTATAGCAAAGACTTTCATCCGATGAATGACATTGAAGAGAATATGTTCAATTCAGTATGGGAGACGATGAATAATGCCACGGATAAAGGATTTCAGAAACGAACGCCGGATGATCCGGATTATGACTTTTATCAGGAAATAAGGAAGAACAACGCTGTATTCTCGGCTTTCAAAGTACATCGTGCACAGAATGACATGGCGGCATTACTGCTGGATAAAAACGGTAATTTAAAACCTTTTGAACAGTGGATGAAAGAGGTCATGCCTATTGCAGACCATCAGATGCGACACTGGCTACGTACCGAATATGACACGGCAGTCATACGGGCACATCAGGCTGCGGATTGGAGACAGTTCGAGAGGGAGAAAGATATACTTCCGAATTTAAAATGGATGCCATCTACATCAGTACATCCGGGGGCGGATCATAAAATATTCTGGGGAACTGTCCGTCCTGTCGATGATCCGTTTTGGGACATACACCGTCCGGGTGACCGATGGAATTGCAAATGTAACCTTTCATCAACAGACGAGAAGCCGACACCGGTACCGGGAAGTGGATTGGAAAACAAACCTGCTCCGGGACTGGATAACAATCCCGGGAAAGATGCGAAACTGTTTTCTAACAGCCACCCTTATCAAAAGGAAACACACCAGGGGGCTGAGAAAGCTGTCGATAAGTTAACAAAACGTATCAAGGAAATGATCGCAGAAATGCCGAAAAACCTCACAGTGGAAGAGAAGGAAGCCATAGCCAGACATAACCTGAAATTGGAAAAAGCGCTCAAAATCACCAAAGGGAAACCGATGACAGTGGAAGAAGCGGACAAACAGAACGCGAACCCCAATTATGGGAAAGAAAGGGGATATGGCATCAACTGCCAGACCTGTACACCTGCTTACGCATTACGCCTCAAGGGATTCGATATTACGGCCAAGTCCAATACTCCGGGCTCCAAACTCAATTATTTAAGCAGGGGAATGAATGCCTGGGAAGTCTGGAAGAATATAGACGGAACACCCGCTAAACACAACAGTATCAATGACTGGCTTGCTGCAAAAGGCTATCTCCAAATGACAGAAAAACGCTATATGCAATTCTTCAACGAAATGTGTAAGGAAGAGGGCGTTTACGAATTAGTGATATTCTGGAAAGGAGGTGGAGGACATGCTACCATATTGCAGAGATTCGCAAATGGTGAACTAAGATATATAGAGCCGCAACATGATAATCAGAAAGGTTCAGGCAGGGAGGAACGAAATGTCAAATGGCTTTGCAACGCGGGAAAAACAAAAACGTATACCGCCAGTGGTGTTATGCGAATAGATAACAAGTTATTCAACATCGACCATGTCGACATCTTTGATAAATAGCCCTATAATATCAAGAGATTCAAAGCCTGTTATTTCTGTAACATGACCATCCTTGAATAAATAGACAAAAGGGAAACCGGTACACGAATCTTTAGGGAACTTGAACAAATACGCCTCCTGGCCTTCGTAATTACCAAGATAATCGAAGGAATCGCCGTATTGCTCAATAAGCCACCGGGCCTCGCTTTTTATTTGTTCGGGTACTTTCATAACGTAAAAAGGCAAAATAATAAAAGCCTTGTTTGCAAAGGTATAAAATTATTTTTGAAACTATGTAATTTATGGATATAAAAGAATTTTCAAAACAGATAAAAGCCAAGCGTAAAGAGCTGGACGAGTTGATGAAACGCAAGATGCCGGTATTGGCCGGACGCATGGCAAAGGACCATTACCAGGACAACTTCCGTCAGGGAGGGTTTGTCAATAACGGGTTACGTCCCTGGAAGAAAGCTAAAAGACTTTCTTCAGGAGGAAAAGATGCGGCCAGCCAATACGGAACTTTATTATCAAGCAGGAACCACATGTTCAGCTCCATAAAATATGTGCCGGGAGATTATCGGGTGAAAGTATCCGATGAACTTATCTACGCTCCGGTGCATAACTGGGGAGGGACTGTACATCCGACCGTTACAGCCCAAATGCGGCGCTTTGCCTGGGCGAAGTACTATGAGGCAACAGGTAAGGCGCAAAAGGCCGGTAAGGGCAAGAAAAAGGGCAAACAGAAAGATTCTAAGGGTAAAGAGCAGGAGAACCCAGAGGCATCACGCTGGAAAGGGCTTGCACTGACTAAAAAGAAAACTCTCCGGATCAAGATTCCGAAACGTCAGTTCATCGGGGAAAGTCAGGAATTGTCCGACAAGATAACAGAGAAAACAGAAAACGAAATCAGAAACATTTTAAATTCATAAATCATGGAAGAAGTATTCATCGCGATTATGGAACACATCGCAGAAACAATGCCGGAAATCTCCTATATCGATGAGGATTACGGACAGTTGGAACCAACCGAAGACCAGGATAACTATCCGGTCACATTTCCCTGTGTACTTATTGGAAACACAGAATCGGACTGGAACGATATCGGTTACGGGGTACAGAAAAGCGAGTCTCTCGTCACCGTACGTCTGGCCATCGACTGTTACGATGACACTCACTATACATCCGGTACCTATCAGAAAGTAAGGGAACGCCAACTGAAAGCGAAGGAACTGTACAAGGCGCTGCAGGGATTCCAATGTGCGGAAGAAGCCACCCCGCTTGTCAGGGTGAAAAGCCGGGATTATTCACTACCCGGGAATATAAAGGTCTATGAAACGATGTTTTCCTTCACCATGCACGATGAGTCTGCCATGCAGGAAGGATTAAAGAAATTCACTCTCCGGTAAACAGGGAGAGTTGAACAGCTGTCAGGCGGGGTTTCTTTACCTTCGGAACGGGCTTTATCTCCAGGTCATTCAACTCACGGCACTTGCGCCGGATGATTGACATGATACGCTCTTCGGAGATGAAGAATTCCTGCTTTGATAACACTTTCAAAGCGTCGTCAAAGCGCAAGCGCTGTACCTCCGTCCAGTAATAGTAGCGGCGACACAGGGCTTCATCACGAAGTTCTATCAATTCTTTATCACGTCCTTTAGGCATATATGTCCTGGTATATGTTGCAAAATTAGCTATTTAACAGTGCATATAACAAAAAAAACGCCGCATTCCAAAGAATACGGCGTTTTTTCAGTTCAGTATGTGAACAAAATCACATGGTTAGCAGTTCGATGTCATCTTTACCCGGCACGAATGCTTCGATACGGGTGATTACTTTACTTTGTACCTTCACCCTTCCGCTACCCTGGCAGATGGGACACTTGCCGGAAACCGGGTTTCCGTGGTGATCCGGGGTGAATATACATCCTTTGCCTTCACAACGCTTACAGGCCATGACATGCGGTGCAATGTTCTTTGTCGTTTCCATAACTACAGACGGCAGAAAGAGGGTTCAATACGGCGCCAAACACCGTTCAAATCGCGCTTATAAAAGTAATAGTTGGTAGCTGTCTTGTAGACGACGTTACTCTCTTTGAATAGCTGCATAATTTCAGCATATTCCGCATCAAAACGGCTCTCCAGCTCATAGAGCTTACTGATGGACTTATAGTCGAGATCACCCTGTTTATTACGCTCCAGCAGTGTCATGGCAAGCTGATACATCGGGTCATCGACTCCTTTATCAGTACGACCTACATAGTTCTTCAGGTAGTTAATCAAACGTTCCGCAGCGAGATCGGCACGCTCATCGAAACTTTTGACCTTGTTACTTTTGACTTCCAATTTAAAGTCTTCATCCACTACGGAAAAACTGGATTGTTCTTCTCCACGGCGTAACCGCCCATAATCGCGCATCACATTGCGGAAGGCTTCACTTTCTCCGACAATCCATTCATAAAAGCCTTGTACGTTATTCACGATCGGCATCAATTTACTTTCAACGTCAAAGGCGAACTGATGGCGTAGGGTTTCATACGCTTCACGACGATTACGCTGGTCTTCTTTTTCTTCCTGTTGTAGCTGTTTTAACAACTCTTTTCTTTCCTTGGCGGAAAGTCCTTTTAATGCTTCAATTCCTTGCATGTCTCAAAAATTAATGGTTATTATTATTTTTCTTTTTTACGACAGATGGCACGCAGTTTCACCTGCAGTACATCCAATTCTTCACAATCTAATTCGCGGAACTCCTTACCTGCGATACGACTATCCCGGCAGAAAGCATTAACCTTATCCCAGTTACTTGTATCAATGCCTAACAGTTGCATTTGATGAAGCACTGCAGAACGTTTCTGGCGGCGTATCTTTAGTAGTTGTTCCTGGTAAGTGGGTGGAACCAGTTTCTGCATACCGGCAACCGCAGCGTTATATTCCTGCAGACTCATTTCGCGCAAACTGGAGGTACGATTGTCTGTATACTGTAACACAACGCTTTCCTTCAGTGCATCCCGATCGGACGTAGGAAGGCGGTTCAAAAGGTTGTAAAATGCCCCATAAGTCTCGGGCTTTCTTACAAGTTTCTTTGTATTGATGTCTATTTCCATAGATTCATTTTTTTTGTTATGAGCCATACGGTAGACATTCAACCACCGTATGGCAATGTTTATTTCTTCATTAAGTTAATGCGCTCTTTCAATGTGAGAAGGTAGTCGTGCATCTGTATTTTTTGCAGCTCCATTAAAGCGATCTGATTTTCACCTGCTATTTCAACAGCATCTTTTCGACCAAGGAACAAGACTAACTTATTATGTTTATCCATCAACTCATTATATTCGATATACATGCGGTCAAGTGGGGTCTCGGCTACCTTGTATGCTTTTTCAAACACATCTTTGGGAGACCAGCTTTCATAGCCATCCTCATATATGATTTTATATCCTTCCTCGATCTTCTCCATAGTCCTCGGGATGGCATCTGTTGGCAGATACACTTTACCACCTTTTCGAATTGCCGGTGTGGCTTGAACTAATTTTGTTCCAATATACTTTTTCATCATTGTTTCTATGGGTTTTACAAAGCCGCCCAAGGCTGTTATATTTATGAGTTCATTATTGATTTGTTATTCGTTAATTGGTAGTTTCATAAAGCACATCCACATAGTTTTGCCATGTCTTCCGGTGGTGTGACCGAACAACGGCTGCCGTCCGATGGCTTTCAATACTTCTCTAACCGTTATCTGGTCTTCATTCCATTTGAAAATGAGAATGCCGTAATCTTCAAGTACTCGAAAGCATTCATCAATTCCTTTTTTTATCACCCTTGGCCAATCTTCAGGAAGTTTACCGTACTTCTTGGCCAACCAACTATCTTGGCCAACCTTTAGAAGATGGGGAGGGTCAAATACTACCAGCTTAAAGGATTCATCCAAGAATGGCATATCGGTAAAGTCAGATACAATATCCGGATGAACTTTCAGGCTTCGACCGTCGCAAAGAGTATGCTCCTCATCTCTAATGTCGGCAAACAAGGCCAAAGGATTTTCCTTGTCGAACCAAAACATTCGACTACCACAGCAAGCGTCTAATATGATTTTCGTTTCACTCATTACTGTTATTATAATACTCTTTTCTCATGGCATTACTTATTTGAAGGCTTCCATTCAATAGTCACAACCGCATCAAGCATTCCGCTTCCCTCACACAAAGGACAAGTGTTTTTCACCCTATCACGGAATTCGTCGATACCCCAGAACCAGCCATTACCATGACAATATCCACAGGTATGTCCTTTGCTCACAACCAGTTCTTTGTTCTGCTTGTAATTCGGTGGAACCAGTTCCACCAGTTTTTTCTCTTTACTCATAGTCATCGATATTTACATTGAAATACTCCATTTGAAGGCATTCGTCCGCATTGTCTCGTAATCGCTCGGATACTTCTGTAAGTATCCAGTGTTGGTCGCTCAGGGTGTAGTTCTTTACGCTTTCCATTGCTTCCTTGATGATTTTTTCCACTGTCTCTTCCATCTTTTCACTGTTTTTTTATTTCTATTTGACAGCCTGGATGCCATATACGAATATTATTGGCATACACTACATCCTTCAACTCAATCACAACATGACCGTGCGTCTTTGCCTTACGCAAACGCAAGTCACAGTCCATATTTCTTTCAGCCCAGTCTTCTACAATATCCCTGGCTTCGCTTTTCTTAATGAGTATTTGAAAGACCTCATTTCCTGTATATGTATCCATTTACTTCTGTTTTAATTTGGTTAAACTTTCGCCCCAATACTCAATGGCTCCCTGATCCCAAATCGTATATTTTCCGGTATCTCCCTGATAGCGTCCCTTGCTGAAAGCAATATGACCTTCCACCCATATCTTCAAGTCAGCGTCATACATCACACTTGTGGCAGCGTCACCTTTCGGGTTCTTACCACGTGCATGACTGATAAAAATAAACAGTTTGTCCGGGAACTCCTCCTTCAACTGAATGTAGTCCTTATACGTCATTTGCGTGTACTGAAAGCTGTCTATGATTACGATATTGTAACTCTTATGCCTGCGAAGACGTTCTCGCAGTGACGGGATATCCTCCTTAATAAAGTTCAATCGGCGGCTTACTTCAGCCATGCCGAAGCGTTTCAGGCTATTTTGTACCGTCAGACAGGTCCCTTCTTCCAAAGAGTTGAAAGCAACGCGATCGTATTTACAGAGTTCTTTGCACAGCTGCATTACGAAAGAACTTTTGCCATTCCCACTTGACCCCCATACGAACCATACGCCCGTACATTCCGGAGTGTCGAAAGCATCACGCCATTCCCCCTCAAAGGGGAATACCTTGTATTTCTTATTCAGGATATCCCTGACATTCAATGCTCGTTTCATGTTAGAATAGTTTAAGTTGACGTATGCCTTCAATCTTGTCAAGAACCGCCTGACGTGCGGCACCTTGTAGCTCATAATTGGAGAGCATCCAGCCCAATGCCCAAAGGAGGGCATTTTCGCGGGTGGAGAACTGTCCCCATTTGCGACCCGGATTGAAACCGCCGCCGGATCCACCTATTTGCATGTGAACGCCAGCAGTCCACCAGCCGTCCTGTTGTCCGACAAGGGCATCCAGATAGTTGCGGCCATTACGATAGATAGTAACCGTCTCGTAATCCGTTAGAACCGGATAATTACTCCAAGGCTCGGGAAGTTGTCCTCGTCCGTCTATCATTAAATATTCAAATTTGTTTTCCATACGCTTAAAATTATGTTTGAACGGTATTTGAACGGTATTTATTCACTCATGCGCTTTACTTTATGTATCGACTTCTTGACACGTCTCAAGTCGAATTCACAGTCGGCAGCTTCTTTGATCACACAGTCTATGTCTTTCTTTTCCGTTACCCCATTGGCCGTACAAATGGTATAGACATCGTTCGCGTCCGTTGGCTCAAGTTCATAAAACTTGCGTCCGATTCGACTGTAGAACTCCTTATATCCGGGCTTTCGGTATTTCAAGCCACTACTAATGCGCTTAGCTATATAGTCAGTACTCAGGAAAACAACTCCACACTTCTCCTCCAGCTTGTTGTAAAGGCTGATAAAGTAGTGGAAAACAGGCTCAGTCAGTTTGTCGGCTTCATCAAAGACCAACAGAGGGGCGTCCATCTGGATGATGTCATCAAGGATAAGGCTCCATACCTCTCGGATATTACATCCTTCCGTCCTGATACCGACAGTTCTGGCAATCTCTCGAACAAAGTCTCCCTTTTTCATGTCCTCGGAACAAAGTACATAGAATACTTCCTTATGTTCCTGCAGATAGACACGGGATGTGGTACTCTTACCACAACCGGCTTCACCGACCACCCATGTCACATTGCGCCAACGCTGCGCATCGGAAAGAACTCCGGTAATCTCCTGATATGCTCCGGTTTCCACGATCTGCCAACCGGGGGCATTAATGTTCTTCACCTGTGAGGCCACGTTACGAAACATATCGTCACTGATTTTCTCGTAAAGCCCGTTCAAAATATTGCTCACGGTACCGACACTGATATTCTTCAAGCTACCGGCAGCCTTCGTTTGGCTGGGATACTTGGCCACATAAGCCTGTAGGCTTTCACGGATGGCATCTTTTTCTTGTCTTTTTAATTCACTCATAACTTTTTTTCTTAAAATATTTCTTATTATAATTTTCCGACTATTTTTCGCTGATCCACTTCTTTCCTGCCCAGCTGGTCCCAAGTCACATTACTGATTACCTTGGTAGAGCGTCCTAATGAAATCTCTTCTACCGGTTGGCTGTATTTTTTCGTTCTCCGGTCTATCTGACGTTGTACTTCAGCAGTGACGCCTTTCAATTTCGGGGTGTTTAAACCGTGTTGTTCAGGAGCAACACCGAATTCGTATTCGATTTCTTTTGCGGTCACTTGGCGTTCAATGCGGTCTTGTATATTGGCGTCCTGTTCCCTACGGATGAAAGCAGCTTCGCCTTCCGTCTGGTCCTGAATACCACGATGGATAACCATGTACGGTTCGGCAACGCGTTCGAATCGCATTTCACCTCCCTTGTCTTTCCAGTACAACCGGACACTACCAAAATCATAGGGATCATATTTGACATAGAACTGTTTGTAGGTGTTTTGACGGCGCCAAACATGGTCAGGCGTACCCGGTGAGGAATAAACCTCGTAAGTGCGTTTCTTTCCGCCGATCGTAACCTCGATGCCACCGGAGGTAAATGTACTGGGACGATCTGTCATCACCCAGAAGATATCCACCATATCGCGCGCGGTAACCACCTCGGTCTCTTCGTTCACACTGTTATTGTACATTTCAATCCGAGGGATACCTGTAGCGGGGTGTTTCATTTCGCACCACTCCTGACGGGCCTGCACATATTTTTCTTTCAATTCCGCAAGGGTGTAAAGCTGGTCCTTATTCGCCTCGATAAATTCAATGTTCGGGCGGCTGGAATCTTTCTTGTCTGTAATGTTACCACCGGTAAAGCGCCAGTCTTTGTGTAACACCTGAGCCTGAAAACGTCCGAACACTGATTCTATCGTTTTGGATTGACCGCTATATGGAGCAGTCGGACGGTGGATATGGCTTATCTTACCCAGTAACCCATCAGATACGCGTTCCAGTTTCTTGTGACCTCCCTGGTTATCATGAACCAGTTCGTAAGGTTTATGCCCGCTCACTTGAAGAGCCATGCGATAAGCGTGATACTGCGCTTCATAATCCTCATGATCACTGATATGGAATCCCAAAAAGATTTCGCTATAAGCATCAATCACCTCATAAACCTGAGTCGTACGTACGTTGCCATTTTCGTCTTTATAGTAAAGGTTCAACTTTGTTCCATCACCATACCAAAGGCTGTCACGACGGGGCGGAAGTTCGGTTTTATGCTTACGGCCATAACGCTGATGGGCTTTCATCTCCCCATATACAGCATCGTACCATAACGGCTCGATACGGGGACTATTAAGCCATTCACGAAGACTACGAGGGCTTTTCAGCAGTTTCCATTCCTTTTCAGGAGCGACGCGGTTGTATTCCTCGAATATCTGCATGTCGGTATAAACAGGAACCCGGCTACGCTTCAGGGCTATGAGAAAACGTCCGGCTTCCTCATCGATCTTCAACGTGTTTTTGTTTCCATACTTGCCGCTGATTAATTTCTCGTAATTATTAGGCTTATATTTCGCCATAAGTGCCTTTAAACGGCCAACACTGCCCGGAAGGGTATGACCATATTCCTCTCGAAGCAATTCACATGTGGAAAGAAGAATCTCCCAAAGGTTACGGCGACCACCATTCAGTTTATTGGTTGAAGAAGTCAGACGGTTCAAATCGCGGAATAATGTGTTCAACACCGAAGCGTTCCTTACATATTCCGTTTGTACGCTATCCGGGAGAGGAACATTTTCACCGTTTTTGTCATACCGATAGGATTCGAAGAATTTTTCGGCATCCTCGTCTTTTTGTACCTTGCTACGTATCATTTCTTTGTGCATTTGTTCTTCAGGGTCACCGTTACGTTCAACCCAGCGTTGCTTATACTTTTCAGGAAAAGAGGAATAGATATACAATGCGTATCCACCTTCGCCACCACCACGGTGAGCGCTTTGGATATTGCCGCGATAGACGTTTTGCCGTAAAGTAGCACCCCGTATCACAGGATCATCCCCAGAGGTCAGTTCCTCATAGGTCATGCACAATGCTTTCTTATAATATTCCATTTCCTTGCTCTACATTAATCCTCTAATCCTTCGAGGGGAACGTATTTTAACCTACGTGCAGACACTCCCAAATTCAGCACTAAAATGAATGTCAGTGCCAGGCTATCGCAATTCACCAAAAGAAGAAGGGAGAAGCTAAAAAGGAAGTAAAGCACATAAAAGCGCTGCTTTACGTTCAGGCCAGTAAACCATCGAATCTGCGTTCCGAAGATTTCCATTAAATCACTTTTCATGACTGTCAGTTTTTTGAGGATTATCACCTACTTTTGAACCGCCACGATCCAACGCCAGTTTGCGGATGGAACGGGCCAACTTGCTATTCTTGCGGAATGCAAGGGAATGAGTTACCATCTCCGGGGAACACCCCAGTAGACTGGCGATTTTACTCACCTCACCGTATTCTACGACTATTCTTGCTTTCATAATCTATATTATTTAAGTTCTTCTCATTGTCACCTCAAGCCTTTTTCGTAGCTTTGAGGCGGTGTTCAGATTCTGAACACGTGGCAAATATACAGAATATTCTGCAATAAAAATAATTATGGAGAAAAAAAATACAGAAATTTCTGCAAGGGTGACAGAAATGATAGAATTTCTACAAGAAACCCCCAATTCTTTCGCAAAGTCTCTAGGATACAAGAGGGCGCAGACTCTTTATGATATAATAAGTGGAAAGTCTGCTCCAAGTTATGACTTTTTTAATAAAGTAGCAAATGCAGAAATTTCTGCATATATAAATATTAAATGGCTCATAACAGGAAAAGGAAATATATGTAATAATACAGATAATAAAGAGGCAAACATAGCCACACCCAATACTGATATTATCGAAAAACTTCTTTGTACAATTCAAGAGCAAGCAGAAGAAATAGGAATGTTACGTGAACGAATTAAACAGTTTGAAAGAGAAAAAGGAAAAAGTGTATCGGATGTACCAGCTTCTGGTATTGCAAATGTAGGATAAAACATATAAAAGCTTTACTCAAATGAATCATTCAATATATGGCAAACTTCTATTTTGACAAGCAAACCCTCAAGAAGGCTCTTAAATCTATCTTTGAAAAAGATTCCCATACATTGTCCCAAAAAGAAAAAGAGTACTTCGATACAGAATATAATAAAATATTTTGTGATACAAATTCTGAGAGCACAGAAGTAGGGGAACAAATCCCTCCAATGGAACATCTTGAAGAACGCCAAGAGATAATTGAAGATGTAGCATCGGCATTGAGGATGGTTGTAGTTAGTTACATCAACCTATTAAAAGAACCATATCCTTATAATATAAAAAGGGATATGCCATTACTAAAAAATAGCCACAAAAAAGTTATGCAATACTTGAATTCTCCATTTTATTTAGATATTACCCAATATGCTAAACATGATATGTTCGTTGGGGATTTACGTCTTTTGGAAAATATAGATGAATATAAATCTTTTTTTGAAGAGTATAGTCAATATCCCCAAAATCTTAATCTCTATAACATAAAAAAAGAGGTTCCTCAGAAATATGAAATAGATGATACGCTTTTTGAATTATAGGGGTACTTAAACAAATGATTATGCAACTCGAAAAGGAAAAAGGAGATCTTGTTTCGGATGTAGACGGTTTCAACACTGCCAATGCCGGCTAAAGTGTGTTTTGTGGAGGGAGGGAACTAAAAAGCCTAAATAACTGTTTTATAAGTGAATATACTTAATTATAGGGGAGTAAATTATTATTGAAAAGATATAGTTTACCCCCTCAAATAGAACCATAACAAACTAAATTAGCATACAGCAAAGATGTATTCTTGCAATAATAACTATCAAAAGCAGTGTAAAATGTCACTCCAAATGTCACCCCATTCAAAACGTTTCGTTTTTCCATGCTATTTTTTGTCACCCCAAACGTCACTCCAAGTGTCACTCCTTCCCGATTTTTCAACTATTTAAACCGTTCAAAGGGATTCTTTTCGTGTCTTGAGTGGAATGGGTACAAAAAAAGCCGCGAAATGCGGCTTTTAATGCGTTTTAAGGTGCTTTTATCCCTTCCTGGTGGTCTTTATCAAGTGTGACTGGATAATCATCGCACGTTTAGTGTATTTAATCGTTCCATCAGTCAATCCAGCATGTAATAGACTGCTTTTAGTGATACCGACCTGTTCCTCGGTCAAAGTCTCAAATATAGCAGATATACTGCCAAAATAGAGGTTCTTTTTCTCATAAATCAGGTGTACATGAACAATTTTAGTCATAGTTATTGCATTTATTTTATTGCAAATATACCAAATATGTTGTATATGGAATAATTTAGATAAATAAAAAGGAAAATACATGCTGATACCCTCCACTCAATTTGCATAAACCGTGGTATTTAACTACATTTGTAGATGGGAGTTGACCGGAACCGGTTTACAGCAGTTAATCGGCAATATATAGCCTGATTCCTTTCATGTTCAACTTGAGATGTAAAGTATCCCATTTGAACGGCGTTCAAACGAAGTTAAAATGTAAGCCCAATGTAAAGCGATGTAAACGCTTCGTTTTTCCTGTCCGCCCACACCTATACCATCATAACGCTTTGACAACCAAAGCAATCACCTCTTTTCAGGCCGACCACATATTGACACGCTTCGTTTTTCCCCCCTTAGGTGGTTTGCATCAGCCTCTATGCTGTAAATCCTATAAAGGAAGGCAACATGATTTCCGGTCACGTGATTGTGAAAGGAACAGAAGAAAATATACCTTATGCAACTATATTGATTAAAGAAAACGGCCAGGGAACAGTCTCAAATGAAGAAGGCCAGTTCGAATTTCGCAAGCTTCCTGCCGGAAAATATACGCTTCGTGTATCAGCTGTAGGTTATAAGACACAGGAAAAAGAAGTAACTGTCAGTAAGGATTTTACCGCAGTTGTGCACTTCCCGATGGCGGAGGAAAGCTTCATGACTGATGAAGTGGTTGTATCTGCCAATCGCAATGAAGTGAGCCGGAAGAATGCCCCGGTTGTTGTGAATGTGATGAGTACCAAACTTTTTGAGATGGTGAACTCCACCGACTTGGCAAAGACTCTGAATTACCAGTCCGGCTTGCGTGTAGAGAACAATTGTCAGAATTGCGGTTTTCCCCAGGTGCGTATCAATGGTCTGGAAGGCCCGTATTCTCAGATTCTGATTAATAGTCGTCCGATCATTAGTGCCCTTAGCGGCGTGTATGGACTGGAGCAAATTCCTGTAAATATGATAGAGCGGGTAGAAGTTGTACGTGGTGGTGGCTCTGCCCTGTTCGGAGCGAATGCAGTGGGAGGTACTATCAATATTATCACCAAAGACCCTATCAGTAATTCCTTCCAAGTTTCCAGTATGTTTTCGTGCATGGACGGACAGTCGTGGGAGCAATATATGGGCGGTAATGTCTCCTTGGTTGCTAAAGATAATTCCTATGGTATTGCCTTGTATGAAAGCTATCGCAACCGTAATCCCTATGATCGTGACGATGACGGCTTCTCCGAACTCGGTAAGCTGAACATGAATACCTTTGGTTTCCGTGCTTACTATCGTCCTACACACTTCAGTCGCATCAATTTGGAATATCATACAACCAACGAGTTCCGACGCGGTGGCAATAAGTTTGATTTGCAGCCCCATGAGTCCGACATCACAGAACAGACCAAGCACATCATCAATAGTGGAGGTGCCAGCTACGATCTGTTCTGGCGTGAATATAAGCATAAAATATCTCTTTACGGCTCTGTGCAGCATACAGACAGAAACAGTTACTATGGGGCTCAGCAAGACCTGAATGCTTATGGTAAGACTGATGATCTGACCTGGGTTGCCGGTGGTATGTATGTTGGTAATATGAATAACTGTTTCTTTGCTCCGGCCACTTTTACCGGTGGATTGGAATATCAGAATAACTCCCTGCATGATGTCATGACCGGTTATCACCGTGATATGAAGCAGGATGTACGTATTGCCAGTGCTTTTGTTCAGAATGAATGGAAGATGAGTCAGCTTACCATGTTGGTAGGTGCCCGCCTTGACAAGCATAATCTGATAGACAAACTAATTTTCAGTCCGCGCGTCAATTTCCTCTATAAGCCGACTGAAGATTTTCAGGCTCGTCTGACGTATTCTACCGGTTTCCGTGCACCACAGGCTTATGATGAAGACTTGCATGTGACCGCTGTAGGCGGTGAGGGCGTTCAGATTAAGCTGGCTGACAATCTGCGTGAAGAGCGCTCTAATAGTTACAGCGGTTCTATAGATTGGAGTACATACCTCGGACACTGGCAGGCAAACGTTCTGTTGGAAGGTTTCTACACAGATCTGCGCCATGTATTCGTGTTGGAAGATATCGGTAAAGATGAGAACGGTGACAAGATAAAAGAACGTCGCAATGGTAGTGGAGCACGTGTATACGGTGTTAATCTGGATGCAAAGCTGGCTCATGGCAAAGAAGCGCAGTTCCAGTTAGGTTTCACGGCACAGCGTAGCCGCTATACGAAAGCTGAAGTTTGGACCGAAGTAGATGATGAAGAGTTGACCACCAAACGTATGATGCGTACACCGGATTACTACGGTTATTTTACTTTCTCTTCTGCGCCGTTGAAGAACTTTGATTTCTCTTTGTCGGGTATCTACACCGGTAAGATGATCGTTCCTCACTATGCACCGGTAGATGCTCCTGAAGGAGCTTTCTGTAATATCGAGAAAGACCGTATGGAGAATACTCCCGATTTCTTCGATCTCAATCTGAAGTTGAATTACACTTTTGTTTTGCATGACCATATCAAGTTGCAACTCAATGCCGGTGTACAAAATATCTTTAATAGTTTCCAAAAAGACCTGGATAAAGGGGAGTTCCGCGACTCCGGTTACTTCTATGGACCTACACAGCCGAGAACGTTCTTTATTGGTTTTAAGATTATGAATTAGATTAAGGTCTAAATTTAATATTGCGGGGGCTTCCGAAATTATTGCAAGGGCTTATGAATTTATTGTAAGAGCATAATTTCAGAAGCCCTTTCTTATACCAATGTTCCTTTTTTCTTTTTTTTAGGAGATTTCGGACGGTTTTCAGCGAAATATTGCTTATGTTTGCCGCGTAATTAAGAAAGGGAGATGAAAAATATAAAGAACGTAGACATAGCAACTATTCGCCGTTTTCCGGCAATGGATTTTATCGGGAATGATTTTGCCATATTCGACAATATAGGAGATATTCCCTTGTTTGGTTACCCTACGCGTCTGAATGCGTCTTGCCTGACACTTTGCCTGAAAGGGCATTGCCGGATACGCATCAATCTGAAAGAGCATGAACTAACCGCAGGTGTCCTGGTGGTCACGCTGCCCGAGCAGATATTGCAGCAAGTGGAGCGCTCGGATGATTTTACCGGAGTTTTCATTGTAGTATCCGGACAGTTCATTGATGATGTACTTCCTACGGTGCAGCAGTTGTTCCCTTTGTTTTTCATGATTAAGGAACAGCCCTGTGTACACCTTAAACCGGAAGAGATGGATGCCATTCAGGAATATTATTCTTTCCTTCAGAAGAAAGTAAAACTGAAGGACAACCCTTTCCGTAAAGAGATTACACAAGGATTGATTCTTTCTTTGTTTTATGAGATATATAGTATCTATCAGGGCAATGAGCCTGCGGTCAGAAAAACGAAAACTCGGAAAGAAGATCTCTTTGAACGTTTTATTCGTTCGATTTCCGAATCATATAAGGTAGAACGAAGTGTGGCTTATTATGCCGACAAGATGTTCCTCACAGCCAAGCATCTTTCTACAGCTGTAAAAGAAGTGAGCGGAAAGACAGCCGGTGAATGGATTGACAGTCTTGTTATTCTGGAAGCCAAAGCTCTGTTGAAATCTTCTGAAATGAGTATTCAGGAGATCTCGGACGAACTTCATTTTGCCAATCAGTCTTTCTTTGGCAAATACTTCAAGCATCACACAGGTATGTCTCCGAAAGAATATCGTAAGCAATAGTACACAGTGTCGGAATATTCTTTATTTTTGCAGCTATCAAATACTCTCAAAAATTAAGAAAGCATGGAAAAAAGAGAAATTGATCTTACTGTATCCTGCTATGGAAAAGTAAAGGATGTGAAGTATGATGTTGTCATACTCCCCTGGGGTGCTACGGAACCCCATAATCTGCATCTTCCGTATCTTACTGATTGTATTCTGCCCCATGATATAGCCGTAGATGCCGCTGCTTTGGCACTGGAGCATTCAGGTGTGCGCTGTATGGTGATGCCTCCCGTACCTTTTGGTGCTCATAATCCCGGACAGCGTGAACTTCCTTTCTGCATACACACCCGCTACTCTACCCAGCAGGCCATTCTGGAAGATATTGTAGCTTCCCTGCATGCTCAGGGGATGCGTAAATTGATTATTATCAGCGGGCATGGAGGCAATAACTTCAAAGGCATGATACGTGACCTTGCTTTTGTCTATCCGGATTTCCTGATTATAGCCACTGACTGGTTCAGTATTGTTTCTCCCAAAGGCTACTTTGAAGCTGAAATAGACGATCATGCCGGTGAATCGGAAACTTCTGTGATGATGCATTACCATCCGGAATTAGTGAATCTGGATGAAGCAGGCGATGGAGAATCCAAGCCGTTTGCCATTCCTTCGCTGAACGAGAAGGTGGGCTGGGCACCTCGTCATTGGGATAAAGCTACGATAGATAGTGGGGTAGGGAATCCCAGAAAAGCTTCAGCAGAAAAAGGAGCACATTATGTAAAACCAGTAATAGAAAAACTCGCCCAACTCTTTACGGAAGTTGGGCAAGGTGAGCTCTACTAAGCAAAAAGAAAAGCTTACTTATCTACTGACATTAGCCATTTGCCATCTCTTTTTACCATTGATTGTGTACCATCCTGCGTTTCTCCGTTTCCGTAGGTTTGCTTAATCTTTACTGTTGCGGTGTTTCCATCTTCCGATATTTCTTCTGATATGATCTCTATACTTTTCAGTCCGTCCTTTTTTTCATATTCTTTGGAAACTTTCTCTTTCAGCATGGACACAAGCCCGTCCTTTTGCTCTTTCATTTTCTCCGCACCTACGCTCTCATCGAATGCAAGTCCGTCTACAAATTTCTCATAGTCACCTTTGATGAGGTAATTACCATACTTTTTCATAGCATCTCCCGGGCCACTTGAAGAGCAAGCTGTCATTAAAAACATAGTCATAACCATCAGACTAAAATAAAATACCTTTTTCATACGCTTTTTTTTAAAGTGATTAATGTGTATTTAAAAATAGTATATCAAACAGAGACGCTTGCTCTGCGCAATATCGTTGGGCAGGAGATAATCTCCTCTGAATCCGGGAATATTTACGTGGCTGACACGCCCTTCGGGTAAATCTATTCCCTCTTTTCTGTATACAAAGTCTATCAACTCCGTGCAATACATCTTGGTGGTGTCTGCCAAATCATAATCATGATCGAATAACACATGGCTCTCATAAAGATGTTCCGCGTGAGTTGCTGCCCGGTATCTGGCTACCGAATCTCCTGATACACGCATGATAGCTCCGTTAACAGCTTTTCTTTTCTCAAAGAACACTTCTACGGTTTCCATTTTTACACGATCAGGGTCGTCCTTAAAATCCGGTTCACCAGGTACGGCATGTATCACATACCATTGTCCGGCTTTCTTTTTCAGGATGCCGGTATGCGAATAAGCACCTTCCCGGTCTGCAGCCAACACTACTCTACTGGTAATCCCTGTTCCTCTTCTGAAAGCGATATCCCCATCCCGGAATAGTTCTTGTGGTAGCTCTACCGGAGGTGTCTCTTTATCTGAACTTCCCTGGCATCCGACCAGTACAAGGGTAAGAAACAATATTGTTTTCAGTAGTGATACGTGTGTCTTCATTTCCATCCGTACAAATATATAAATTAATTTGCATCATTACATGTTTTTTAAATGATTTTTGTAGTGTAAACGAAAAAAGAGGCAACAACCTTATTCAGTTGTTACCTCTTTTTTAATTTATACCCTAAAAACTAATCTCTTTTACCTATAAAAACTAATTCTATTTCTTTTCTGATGGCGCAAAGGTAGAGAGTTTCAGGGAAAAATGATTTGATATAAATCAAAAACTGAATATTCTTATCGTATTTCTTACAATATCCCCGAACGTACACGGCTGAGAGTTTCGGGTGTCATTAGCAAATAAGATGCGATATGTGACAATGGCGCCCGCTTGATAACTTCCGGATGGGTGTGCATCAGCATATTGTAGCGTTCACGGGCTGTCTCGAAACGCCATGAATCGGCTTTCACCTGGGATACGATGAGTGAGTATTCCAATATCTTGCGATAGAACATATTTATTTCCCAGGAGATTTCGGTCAATCTCATGAATTTGTCGTAGGGGAGAAGGTAGACTGTACAAGGCTCCAGGGCCTCTGCCATCAGGCGGGTCGGTTCTTGTTTCAGCGTGCTTTCGATGCAGATGATGACACAACCCTCGTAGGAAAAGTGTTCGGTGACGTCCTTACCGTTTTTATAATAGAATTGACGCATCATGCCTTTTCCGACAAATACCATGTGGTGGCAGACTTGTCCCTCCTTGAATAAGAGTTCACCCTTTTCCAGCTCTTTGCGGATCAGAATATCTTCTATCAGTTTTCTACCTTCAGGTGCCATGCCCGGATAACGGGAGTTCACAGTGGCATCAACTGTTTCTTTTAATAGTGTATCCATAATTGTTCGCTGGTTTCTGTAACTGTTTCCGGGGACAAAGGTATAAAAGATTTGATTTATATCAAATCTTATTAAGTGATTAGTGGTTAGTGATAAGTGATTAGCATTGTTCAGGCTACTAATCACTTAACAAACCCTTTTGTCGTCCATTTCATACTGTACCAGCGTTTTACGAAGATGGCTCCACGGATGTTCTCGTCCAGCAAGAAAGCGACCCACATACCGCAGATTCCCCACTCCAGAGGGATACCGATGATGTAGCCCAAGCCGACGGCAACGCTCCACTGAACAACCAGACCGACATAGAAGGGGTAGGTGACATCCCCGGCGGCACGCAAGGCATTTGTTGCGAAAATATTGATGGGACGTCCGATTTCAAGAATGACGTCGATGATGAGGATGGTGGTTCCGAGCCGGATGATTTCTTCATTCGTGGTAAGCCAATGGAAGATCGTGTTTCCGAATATAGCAAGGATGGTGGAGAGTATAACGGTGATCATGACGGATTTCTTCATAACATATTTACCCATGAGGAAAGCGGCATGAGGTTTCTTTTCTCCGATGAGATGCCCGATGCAAATGGCACCACCCTGCGCCATGGAGATGCTGAACAGATAGGCAAACATGATGATATTGACACAATAGGTGCGTGTGGCAAGAGCTTCGACTCCCAGCATATTGATGAAGAAGGTAATCACTACTTGCGAAGAACTGTAGGAAAGTTGTTCGCCGGCGGAGGGAAGGCCGATTTTCATCAGGTTCTTTAGCTCTATCCATGGGAACGGGCGGAAATAGGCAACGGGGAAGCGATGGATATGTTTGCGAAACAGGATAATGAATAAAAGTATCATAGATACACCCCGGCTGAAAGCAGTAGAGATGGCAGCTCCTTCTACGCCGAGCTCGGGAAAACCAAAGCGACCGAAGATGAGTGAGTAATTACCTATTATATTTAGGATATTGACAACAACGGTTACTAACATCGGATAAATGGCCTTGTTGGCACTGCGCAGGGAGGCGGAAAGCGTTAATGAAATGGCTTGGAAGAAGGCAAACGCGCCTACAATACGCATATAGTCCATGCCGTCAGTCATCAGTTCGGAAGTCAGTCCCATCAGGCGCAGGATAGGTCCGGCACCAAAGAAAAGGAGCAGGCTGACGGATACGCCTACCACTATGTTCACAAGGATTGAAACACCGACCACTTGCACTACTTTCTTTTGCAGGCGAGCACCGAGATATTGGGAGCAAAGGACGGAAGTTCCGAGATTGATGACCTCGAAAACGAGAAAAGTGAGCATGATAATCTGGTTGACCACCCCTACAGCCGCAACACTACTATCGGAGTGGCGACTCAGCATAATGGTATCTACAGCACCCAGCATCATAATGAGCAGAGTTTCTATAAAAATAGGGGCGGCAAGTTTGGCAAGCCTCTTTTTTAAACTTTCCTGATGTATCATTTCGTATGTGTTTGAGACACGGTGATGAAAAATCGCGCAAAGGTACGCAAAGGGAAGGATAGGGGAATTGATATGAGTCAATTTTCAGGGGCACCGCATCAAACTTAATTCGTTTCGGTATAGTAATGAATAAGACTCACCACAGATTACACAGATTCACACAGATTTATTAATCTAATAATCAGTAAAATAAAATCTGTGTGAATCTGTGTAATCTGTGGTGAATTAATTCATAACCGTACAGAAAAGAAATAAATGGAACTTTCAATTTGAACATAAATTCTTTCACTCTTTCATCTTTTTTTTTCTATGCTTTGCTTTTGACTTTTAACAGATTACATCTTTTATTGAAAAAAGTCAGAAAAAAATATGATGGAAAGATTTGCATAGTCCAAAAGTTTCCCATACATTTGCACCGCATTTGAGAAACAATGCAGGTTTAAGGAAGTGTGGGTGAGTGGCTGAAACCACCAGTTTGCTAAACTGACGTACGGGTAACTGTACCGGGGGTTCGAATCCCCCCGCTTCCGCAAACAGCCGGTGGATTCGTCTAACGGTTAGGACACATGCCTCTCACGCATGTAATACGAGTTCGATTCTCGTATCCACTACGGTAAAAAAAGCATAATGCACTCTTAGCTCAGCTGGTAGAGCAATTGACTCTTAATCAATGGGTCCAGGGTTCGAGTCCCTGAGGGTGTACAAGGTATAAGGCGGTTATCAAATAATGATGACCGCTTTTTTTATGCAATTAATTCTCATTCTCCGGGAATACTTCCTATCTTTGCACTCCGAAATCAATTAAAAGCGTAAACACATTGGATTGGTTATACAGTTTATTCGTTGAACATTCCGCTCTACAGGCGGTTGTGGTACTCTCGTTGATCTCCGCTATCGGCTTGGGACTGGGAAAAATACACATTTGCGGCATATCGTTAGGCGTGACGTTTGTATTTTTTGCAGGTATCATTGCCGGACATTTCGGGTTGTCTATTGACCCGCAAATGCTGAACTATGCGGAGAGTTTCGGGTTGGTAATCTTTGTGTATGCGTTGGGCTTACAGGTCGGCCCCGGTTTCTTCAGTTCGTTCCGTACGGGCGGCGTACAACTGAATATGCTGGCTGTGGGGGTAGTGCTGATTGGTACGGTGATGACACTCTTAGGAAGTTACGGACTGGGAATATCGCTGCCGGATATGGTGGGAATTCTTTGTGGTGCTACTACTAACACACCTGCGCTGGGTGCTGCACAGCAAACTCTGAAACAGATGGGTATCGAAGCAAATACGCCGGCTTTGGGATGTGCGGTGGCATATCCGTTGGGCGTAGTGGGAGTAATTCTTGGTATTCTGATGATACGCAAGGCGTTGGTTCGTAAGGAAGACTTGGAGATCAAAGAGAAAGACGATGCGAACAAACCGTATATCGTTGCATTTCAGGTCCACAATCCGGCAATCTTTAATATGAGTGTGAAGGATATAGCTCAATTGAGTTATCCTAAATTCGTCATATCCCGTTTGTGGCGGGATGGGAATGTGAGCATTCCCACTTCTGAGAAAGTGATAAAAGAAGGCGACCGCCTGCTGGTCATCACCTCGGAAAAGAATGTGCCTGCACTAACCGTACTGTTTGGTGAGCAGGAAAATACGGACTGGAACAAGGAAGACATTGATTGGAATGCCATCGACAGCCAGCTGATTTCACAGCGCATTGTGGTGACACGTCCGGAACTGAACGGAAAGAAATTGGGTTCGCTTCATCTGCGCAATCATTATGGAATCAATATTAGCCGTGTATATCGTAGCGGAGTATTGCTGCTGGCTACGGCAGAGCTTACCTTGCAATTAGGCGACCGGTTGACGGTAGTAGGTGAGGCCGCTGCTATACAGAATGTGGAAAGAGTACTGGGAAATGCAGTGAAGAGCCTGAAAGAACCTAATCTCGTGGCTGTATTTGTTGGTATTATCCTGGGACTTGCCCTAGGTGCTATCCCTATTGCTATTCCGGGTGTAAGCACTCCGGTGAAGCTGGGATTGGCAGGCGGACCGATTATCGTAGGTATCCTTATCGGTACTTTCGGCCCCAGAATGCACATGGTTACGTATACCACACGCAGTGCGAACCTGATGCTTCGTGCACTGGGTTTGTCGCTTTATCTGGCTTGTCTGGGCCTGGACGCGGGCGCTCATTTCTTCGATACAGTCTTTCGTCCCGAAGGATTGCTGTGGATAGCTGTGGGCTGTGCGCTGACGGTAGTTCCTGTATTGATTATGGGAGTTATTGCTTTTCGTTGGATGAAGGTGGACTTCGGTTCGGTAGCCGGTATGTTGTGTGGAAGTATGGCGAATCCGATGGCATTGAATTATGTGAATGATACCATTCCCGGTGATAATCCTTCAGTTTCTTATGCTACGGTTTATCCTTTGTGCATGTTCCTGCGTGTGATTATCGCACAAGTGCTGTTGATGTTCTTTTTAAGTTGATAGTGAAGAGTTGGGAACGTAGAGTTAAGGATTGGGGACGTAGAGTTGAGGATTAGAAACGTAGAGTTGAGGTTTGGAATGAAGACACAAGCCCATATATAATTTGTAAATTGTAATTTGTAATTAGATATCATGAGTAATATTACCCCTGAAAGCATCATGAGCGACTTGCGTTATTTGCAGTTGCTGTCACGCAGTTTCCCTACAATTGCGGATGCCAGTACAGAAATAATCAATTTGGAAGCTATACTGAACCTCCCGAAGGGGACAGAACACTTCCTGACCGATATTCATGGTGAATATGAAGCTTTTCAGCATGTGTTGAAGAACGCTTCGGGAGCCGTGAAGCGAAAAGTGAATGAAATCTTCGGGCATACCCTGCGTGAAAGTGAGAAGAAAGAGATATGTACGCTGATTTACTATCCCGAAGAGAAGTTGCAACTGATTAAAGAACAGGAGGCTGACCTGGACGACTGGTATCTGATAACATTGAACCAGCTGGTGAAAGTTTGCCAGAATGTATCTTCCAAATATACACGCTCAAAGGTACGCAAGGCACTTCCGGCAGAATTTTCGTATATCATTCAGGAATTGCTGCATGAGTCGAGTGTAGAGCCTAATAAACATGCCTATATCAATGTGATTATCAGCACTATCATCTCTACCAAGCGTTCAGATGATTTCATCATCGCGATGTGTAATCTTATCCAGCGGCTGACGATTGATTCCCTGCACATCGTAGGAGATATTTACGACCGTGGTCCGGGAGCGCATATCATTATGGATACACTCTGCGATTATCATAACTTCGATATCCAGTGGGGAAACCATGACATTCTTTGGATGGGAGCAGCGTCGGGTAATGACGCCTGTATTGCCAATGTGATCCGTATGTCGATGCGTTACGCTAATCTGGCGACATTGGAAGACGGGTATGGCATTAACTTGCTGCCGCTTGCCACGTTTGCCATGGATACCTATGCGGATGATCCCTGTACAATCTTTGCACCGAAGATGAACTTCGCAGATGGTAACTATAACGAGAAGACTTTGCGGTTGATTACCCAGATGCATAAAGCCATTACGGTGATACAGTTCAAACTGGAAGCGGAGATTATAGATCGTCGTCCTGAGTTTGGCATGCAGAACCGAAAGTTGCTGGAAAAGATTGATTTCGAGAAAGGCGTTTTTGTGTACGAAGGAAAGGAATATCCGCTTCGCGATACCAACTTCCCGACGATTGATCCGGCTGATCCGTATCGCCTGTCAGATGAGGAACGGGAGTTGATTGATAAGATTCATGCTTCGTTCATGAACAGTGAAAAGCTGAAGAAGCACATGCGCTGTTTATTTACGTATGGTGGTATGTATCTGATTTGTAATAGTAACCTGTTGTATCATGCTTCGATGCCTCTGAATGAAGATGGCAGTTTCAAGCGTGTCCGCATCGGAAAGAAAGAATATTGGGGCAAGAAATTATTGTGTAAAACGGACCAGCTGATACGTACAGCTTATTTTGATGAAGACGGTACGGAAGAGAAGAGTTTTGCGCTGGATTATGTGTGGTATATGTGGTGTGGCCCAAATGCTCCATCGTTTGACAAGGATAAGATGGCAACGTTTGAACGCTATTTCATCGGAGATAAAGAACTGTCTAAGGAGACCAAAGGATATTATTATACTTTGCGTAACCGTGCGGATATTTGCGAGCGTATTCTTGCGGAATTTGAGGTTACAGGTCCTCATTCACACATCATTAACGGGCATGTGCCTGTGAAGATTATCAAAGGTGAGAAGCCGATAAAAGCAGACGGTAAACTGCTGGTGATTGACGGTGGATTCTCCAAGGCATATCAGCCGGAAACCGGAATTGCCGGATATACGCTGGTATATCATTCACATGGCTTACAGCTAGTGCAACATGAACCGTTCCAAAGCCGTCAGAAAGCAATAGAAGAGGGACAGGATATCAAATCCAATACTTTCGTCGTTGAGTTCAATTCACAACGCATGATGGTGAAAGATACCGATAAGGGAAAAGTACTGGTAACGCAGATACAGGACCTGAAGAAGTTGCTGGTAGCGTATAGGACGGGATTTATAAAGGAAAAGAACTGAATACTGAGTATTAGGTATTGACTGCTACACATAATGTATTGACAAATGTTTAATACCTAATAACGTAAATGACTCATTATTTCGGGTTATGAATGAACTCACCACAGATTACACAGATTGACACAGATTCTATTTTACTGATTATTAGATTAATAAATCTGTGTGAATCTGTGTAATCTGTGGTGAGTCTTATTCATTACTATACCGTTATACGCCAATTCTTATATCGAATTTACGTTAATACTTAGTATTTAAACAGCACCACTCCTCCTTCCAGGATCACTCCTTTATCGTAAGTAACTCCCTTGTTGTAGTAGCGGCTGCCGCCGTAACCACCGGTGACAAATATACCGAGGCGGTCTGTTAAGCGATATTCCAGATTGACGCGTGCCTGGAGGGCATAGAGGCGTGCAGGGAAACCGTAATCTTTATTCTTGAAGTTTTCGATGTGCTGGAAGCCCAGGTCACCGCTGATGAACAACTGCTTGTACAAAGGTAATTCGAGACCGGCACGATAGAAGAGGGAGGCGGAAAACTTATCGCTGAAATCCAGATAGTGCGTACCACCGCCTAAGATGGTATAGAACAACTTGTTCTTGAAACGGGCACCTACATTCAGCTTTGTAGTGTTTCCTCCGAAAAGCATTAGCTGTACTTTCGTATCCGGATTGGCATTTACCAGACCTAACTGGAAGCCATCGAAGTTCTCCTTATAGTAATTGAATAATCCAATTTGCAATCCTTTTCCGCTTTTTGCCATGTTCATGGGGGCAAGTTGTGCACCGGTAAAACTTCCGCCTACCACGTTACCGAGTCCGGATATTTGCATACCGTGCATGTCTTCTCCTGTGATGTTACCCAAGCCGCTGATTTGTATGCCTCGCAGACTTTGGCCTACAATATTCAGAAGTCCGGAAGTGGTGATGCCATTGAAGCTCTCACCTGCAATATTGGCTAATCCTGCCAGGTGCACACCCGAAGAGCTCTCACCGCTAATGTTCAGCAGACCACCTATGATAACACCACTGGTGTTGTCTCCTGTTATATTGGTGAGCCCCGAGAAAATGACACCTTGTGCATGATTTCCCGTGATACCGACTAAACCGGATATGGATACGCCACTGAGATTATTCCCATTCACGTTACTGATACCGGCAATCTGGACGCCTCGCATACTGCCTCCTACTAAGTTGGCAAGTCCTGTGATTTGTACACCGTTCATGTCACGCAACACCACTCCACCCAGTAGATTGATACCCACGCCGTTCAGGCGGTTCATGGAGGAAAAAAGACCGAGGTTGAGGCAGGTACTGCCGACAGTATCAGTCTGCTGTGTAGACATGTTCTTCCACAAGGATAGGTTGATGCCGACGGGCTCTCTGTCTTTCTTTGTTGTTGACGGACTGTCAGTGGTCTGTGCAGGGAGTGTACCCGCAACCATCAGTAATGCAATAATGGATGGAAATAATCGTCTCATTGGTTTCAATCTTTAATTTCGTCCGGCCAAGGGGCTAATTTGCCGGTGGCACGAAGCGTAGGACGCTGTGCATCTACCGACCGGAGATAGTTACTTAATTTCTGTGCTAATTTCTTTACGATACGCGGATTCTTTATAGCCACGTCGTTTTTCTCGCTGATATCTTCCGGAATATTAAACAGTTCACGTTTACCGTCCGCAAAGTAATATACAAGTTTCCAGTCACCGGAGCGGATGGAGCAGGTAGCCCCAATACCCGGGCCCGAAGGTCCCCAACTATGGGGATAGTGCCAATAGATATCGCGATCCTTGACTTTACCCTTTCCTGTCAACAACGGCATAAAACTGATACCATCCCTTTGTTGCACGGTAGTGTACTTCTGGACACCTGCTATCTCAAGAATAGTCGGGTAGAAATCTTCAATCATCAGATAATCTCCACATTTAGTGTCCGGAGCTACTACACCGGGCCAGCTCACGATCATCGGTTCGCGTACACCGCCCTCGTAAGCGGAACCTTTTCCGCTGTTAAGCGGGTAATTCTGTGTATGCAGTTCTCCGGCACGGGTATGTGCAGCCAGTCCGCCATTATCGGACATGAAAAGAATGACTGTATTTTCTGTCAGATGGTTGCGTTCCAGATAATCCATCAGATCTCCCAGACTTTTATCCATCCCTTCAATGAGGGTGGCATAGGCGGCCTCTACGGGTGGAAGTCCTTTATCCAGATATTTCTGATAGAAGCGATAGTCCGGTTGTATAGGCGTATGAATGGCATAATGAGCCATATATAAGAAGAATGGTTCATCCTTTTGTTGTGCACTATCCAAAGCCTTCATCGCTTCCAGTGTAAGTGCTTCGCTGAGGAAAGTATCCGTACCATGATATTTTTCCAATCCCGGAACTGCTGCCAACGGACTTTTCCCGTCCGGCTTATTACCGAAATTATTCTTGCCGTAGTAACTGGCCGGTGAACCGGCAGCGTGTCCGGCTATGTTTACTTCAAAGCCCATCGTCAGCGGATCAGCTCCGGGAGTATCATTGGCTCCAAAGTGGGCTTTACCGCAATGAATGGTCTGATATCCGTTCTCTTTAAGCACTTGTGCAAGCGTAGTGACCTGTGTAGTGCGTTCGATTCCCGGTTCCTGACAAATACCATTCACATTCCATTCCGGATAGATCATCACAGAGTCCGGTTGTTCATGCGTTGTATTTTTGCGTAATGTCCAACTTGTCACACGATGCCGCGCGGCATTCATTCCTGTAAAAAGACTGACCCGGGTGGGGGAGCTGATACTGCAAGCGTATGCTTGTGTGAACATCTTCCCTTGTGCTGCCAGGCGTTCCATGTTCGGCGTGTGGTAAGTGTCGTTGTAATGCGTTCGTTGACTCCAGAAAGGCAGTGAAGTATCCTGCCATCCCATGTCGTCAACCAAAAACAGAACTATGTTCGGACGTTGCTTTTCTTTCGGCGCTCCCTTTGTCGGAGATGCCGCAATCGCTTCTCCTGCCATACCACACATGGGCAATATGGCAGCAGACAGTAATAATTCGTTTTTCATTTGAGATGATACTTTATAAAGGTTAGTTTCTTTTTCTTATCCCTTCGCCTCTTGGTATAAGAACCGTTTGATGGAGCGTTTGGGCGTTTTCTCAAATTCTTCGGGATAGATTTTCATTTTGGATATCTGACTGTATGCCGGAAGCTCTGTGTTTAACGCAACGCGGTTTTCTTCCATGACACGTTCGATGTCCGTAGTGGTCAGGCCATGCGCAAAAGCATCGTCAAAGTCAGGATATACCAGTCCGACAAGCTTTTCATTTTGCTGTACGATGATGCTCTCGGCAACATACGGCAGGTTGTTCAACTTGTCTTCTATTTCTTCGGGATAGATATTCTGTCCGCTGGCACCGAGCAACATGTTCTTGCTGCGTCCCTTGATGGTTACATTACCCTCGGCATCCATCAGCGCAAGGTCACCGGTGTGCAACCAACCGTCTGCATCAATAGCCTCACGGGTGGCTTCTTCATTTTTATAGTATCCCAGCATGACGTTAGGTCCACGGCATACGATTTCTCCCGCTATGTTTTCCGGATCAGGAGAAAGGATTTTCACTTCCATACGGGGGACGGCCTTACCACAGGAACCCGGTTTGAAGCGTGACCAGTCTTCGTAACAGATGATCGGCCCGCATTCTGTCATTCCGTAACCTACCGTGTAGGGGAATTCTATCATGCGTAGGAACTGTTCTACTTCCTGGTTGAAAGCGGCACCCCCTACAATGACTTCTGCAAAACGTCCACCGAAGGCACTGACTACTCCTTCGCGTACGGTTGTCTTGATCTTGTCGTTGATGATGGGGACTTTAAGCAATAGTTTCATGGTTGGTGTTTCCAGTTTCGGAAGCACGTTCTTCTTGATAATCTTTTCTATAATAAGCGGTACGGCTACCACCAGGTGCGGCTTCACTTCCGAGAATGCCTGGAAGATAATCTTCGGGCTTGGCATACGGGTGAGGAAGTATATCTGACATCCTGCGGAGAACTCGTACAGGAATTCGAATGCCAGGCCATACATGTGCGCCATCGGTAGCATGGAGATAATCTTATCCCCGGCCTTCAGTGGCAATACCTCAAATGCAAATGCTGTATTCGACCACAGACTGCGATAGGGTAGCATTACGCCTTTGGAATAACTCGTCGTACCGGAAGTATAGTTGATTACTGCCAGTTCTTCAGGCTGGTCCTTGTGATATTCGATGTGTTCCTTACGGAAATTCTTGGGGTATTTCTTGCCGAACAACTCATTCAGGTGCTCGCGGGCATAATCCAGCTTTTCCGTACGGGATATCAGGATAGAGAAATCCGTCATCAGGATGATGCCTTCCAGAATGGTCATGGCGGCTTCGTTCAGATTCTCCCATACCTGGTCGCCCACAAACAGTAATTTGGCTTCGGAATGGTTTACGATGTTATGTATATTATCCGCTTTAAATTCGTGCAGGATAGGAACTGCAACGGCTCCGTAGGTCAGTGTAGCGAGAAAAGTAACTCCCCAGTGTGAACTGTTACGTCCGCAGATGGCAATTTTATCTCCTTTCTTGATGCCGCTTGCTTCGAAGATTAAGTGTACTTTCTCTATTTTGCGGGCTACGTCTTTGTATTGCAGGGTAGCCCCATTATAATCGGTCAGGGCATCCAGGTCCCAATTCTGTTTAATGCTGTTCTCAATATAGGCGATAAAACTTTGTTCCATGATATTATATATTGCACATTTAGTTGAAATTTGTGCAAATATAAGGCTTTATAGAAAGAATGCAAATTTTTAACTGAAAAAAGCGGAGGGGATGTACAATTTAGCTTGCCGGATGAATCTCACCACAGAGTAACACAGAGTTCCACAGAGTTTTATTTTCCTTGAGTTCAAATTAATAAAACTCTGTGGAACTCTGTGTTACTCTGTGGTGAATTTAATGCATTACCGCCCTAAGTACCAGTTATACATGCGTTGTACGCCTTCTTCAATCTCCACTTTGTGGTGCCAGCCCAGAGCGTGCAGTTTCGAGGGGTCAGTCAGTTTGCGCATGGTTCCGTCCGGTTTGGTACTGTCGAAAGTCAGCTGGCCTTGGTAACCTACGGTGGAAACTATCAGTTCGGCCAGTTCGCGGATAGAGATTTCCTTGCCTGTACCTATATTAATATGGCAGTTACGAATATCTTTATCACCTTGTTTGTAGGTGTCTTTAAAGTCTACGTGTTCCATGACGAAGACGCTGGCATCTGCCATTTCTTCGCTCCAGAGGAATTCGCGAAGAGGTGTGCCTGTACCCCATAATTTCACTTCGCTGTTGCTGATACCGTATTTGGCAAGGATGGTAAGGATATCTTCCTTACTGCTGTTGCCGTCGATACCTTCTACCGGACGCTGGTTCAGGTCTTTGCATATTGCATCCCAGTCGCCTTGCTTCAGGCAATGAGCCAGATGTATCTTGCGAATCATGGCAGGGAGCACATGGCTGCGTTCCAGATCGAAGTTGTCATTCGGACCATAGAGGTTGGTAGGCATTACGGCGATGTAATTCGTGCCATATTGGAGGTTGAAACTCTCGCACATTTTCAGTCCGGCAATCTTGGCGATGGCGTACGGTTCGTTGGTATATTCCAGCGGAGAGGTGAGGAGCACTTCTTCTTTCATGGGTTGTTCGGCATCACGCGGATAGATGCAGGTGCTTCCCAGGAAGAGGAGTTTCTTCACATTGTGGCGAAAACTTTCACCGATGACGTTTTGCTGTATTTGCAGGTTTTTGTAGATGAAGTCGGCACGGTAAATACTGTTTGCCATGATGCCGCCAACGAAAGCAGCGGCAAGGAATACATATTCCGGTTGTTCTTCATCAAAGAATTTACGTACGGAAACGGCATCCAGCAAATCGAGTTCTTTGTGGGTTTTGCCAATGAGATTGGTATATCCTTTATCTTGCAGGTTTTTCCAGATGGCGGAGCCTACCAGACCACGGTGTCCGGCTACGTAGATTTTGGCGTTCTTGTTTAACATTATAGTTCTGATTTTTATATATTATTTTTCAAGTGATCTCAGATATAGCTTCTTCACAAACTTCATATCGTGTGCTGCCATGATTTTCACCAATTCTTCAAAACTGGTTTGTCTCGGGTTCCAGCCTAAAAGAGTTTTGGCCTTTGTCGGATTACCTAACAGCTGTTCCACTTCGGCAGGGCGGAAATATTTAGGATCTATTTCTACAAGCGTTTTTCCTGTTTGCACATCGATACCTTTTTCTTCTACGCCTTCACCTTCCCAGCGCAGTTCGATGCCTACTTCCTTGAAGGCAAGGGTGGCAAACTCGCGGACGGTATGCATTTCGCCTGTGGCTATCACGAAGTCTTCCGGTGTATCGTGCTGAAGAATCAGCCACATACATTCTACATAATCTTTCGCATATCCCCAGTCGCGACGTGCATCCAGATTACCCAGATACAGTTTGTCTTGGAAACCTTGGGCTATGCGGGCGGCGGCCAGCGTAATCTTGCGGGTTACGAATGTTTCTCCTCTGCGTTCGCTTTCGTGATTGAAAAGGATACCGTTTACGGCAAACATACCATAACTTTCGCGGTAGTTCTTTGTAATCCAGAAGCCGTATTGTTTGGCTACTCCGTACGGGCTGCGGGGATAGAAAGGAGTTGTTTCCGATTGGGGGACTTCCTGTACTTTACCGTAAAGTTCCGAAGTGGAGGCTTGGTAAATCTTTGTCTTTTTCTCCATGCCGAGGATGCGGACAGCTTCCAGCATACGCAGCGTGCCGATGGCATCTGCCTCTGCGGTGTATTCCGGTACGTCGAAAGATACTTTTACATGGCTCTGTGCAGCGAGGTTATATATTTCGTCCGGCTGTACCTGCTGGATGATGCGGATCAGCGAGCTGCTATCCGTCATGTCACCGTAATGCAGGTTAATGGTGCGCTTTTGCTTCATGTCGCGTACCCATTCGTCGAAGTACAGATGTTCGATGCGCCCTGTATTGAATGAAGAAGAACGGCGGAGAATACCGTGTACTTCATATCCTTTCTGTAATAAGAATTCGGCGAGAAACGAACCGTCCTGACCTGTTATTCCGGAGATTAAAGCTGTTTTCATATTGTAGGCTTCTTTATTGATTATTTTTTGCGGGAGCAAAATTCGTTATTTTTTACGAGAATACAAAACTTATTGGCTTGTCACTTATATATCTTATCTACCACCAGTGCAATTGCCCCATCTCCCGTTACATTGCATGCAGTACCGAAGCTATCCATTGCAATGTAGAGTGCAATCATCAGTGCCTGTGCCGATTCATCGAAACCGAGCATGGATTGCAGAATACCCAGAGATGCCATGATGGCACCACCGGGAACTCCCGGAGCGGCTACCATCGTGATTCCCAGCATGAAAATGAAACCGGCAAATAAAGGGAAATCAAAAGATATGCCTTGCATCATCATCAGAGCAAGAGCGCATGCTACGATTTTCAGCGTGCTGCCGGATAAATGTATCGTGGCGCAAAGAGGGATCACAAACCCCGCAATATCGGGTGATACACCATTCTTCTTTGTCTGTTCCAGGGTAACAGGAATGGTGGCAGCGGATGACTGTGTACCTAAAGCCGTGAAATAAGCGGGCAGCATCCGCCCCAACAGTTTAAAGGGATTTTTGCGGACAAACAGCGCAGCGATACAATATTGAAATACCAGCAGGAAGATGTGCAGCAGGAAAATTACGCCGATAATCTTTATAAATACCATTAAGATAGAGAATACCTGTCCCGAATGTGTCATATTAAGGAATATGCCAAATATATAAATAGGAAGCAACGGCAGGATCACTGCACTGATCATACGGACAATGATATCCTGAAAATCACGTGCTGCATTCTTCAGTGTATCGTTTTTCAGTTGGGCAAGTCCCAGCCCTAAAGTGAAAGCCAGTACCAGTGCCGTCATCACATTCATGAGCGGTGGAATGGCGACTGAGAAAAACGGCAATATCCCTTGCGCTTCGCTGACCTCTTCCAGCGGGGCACCGGACTCTATCAGATGAGGAAATATAGTTACTCCTGTAAAGTAAGAGAGGAAACCGGAAAACAGGGTTGCTCCGTAAGCTATCAGTGCGGTAATCAACAGCAGTTTCCCGGCACCTTTACCGATGTCGGCAATGGCTACGGTAACCAGTCCCACAATAATCAGCGGTATGGAGAAATTCAGAAATTCGCTGAAGATACCGTTGAATGTAACGAACAGGCGTACCAATTCTCCGGGAAGAAAATTACCAAAAAGAATACCGAATGCGATGGCTATAAGGATACGCGGCAGTAAGCCGATATGTAGTTTTTTCATAAAACTGAATTTAAGTTTCTCCATTGAAATAGAGTTATGTTTGCAAAAGTACGATTTTTATTCGAAATTCATACGAACAAATGCCCTTGACATATTGTTTCCATTTCAATGAAACAATAACAAAAAAATGCAAGTTATGACAGAAAAAGGACAAAAGACTAATATCGGCTTAATCGGACTTGCCGTGATGGGGGAGAATTTAGCTTTGAATATGGCGGACAAGGGATGGCATGTGTCCGTGTTTAACCGTACTGTTCCGGGAGTGGAAGAAGGTGTGGTAGAACGCTTTATCAACGGCCGTGCCAAAGGGAAAAGTATTGAAGGATATACTGAAATTCCTGACTTTGTAGAATCCATTTTCACCCCGCGCAAAATCATGATGATGGTGCGTGCCGGCAGTGCCGTAGATGAACTGATGGAACAACTCTTTCCGCATCTTTCTCCGGGAGATATCTTGATTGATGGAGGCAACTCAAACTATGAAGATACCAACCGTCGTGTGGCATTGGCCGAATCGAAAGGTTTCCGCTTTGTCGGTGCCGGTGTTTCGGGCGGTGAAGAAGGAGCATTGAACGGTGCTTCTATTATGCCGGGCGGTTCCGTTACTGCTTGGGATGAAGTAAAACCCATCCTGCAAAGTATTGCTGCACGTGCTGCCGATGGTACTCCTTGCTGTGACTGGATTGGTCCGGCCGGCTCGGGACATTTCGTTAAAATGATACATAATGGTATCGAATACGGTGATATGCAGTTGATTGCCGAAGCCTACTGGGTGATGAAGAATCTTCTGCAACTGAATAATGAAGACATGGCTTCCGTTTTTGCCCACTGGAATGAAGGTAAGTTGCGTAGCTATCTGATAGAAATTACAGCCAATATTCTTCGGCATAAGGATAAGGCGGGCGGTTACCTGATTGACAAGATACTGGACACTGCCGGACAAAAAGGCACCGGTAAATGGTCCGTTATCAATGCAATGGAATTGGGTATGCCTCTGGGACTGATTGCAACGGCTGTTTTTGAGCGTAGTCTTTCAGCGCAGAAAAATCTGCGTGAGGCAGCTTCCAAACAATTCATTTGCCAGCGCTCACAAGTGGTCTATAACAAGCCGGAACTGGTGAAAGATATTTATTCCGCTTTGTATGCTTCTAAACTGGTATCCTATGCACAAGGTTTTGCCGTGTTGCAAAAGGCGTCCGAATCTTTCGGCTGGGATCTCGATCTGGCATCCATTGCCCGTATGTGGCGCGGAGGCTGTATCATCCGCAGTATATTCCTGAATGATATAGCGGCTGCTTTTGAGGCACAGCAGAAGCCGAAACATTTGCTGCTCGCTCCTTATTTCCGGGAAGAAATCAAAGAGTTGCTCTCCGGTTGGAAGCACCTTGTAGCCCATGCGATGAAAGAAGAACTGCCTGTTCCGGCTTTCTCTTCCGCATTGAACTATTTCTATTCGCTGGTATCTGCGAAGCTCCCTGCTAATATGATTCAGGCTCAGCGTGACTATTTCGGCGCACATACCTTTGAGCGTACCGATGAACTTCGCGGACAGTTCTTCCATGAAAACTGGACCGGATATGGCGGAGATACAAAATCAGGTACCTATAATGTATAAAATGAAGCCCTGGTAATAAAATTATAAAGCAAGAGCTAATGAATTTATTACAAGGGCTAATTTGCAGAAGCTAATCAAAAAAAAACAAGATTCTATGAGTAAATTTGTAATGATCATATTCGGCGCTTCGGGCGACTTGACGAAACGCAAACTGATGCCGGCACTCTACTCGCTCTACAAAGATAATCGTTTGCCCGAAGGATTTGCCATTCTCGGTATCGGCCGTACCGACTATGCGGATGAAACTTATCGCGACTATATCCTGAACGAGCTGGAACATTTTGTCACACCGGCCGAAGTGGGAATGAAAGAGTTCTGCACTCATTTGCACTACCTTAGTATGGACCCTGCCATAGAAGAAGGTTACGGAACCCTGGACAGCCGTTTGCAGGAAATCACCGGTGAAAAGGAACCGGACAATTTACTGTTCTATCTCGCTACGCCGCCCTCACTTTATGGCGTCATCCCTCTACATCTGAAAACAGCCGGATTGAATCGTAAACATACCCGCATCATCGTCGAGAAGCCTTTCGGCTACGACCTGAAGTCGGCACAAGAATTAAACCATATCTATGCTTCCGTTTTCGAAGAGTCTCAGATCTATCGCATTGACCACTTCCTTGGTAAAGAGACGGCACAAAATATCCTTGCTTTCCGTTTTGCCAATGGCATTTTTGAACCGTTGTGGAATCGTAATTACATCGAATATGTAGAGGTTACCGCTGTCGAGAATCTCGGTATCGAACAGCGTGGCGGCTTCTATGACGGTACAGGCGCTTTGCGCGACATGGTACAGAACCACCTTATCCAACTGGTGGCCCTCACTGCTATGGAGCCTCCCGCTGTCTTCACCGCCGATAATTTCCGTAACGAAGTGGTAAAAGTCTACGAGTCACTGAAACCTCTGACGGATGAAGATTTGAATGAACATATAGTCCGCGGACAATATACCGCTTCCGGTTCTAAAAAGGGCTACCGTGAAGAGAAGAACGTCCCCGCCGACTCGCGCACTGAAACTTACATCGCCATGAAGATCGGTATTGATAACTGGCGTTGGAGCGGCGTACCTTTCTACATCCGCACAGGAAAGCAGATGCCTACCAAGGTGACGGAAATCGTAGTGCACTTCCGTGAAACGCCCCATCAGATGTTTCATTGCCATGGCGGACACTGTCCGCGGGCTAACAAACTAATCCTCCGCCTGCAACCCAACGAGGGTATTGTGCTGAAATTCGGCATGAAAGTTCCCGGACCGGGATTCGATGTGAAGCAAGTAATGATGGACTTCAGTTACGACCAACTGGGCGGACGCGCCACGGGCGATGCTTATGCCCGCCTGATTGAAGACTGCATTCAGGGCGATCCGACACTCTTTACCCGCAGTGACGCTGTCGAAGCCTCCTGGCGTTTCTTTGATCCTGTGCTGCGCTATTGGAATGAATATCCTGATGCGCCTCTCTACGGTTATCCAGTCGGAACCTGGGGCCCCCTGGAAAGTGAAGCTATGATGCACGAACATGGTGCCGACTGGACCAATCCGTGTAAAAACCTTACGAACACTGATCAATATTGTGAGTTATGAAAACTTATATCTATAGTACAGCTGTCGAAACGGCGCGCGCTCTCATCAAGCACCTTATTAGTTTGATGGAGGAAGAGCCGCAGAAGATTTTTCACATAGCATTCAGTGGAGGCAGCACGCCCTCGCTCATGTTCGATTTGTGGGCGGAAGAATTCAAGGATGCCACTCCGTGGAGCCGTATGCGTATTTATTGGGTGGACGAACGGTGTGTACCTGCCGAAGACTCGGAGAGTAACTATGGCAATATGCGCCGGCTGTTGCTGGATGAAGTGGGAATACCTGAGGAGTATATTTTTCCTATTGACGGCAGCAATGTTCCCGATGATGAGGCGAATAGCTATTCTCGCATAGTGCGTTGCAATGCGCCACTCTGGCATGGCTTTCCGGCTCTTGACATTGTTCTGCTGGGGGCGGGAGAAGACGGGCATACCTCGTCCATTTTCCCCGGTCAGGAGTATTTGCTTTCTTCTTTCCATCCTTATGAGGTAAGTGTTAATCCTTACAATGGGCAGAAGCGCATAGCCATGACCGGTTGTTTGCTTTTTAATGCCAAGCAGCTGATTTTCTTTGTGACAGGCAGAAACAAGTCAAACGTTGTGCGCGATATTCTGGATTCGGGTGATACCGGTCCGGCTGCCTATGTGGCGCACCATGCCTGGAATGTGGAAGTGTTTATGGATGAGCTGGCGAAACCCCAACCCACCCATGAGAGTGATTTATAAAAAAAGAGAGTGATTTATCATCAATTGGACGTTCCGCTTTCCAGAATGCTGACGATGGAGAACAGCGTGAAACAGATGCCGCCTAATCCTGCCAATACGCGTGCGGGAACAAAGTAGACATTATTCAGCGTTGTCATTTCAAACAGAAAAGCAGAGAGGAAAAGACAAGTAAGCGCGGTGAGCACCGGAATGAGCGGAATTCGGTTCGCCAGCTTAAAGACGTTCCGCCAAATAACAGCCAGCAGAATTACTTTGCTGGATATACTGTAACAAACTAAACCCAGACCTATCATAATGTATCCGGTGGAAGACTTGCCCGGGTCGGCATTCGTCAGCACCCAAAGTCCCCACAGGATACTCAGTGTACCCATCACCAATACGAGGGCGGGCCACCATTTCCGTTCGGCACCACTATAAGAGTTACGTATCTGCCGGACAATGGTAGCAACCAGTGCAACCAGGCTTGTACAGATGCATGCCAGTCCGGCCATTACGTGTCCGGCCACATAGTAAGCGGTGTGGATATCACTTTGTCCCAATAACCAGAATGCCCAAACCCATGTAATGACGGCGAACACAACAGCCAGAATGATGAGTATGTCCGCCTGTGCCGAAGAGAATGACTTTGCAGGTACGGCATGGTCAGTCTTCTTGGAATTTTGCGTGATGAAGGTGAAGCGGGTGGAAGAGGTGGCAGTAGTGGCTACACATGCAGTGATGAAAGCTACTCCGCAAATGACATGTCCCGCAACGAAATGGGCTACCGTACTGCCGTCACTAATGTATGTCATTCCACCGATGAAACACACCACGGCAGCCAGATAGCCGATGATGGGCAGGGCATATTTTGCCGCCGTACTATACGTGTGGATAATTTGCCGGATGATGGTACCTGCCGTAGCGAACAGCGCAATACATATCATTCCTAAAGAGAAGACCACGGGCCCCGCAACGAATCGGTTCGTGTCCGTCCCCATGTCGAGCACAAAGGTTCCGTAGCCGAAACAAAAAAGGGCCATCAGCAATGGGATAGCCCTGAAAAGGATACTAATACCGTAATTCATAACTGTTATCGTTTTTAAGTTTCCCCTTCCAACAGTATTCCTTACGGTTTGTTTTCGGTTTTAATATTTGTTCACCACAGATTTATTTCTCAAAGATGGCATTCATCATTTTGACAATTTGTATTTTTAGTTGACTGAGAATGTGTTATTTCTGTCCGGAGGTCAATAGGATTGGAAGCGTGCAAACGAAAATGAATAAACGTCAGATAGTTAATGCGGTATCAAAATACTTACATTTATTCTGGATGAAATAAACGCACTGATAAGTGGGAAATATAATATCAATAAGTCAAATTCTGATATGTAGTAACCCTTTTGTTGGTATGTAGTAACCTTTTTGCCCATATCTAGTAACCATATCAATCATAAGTAGTAACCCTTTTCTGCATAAAAAGCAGTTAAAACTGCAAGTATATACTGAAATAGCGCATTGTTATAATCATTTTATTCATAGAATATGCTGGAATGTAAATATGTGAAATATAGTATGTCACTAAACATATTGAAATGCTACCATGATGAGTGTATATTAACTGTTTTGCTATTATTATGATGTTTTGCTTTCTAATCCTTTCAATTTCCTTTGATCTCATGTCTGCGAAATTTGGAAATGTATCTATTCATTTTAAGAACTTTGCAATGTGATTGTTTGTTTATACTGCAAATTAACTAACAACTTAACATGAATCAATTATGCGAAAAGTGAATGTTCTTTATAGTATGGTATTCATGATTACACTCTTTGGAGTATCTGTAAATCATTTGAATGCTTGTACCCGTGTAGTCTATCAGGGGGATAATAATATGATAATAACCGGTCGTACTATGGATTGGAAAGAAGATACCCGTAGTAATATCTGGATTTTCCCGCGAGGTATGGAGCGCAACGGAGAGGTAGGGAAGGACCCGATGCGTTGGAAATCTAAATACGGCAGTGTGATAACTTCAGCTTATGATATCTGTAGCACTGACGGTATGAATGAAAAAGGACTCGTTGCCAATCTGTTGTGGCTGGCAGAATCATCCTATCCCCAATGGAACGGTGAGAGACCGGCTTTGTCCATAGCCGCCTGGGTGCAATATATGCTTGATAATTTTGCAACGGTGGATGAGGCTGTTGCCGAGGTAGAAAAGAATACTTTCGATGTGGTGTCGGATATGATGCCCGACGGTACGCGTATGGCTACCCTTCATCTTTCCATTTCGGACGCTACGGGTGATAATGCTATTTTTGAGTATGTGGACGGAAAGTTGGATATTCATCATAGCAAAGCATATCAGGTAATGACAAACTCACCTGTGTTTGATCAGCAACTGGCGCTTGATGATTATTGGAAGAATATCGGAGGAACCACTTTTTTGCCGGGTACCAATCGTGCTGCCGACCGTTTTGTGAGAGCTTCTTTCTATATAAATGCTATTCCTAAAACAGAAGATACCCGTACAGCCTTGGCCAGTGTATTCAGCGTGATACGCAATACTTCCGTTCCGTTCGGTATCAGCACTCCTGATCAGCCGAATATTTCTTCAACCCGATGGAGGACAGTTTCCGATCAGAAGGATAAAGTTTATTACTTTGAGTCTACTTTATATCCCAATGTATTTTGGATTGACTTCAAGGATGTGGATTTCTCAGAGAAAGCGCCTGTCAAGAAGTTGAATCTTCTTTCCGGTAAAACGTATGCGGGAAATACTGCCAAAGAGTTTGTTGCTACAAAACCTTTCCAGTTCTTGGGAATCAAATAGTATGGGTTTTACACTCATAAAAAAATGAAATGCACCCTGACTACGCTTAGAAAGGGTGCATCTCTGCAAAACAAACAAACAGTTTCAACCTTTTATGACCAAAACTGAGATATACTATATATACTACAAATATATCTTAGGTTTTCTATCCAAAAACCTTGTAACTGCAAAGGAAGCTAATTTTGAAAGAAATGTCTCTATTTCTTTTTTACTTGTTATAAATAAAAGTCTCCAGGTGTATTAAAAAAAGTGCAAATCATTTGGATATTAGATATTTATATACTTCATGATTGGCATCAATCATTTTTAGTGAACAGTATAGAAAAGAGCATTTATTTTTGGCTCTGGTAGCATCTTTCATAGTGCTTATTGATTACTTCTTTATTTATTTTGTTGGTAGCTTCTTACTTTTTTGTATTTTTGGTGCGTATCAAAAAATAATTTTTCAGAAAGTGTTATTGATATTAATAAGTTCCCACACTTTTTATTTTTATCCGTTGTATCCGGGAAGCTGGCAACATAAATTTTCTAATACTATGAGCAGGAAAGATATGAAACGGATTTACATACTTTTCGTTCTTGTGTTCACTTGTATGGGCGTGTTTTCTCAAGCAAATTATGATGCTTTCGTAGGAACATGGATATATCAGAAAAATGATACTATCTTTAAAATTAAACTGCAAAAAGGTGTGGTGAAAAGTCATGGAAAAGATAAGCGTATTGGTATTTTTGGAGGTTATTATCTCAGCGTAAAGGGAATAGTCAAAGAAAACTATATTAAAACATTACCAACAACATGGGATATTTATACATTTGCACCATTGTGTAATATTTATATTGAGGCTTATAGTACAACCCCTAATTATTTAGGTTTCACTTTTTATGACCAGCGTAAATTGCACTTGAATGGTGAAGGAATACTTGGTGGGACAATGGATTTGACGGCTTCTAACAAGCTCCACTGGAAGTTAGATGAGAAGAAAGGTCTGTGGTATGCATTGGAAGGAGATTATGCGGAAGATATGGTTCCTGCTCCAGAAGAATGGATTCCTCGTGGCTTCTCAGTGCCCACAGACGTAATAATGACCAAGGAATAGTAAGTATTCTAAAATAGGTTGTGTTAGCGAAGTATGCTCAATTTATAACTATACTGCATAAAGTTCTTGTGTGTTGAATATAGATTTTAATTTTTTGAAAATCAATAAAATAAAAAGCACTTCCTATCGTTCGCTTACGGAGGAAGTGCTTCACACAAAAACTAAACTAGACTTAACTAAACTATTCTATTGGGGGAAGTTTCACAACTTCCTTTATCTGTTCGATGCAAAGGTAAAAAAACATTTTTTAATATGCAATAGGAAATTATGTTTTGTCGACAGATTCGGATATTTTATCGACAAATGAATGTTATTTCCTAGCTCCTTTTATCCAGGAAGGTTTGAAATACCTGTTTATAACTATCGCTGACAGGGATATACGTTTTATCAAACACAATTCGTCCCCGATCAATAACTCTTATTTTTTCTTTCTGTACAATATAAGATCTGTGAACCCGCATGAAACGGGATGTTGGTAATAATTCCTCCATTGATTTCATACTCATAAGCGATAAAATAGGCCTGGCGGTATCTTCTGTATAAATCTTAACATAATCCTTCAAACCTTCTACATAAAGTATCTTTTTAAGTTCTATTTGTACCAGCTTATAGTCACTTTTTACAAATATACTTTCTATTTCTTCTTTAGGCTGTTGTAAGAGTTCAAACCATTGTACGGCTTTATTAGCTGCCTGCAAAAAATCCACGTAAGAAATAGGTTTTAGCAGATAATCCAAAGCATTTACTTTATAACCATCAATGGCGTATTGTTCAAAAGCGGTACTAAAGACAATGCGGGTATGTGTGTCTACCATTTTGGAGAATTCCAAACCGTTAAGTTCGGGCATCTGTATATCAAGGAAAAGCAAATCCACTTGCTTATCCGGCAGTTCCTTCATAGCCTGTACGGCACTGGAATACTTTCCCTTCAATGTCAGGAACGGAGTTTTGTTGACGTAGCTTTCCAGTAAATCTAAAGCTAAAGGTTCGTCATCTACTATGGCACAAGTTAGATTCATAATGTTGAATGTTAAAGAGTGATAAGATTGATTTATATTCTTTCCCATCGTCGCTTACTCCTTGGGTCCATTCATATTGGCCGGGATAAGTTAATTCCAGGCGTTTCCGCACTTGCTCCAGTCCTATGCCACTTCCACTTTTATCAGTCTGGCTTTTGGGATGGTAGCTGTTGGTTATTTCGCAGCATACCCGACCGGGGCTTTCACTGAAATGGATGTGGATAAAACTGGGCTCGGTGGGAGAGATGCCATGTTTGAAGGCATTCTCTATGAGGGAGATGAAAATGAGCGGGGCTATTTCCGTACGACTATCGGCGCGAATATCTATTTGTGTCTCTACAGTTACGTTTGCGGAGAGGCGGATGCGCATCAGTTCAATGTAGTTGCGGATGAAATCCATCTCTTTGCCAAGAGAGACAAAATTCTGTTGATTGTCGTAGAGAACGTGACGCAGCAGGCGACTTAATTCCTGAACGGCGGCTTGTGCTTTATCGCTGTCGAAGGCGATAAGAGCATAGATGTTGTTCAGGGTGTTGAGTAGGAAGTGCGGGTTCAGTTGATTACGCAGGTTTTTCAGTTCCGCTTCCGTGCGGCTTTTCTCGGCTTCCCGGCGTGCGGCTTCTACTTTTACCCAACGGCCACTCATACGGATGGCAGCGGCCAGTCCTACGGTGAGAACCATTGAGAAGACATCTCGCAGGATGAAGATCCAACTGGGAGGTCCGGGGCGTTTGTGAGCTTCGGGTTTCACATACGTATGGAAGATGAAATCTTGCCAAAAGTGTACGCCGACAGCTGTGCAAAGTATGAGCAGGAGATTCAGTAATACATATTGCTTGATGTGTCCCTCAAATAAGAAACGGGGGATGAAGAAACAGTAGTTTAGGTAGAACACGATCAGGAATGATACCGGAACCGCACTGCCATGACGTAAATAGTCTACCCAGCTTACTGTAAATCCGCTACGATTCATCAGCAGAAATGGGAAAGCGAAAACGATTCCCCATCCGATGATATGGATGAGAACTTCTACAATCCGGCGAGTTTGGGAGTCTTGCATAATCATGTTACAAAAATAATTAATTTTAGTGATTAACGTTTAGTGATTAGTGATTAATTGCTGTGTAGCGTATTGGAATTCCCAACTAACCACTAATCACTAACCGCTAATCCCTTTTATTCGTATCTTATTGCCTCTATCGGATCCAGATCCGCCGCCTTCTTAGCTGGATACCAGCCGAAGAATACACCGGTGACCGTACAAACGGCGAAGGAGAGGAATACACTCCATGCCTGGATGTAGATAGGCCAGTGGGCTACGTTCTTTACGATGAATGAGGCTCCGCAGCCAATGACGACTCCGATGATACCACCTGTGATACTGATAAGGATGGCCTCGATCAGGAATTGCGAGAGAATATCCACCCCACGGGCACCGACAGACATACGCAGACCGATTTCACGGGTACGCTCCGTCACGCTGACGTACATGATGTTCATGATACCGATACCACCTACTACCAGGGAGATGCCGGCGATACATGCCAGGAGTGTTGTCATCAGGTCGGTAGTGGAGTTCAGCATGGTGCTGAGTTCCTGCTGGCTGCGAATGGTGAAATCGTCGTCATCACTCTCTTTCAGCTTATGGTTGCGGCGCAGGATGGTGGTGATTTCATCCGTTGCATAATCTGTCATATCCTCGGAGAGGGCAGAGGCGAAGACACCTTGCAGGTATGTGACGGCAAGCATACGTTTCATTACTGTGGTATAAGGTGCCAGTACGATTTCGTCCTGGTCCATACCCATGGAGTTGTAGCCTTTGGCTTTAAGTACCCCCACTACGCGTAGGGGCACCTGGTTGAAACGGATGATATGTCCGATAGGGTCCTGTCCGTTCGGGAAAAGATTGTCCACAATGGTCTTACCGATGATGCAGACTTTGGCGGCACTCTGAATGTCCGCTTCGGTAAACATCTCGCCACTCTCTACGCTCAACTGGCGGATTTCGAGATATTCGGTACCTACACCATTTACAGAGGCAGGATAGTTGTTGTTTCCTGCGATGAGCTGTCCGCTGGACGATACATTGGGGCTGACGGCGGCCAGGAAGTTGGTTTCATCCCGCAGGGCTTCATAATCAGTCAGCTTCAGAGTCTGCATGGACGAGGCATCCTGACGGACACCGCCACGCATATCACCGCCCGGATGAATCATAATCATATTCGAACCCATTTCCGCAATCTGTGCCTGAATACTTTTCTTCGAGCCTTGCCCGATGGCGAGCATGGTGATGACGGATGCCACACCGATGATGATACCCAACATGGTGAGGAAGGCGCGAAGCTTATTGTTGGCAAGGGCGCGGAGGGCTATTTTGAAAAGGTTTGTTCCGTTCATAATTTATATTTATTAGTCTTCATCACTCTTTGGCAGCGCTGCCAGAGCTTCTGCCGCTGAGAGGATTTTCGGGTTCACCGTATCTTCCGTCACATGCCCGTCGCGCAGACGGATATTCCGGCTACTGTACTGGGCTATTTCGGGGTTGTGGGTGACAAATATAATCGTACGTCCTTCGGCATGCAGTTTCTGGAAGAGAACCAATATCTCAAAAGAAGTACGTGTATCCAGATTACCCGTTGCTTCATCGGCAAGGATTACCGCAGGGTTGTTCACCAGGGCACGGGCGATGGCTACACGCTGCATCTGTCCACCGGACATCTGGTTCGACTTATGTTCCAGGCGGTCGCCGAGTCCCACTGCTTGCAGGGCTTCGATGGCGCGTTGCCTGCGTTCGGCTGCTGAGACGGAGGCGTTGTACATCAGGGGTAATTCCACATTCTCTACGGCAGTGGTCTTTGCCAACAGATTGTAGCTCTGGAAGACAAAGCCGATCTTCCGGTTACGCAGGATGGCTCGTTGAGGTTTGCTCATGGTGCGTACGGATATGCCATCCAGCAGATATTCGCCGCTGGTGGGAGTATCTAGGCAGCCCAGGGTGTTCAACAGCGTTGACTTACCGGAGCCGGACGTACCCATGATGGTCACGAACTCCCCTTCGGTGATGGAGAAGGAGACGCCACGCAGGGCATGGACCGTTTCATCGCCCACCTGAAAGTCGCGCCGGATATTTTGTAATTCTATAACTGTTTTGCTCATTGTTTCGGAATTGTTTCGTTGAATAAATGAAAAATTACTTGCATGCCGAAAGGAAACTTTGCTCCAGCGCTACGCTGGTTATTTACTATTCTTTTTCTTATTGTTTCCCGGAGGGCCCGGCATGAAAGGACTTCTTTCGCCGTCTCCCTGGCCTTCGGCTATAGTGGTTTCGGCACCTGTGCTAATCACCGCATCGGATACTATTTGTGTGCCTTCGTTGATGCCGCCTGTAATTTCGGTGACAATTCCGTTAGAGATACCTATGCTGACCGGATGTGCAGTGAATGTGTCACCTTCACGAGTCCAGACTTTATGTTCACCTTCGCAATCTTTAACCACTGCATTCGATCCTACCAGTGGAACGGCAGGCGTAAAGCGCAGCGCTTTTGCCGGAACGCTCAGTACTCCTTGTTTATCCAGAGTGTAGATAGTGATGTTTGCCGTCAGCCTCGGTTTCAGTTTCAAGTCCGGATTGTGGGCGGAAATGACTACTTCATATGTAACTACCGTAGTGGTGGTAGTGGTACTGCTTGAACTGCTTGTGGCTCCCAGGCGAATCTGTGTCACTTTTCCTTCGAACACATCATTCGGATAAGCGTCTACCGTGAAACTTACACGCTGTCCTTCTTCCACATCGCCTATATCGGCTTCATCCACGTCAGCTACTACCTGCATCTGTGTCAGGTCGGCAGCGATGGTGAAGAGGGTCGGGGTTTCAAAACCGGAAGCTACTGTCTGTCCTTCTTCCACGTCGCGGCTGATAACAACGCCGTCGATAGGAGAGGTGATGGTTGCATAGGACAGATTACGCTCTGCTTTGGCCAGAGAGGCTTTACTGCTGTCGAAGGCGCTCTTTGCTTTCTGGTAGTTATAAAGACTTTGCTCGTAATCCGTATCACTGATGAGTTGTTTCTCATGCAATCCTTTGTTACGCTCGTAATTTTTCTGTTGATATTCATATTCGGCTTTGGCACCGTCGTAAGTAGCCTTTTGCGATGCTAATTCGCTTTGCAGGGTTACTTTGTCCATTTCGGCAATGAGCTGCCCCTTGGTTACTACTGAGTTATAGTCTGCGTACAATCTATCGATGATACCGCTGACCTGTGTACCTACTTCCACTTCGGTCACCGGTTCGATAGTGCCTGTGGCCGTCACGGAATTGGAGATGTTGGCGCGGTCTACGGTGGCCGTCTCATATACCACTTTCCGCTTTTTGGCTTGTCCGCCAAATGCCCAAATAGCTATGCCGGCTACAATAATGACTCCGACCGCTAAGCTGATAATTTTCTTTTTACTCATACCTTATATTTCTTATCTCGTTTATTTCTTATCTCGTTGAATGATATATTATATATCTGAATTATGCTGACATACAGGCTTGTTTACGTCATGCGGTTACAACTGTATACCTTCGCCCTGGTAGAAGCGGAGCAACTGTGCATTTAGTATTGCCATGTACTTGGCTTGCAGTGTTTCCTGCTGTGCGTTGAGCAGATTATTCTTCTCAGTCAGCAGTTCCACGGTATTCTTCATGCCCAGGTTGAATTGTTCCTGAATCAGATCGTAACTGGTTTGCGTACTGCGCAGTTTTTCGGCAGCGGCAACATATTGCTGCTGTGCACTGTTGGCATCCAGCCAGAGGCTTTCTATGGTCTTGTATAAAGTTTTCTGCTGATCCTGCAAGTCCAGTTCACTGGTCTGCTTTTGCAGACGGGCCTTTTGCACGGCACTCTTGGTCTGACGGTTGGTGAAGATGGGGATGCTTACGGTCAGTCCCAGTGAGTTGTTCCAATTATTCTTTACCTGTTCGGAGAAGGAAAAATCGTTGCCATTGGCATTCGTTGTACCGATACCTGCGCTGAGGCTTAATGTCGGAATATATCCCGCTTTAGCGATGCTGATGTCAAGGTCGGATGCCTTAACATTCAGTTTGCCCGACTCTATTTCCGGGCGGAAAGTAAGGGCGGCTTGATACACATCCGTCTTGCTGGGTAGGGGTATCAATACATTCTCATCTCCCAGGGAGGGCAGATAGAGGTTCATTTCCTTTTCACCATCCAGTTCAAGTAGTTGTTTCAGTTGTAGTTTGTAGTCCTGAAGGGTGGCTTGTGCCGTCACTAACTGATATTTATCTGTGCTGACCTGTGCATCCAGTTGCGCAAGGTCACTCTTGGCGATGCTTCCGGCTTCTAACAATTGCTGTCCGCGGTCACGTTCGGCCTGGCTGACGGCAAGTGTATTTTCGTTCACTTTCACAGCTTCGGCAGCATAGAGTATCTGCACGTATATCTGTGCAATGCTTTCCTCGATAGAATTTTCACTCTCGGCAACGTTGAGCTCGGCGATGCGATTGTTCAGTTGCTGTTGCTTGATGGTGTTCAGACGTTTGCTACCGTTGTAAAGGGTCCAGTTGGCATCAATGCCATAACTGCCGTTGTACGAGGTCTTACTGCTACTGCTGGTGATGTTGTCGCCACTGATGATGGTACCGCTTTCACTGTTCGGGCGGTTCACAATGCGCTGGCTGATACTTGCCGAGAGGCTGGGAAAAAGAGCAGCCTTGGCCGTTTTTACATCTACTTCTGCGCTTTCCGCACTGATACGGTTACGCTTCAGGGTGATGTTGTGTTGCAAGGCATAGTCGATGCAAGTCTGCAAATCCCACTGAGCGGGAAGTGCAGTGTCAGCTTCGGGAGCGGCATCGGATGCCGTTAACTCTTGCGATGCAATGGGAGCGGCGTCCTGTGCCCGCAGTGTCGTGCTGCCGACACAGGCGCTTGCTACGCAGAGTGTTATCACTGTCAATCTTCTTACGTTTCTCATATCTTCGTTATGCTATATTGTTTAACGCTTGCGAAGATACGGTGTCGGAAAATGCCCCGCAAAAGAGATAGACAGTTCTGAATTTTTCGTCGTCGGAATGCTTTTTTGTGTCGATGACTAACTTTTTGCCCTTTTATTTGTTATTTAATATATAAAAGTTTTATATTTGTAATGATTATAAATTTTCTATTATGAAGAATACAGTCCTGAAAATCTGGCGTTTTTACGTCGATGGTTTCCGAGGTATGACACTTGGGAGAACCTTATGGTTCATTATTCTGGTGAAACTCTTCATCATGTTCTTCATATTGCGCCTTTTCTTCTTTCCCAATTATCTGAATACGCCGGCCGTAGGCGGAGATAAAGAAGAGTATGTGGGCAGGGAACTCATCCATCGTGCTATTGGTGATCCGCCTTGAGTAAAGCAATAACTCCTTTAACTTCTGAGTAAAGCAACTAACAATTAATAACTATAACTCGATTTCTTATGCTTGAACACATCGACACTTCTCTGATTGACTGGTCGAGGGCACAATTTGCACTGACCGCTATTTATCATTGGATTTTTGTGCCGCTCACGCTGGGGCTGGCAGTCATCATGGGTATCATGGAGACTATGTATTATCGTACGGGTGATGAGTTTTGGAAACGCACCGCCAAGTTTTGGATGAAACTATTCGGTATCAACTTTGCCATAGGCGTGGCGACGGGACTGATTCTGGAGTTTGAGTTCGGAACCAACTGGAGCAATTACAGCTGGTTTGTGGGCGATATCTTCGGGGCGCCGCTTGCTATCGAAGGTATTCTGGCCTTCTTTATGGAGGCTACTTTCATCGCAGTCATGTTCTTTGGCTGGGATAAGGTGAGCAAGAAGTTTCACCTGGCATCTACCTGGCTGACGGGACTTGGTGCTACGATTTCGGCCTGGTGGATACTTGTGGCAAATGCATGGATGCAAAATCCGGTGGGGATGGAGTTCAATCCGGATACTGTGAGAAATGAGATGGTGGACTTTTGGGCAGTGGCTTTGTCGCCTACGGCGGTGAATAAGTTTTTCCATACGGTGTTGTCCGGCTGGGTGCTGGGTGCCGTGTTTGTGGTAGGTGTGGCGTGCTGGTTTCTGCTGAAGAAGCGGAATAAGAAGTTCGCATTGTCCAGCATAAAGATAGCTGCCTGGGTAGGTTTGGTTTCGGCCCTGCTCTCTGCATGGACGGGAGACGGTTCGGGCTATCAGGTGGCACAGACGCAGCCGATGAAGCTGGCTGCCATGGAAGGATATTATGAGGGGCAGCAGGGGGCCGGATTGGTTGCCATCGGTATGTTGAATCCTGAAAAAAAGACTTATAATGACGGACAGGATCCTTTCCTGTTCAGAATAGAGATACCAAAGATGCTTTCATTGCTGGCGGAAAGGAAGTTGGATGGATTCGTGCCCGGTATCACGGACCTTATTGAGGGTGGTTATCAGTTGAAAGATGGAACGCAGGCACTTTCTGCCGAGGAGAAAATAGAACGCGGGAAAACAGCGATTGGTGCGCTGGCAGCTTATCGTGCCGCACAGGCTGCGGATAACGATGCCGAAGCTGTGGAAGCTGCCAAGGTGTTGAAGGAAAATGTAGCTTATTTTGGTTATGGATATATTAAGGATGTAAATGACCTGGTTCCTAATGTGCCACTGACATTCTATGCATTTCGTGTGATGGTGATGTTGGGCGGATACTTTATACTATTCTTTATAGTTGTATTGTTCCTGGCATACAAGCGGGATTTGTTAAAAATGAAATGGATGCACTGGGTAGCTTTGCTGACTATTCCATTGGGCTATCTGGCCGGACAAGCCGGATGGGTGGTTGCCGAATGTGGGCGTCAACCATGGGCCATACAGGATATGCTGCCTGTAAATGCAGCTATCTCAAAGTTGGATGTCGGCTCCGTGCAGACAACATTCTTCATCTTCCTGGTATTGTTTACCGTCATGCTGATAGCCGAAATCGGTATCTTGCTGAAAGCGATAAAGAAAGGACCGGAAGGAGAAGATTTATAAGATTTATGATTTAAGATTTATGCCATGCGGAATTATGGCGTGGTATAAATCATATTCTATTCTCTATAAATCATAAATCATCCCCCATAAATTATAAATCATAAATTATAAATCGTAAATCTTATGACCTACGTTTTTCTACAACAATATTGGTGGTTCGTGGTATCATTGCTGGGAGCCCTTCTTGTATTCCTGCTGTTTGTGCAGGGTGGTAATTCGCTTATTTTCTGCCTGGGCAAGACGGAAGAGCACAGGAAAATGATGATTAACTCTACCGGGCGGAAGTGGGAGTTTACGTTCACTACGCTGGTAACGTTTGGTGGTGCGTTCTTTGCATCTTTCCCATTGTTTTATAGTACAAGTTTTGGTGGTGCGTACTGGCTTTGGATGATTATTCTGTTCAGCTTTGTGTTGCAGGCTGTCAGCTATGAGTTCCAGAGCAAGGCGGGAAATCTGCTGGGAAAGAATACATACCGTACATTCCTGGTGATTAATGGAGTAGTAGGGCCGGTGCTGCTGGGCGGTGCGGTGGCTACGTTTTTTACCGGTTCGGAGTTTTATATCGATAAGGGGAATATGACGAATACGGTGATGCCGGTTATCAGTCATTGGGCAAATGGTTGGCATGGTCTGGATGCGTTGACTAATCCATGGAATGTAGTGCTTGGGTTGGCAGTGTTCTTCCTGGCTCGTATTCTGGGAGCTCTTTACTTTATTAATAATATTGATGATAAGGATCTGGTGGCACGTAGCCGGCGTTCGTTGATAGGTAATTCCGTGCTGTTCCTGGTGTTCTTCCTGTCGTTTGTTATCCGCACGCTGTTGGCAGATGGATATGCGGTGAATCCGGAGACGGGTGAAGTCTTTATGGAACCGTATAAGTATCTGACGAACTTTATCGAAATGCCGCTGGTATTGGTGCTGTTTCTGATAGGAGTGGTGCTGGTGCTGTTCGGTATAGGAAAGAGTTTGTTGAAGACAAAGTTTGATAAAGGTATCTGGTTTACGGGCATAGGTACGGTGCTGGCGGTACTTGCATTGTTGCTGGTTGCAGGATATAATAATACGGCTTATTATCCTTCTACCAATGATTTACAGAGTTCACTGACGTTGGCAAACAGTTGCTCCAGCCAGTTTACGCTGAGGGTAATGTTCTATGTTTCCTTCTTGGTTCCGTTTGTTCTTGCGTATATCTTCTATGCTTGGAGAAGTATTGATATACATAAGATTAGTGAAAAGGAAATGAAAGATGGAGGACACGCATATTAGATAGTTACGAGTTACGAGCTACAAGCTACGAGTAGCTGCACTGTTACGCTGAAAAACACTCGTAGCTTGTAGCTCGTAACTATTTCACCTGTTGCATCCCGATCAGCCTGTCGTATCTTTCTCCGAAGGCCCGGTGGTAAACAAGGATCAGATATTCATTCTCTGTCTCATAGAAATTCCCCTCTGCCTGTGCGGTACTTCCTGCGGTGGTACCGGGAGCCACATATAAGTATTGATAATTATACGCTCCCTGTTTCAGCAATTGCGTGCATTCATAAGCATGCGTTTCTGCATTATACTTCAACCGACTCTCTTCATTAAAATTATCATAAGTAAAAGCTCCTTGCAGATAGAAGTTCCCTTCAGTTAGCGGGTTCTCCCATAGCAGAGAAAAATGAACGAAGAAGTAATCTGCTTCCGTAGCATTATCTACTGCCTCGTCATATCGTATTACGAAGCGTCCGTTCTGATCCTGATCGTAACTGTAGTTTAGTAAGCGAGGCTCGTCCGGACGGAGTGTGACATGATAGTAAGGAGCATGATAACGAATACTCTCCACACCTTGCGAGGCATAGCGGGTACTCACCATTTCAAAACGCCGGTATTCGTTTCCCGCAGGAAATATCAAGGCCCGGTTATGTTCGTAACGTAGCTGATCGGGACCAATATAGGAAGGATGCAGATTCGTTACCCAGTTATCCGTACGATTATCCTGTAAAACGTGTACTTTGACTTCATTCTGCGGATTGCGGATAGGATATCCTTTATACTGAATGCTAAAACTCACCTGCTGGTGCGTCTTATTCCGGTCTATCTCAGTGTCACTGCTGACTTGTGCCGATACGTTCACCTCCTTTTGCAATACCCGGAAACAGGTAGTGAAAGCCGGCTTATCCTTTCCATCCGCATCGTCATAAACAGTCAGACGGTAGTTACCCGAAAGTTTCAGTTGTACCTGGTCGTTAGGAAGTGTCAGACGGTAATGCGTGTAGGGCAGGGTAGTATTGACGGAAATATCATGATCTTCTATCGGATTGTCATTGAAACCATCCAGGTATTCTGTTTCGGAAAGATCCGAAGGTGTCCAGTCCGCATTGCAGTGCGTGAGGATGTACTGGTAGCGGTGGTAATCGTGAGTCAGGTGGTCGAAAGATATTTCTACAGTTTCATTCTCTCCCAGCCGGATGACGGCAGGCGACATATAATCATTGTTGGCAATGACCTGCACCGTATGTATATGCTGATTATAAACCTCCGTACGCTGGGCATGCACCCCGCAACAAATGATACAAATCAAGAATAGCGACAAGATTTTTTTCATTCCTTACCATATTAAGCATACAAATATACACAGATTATTTCTTTTTCCTCTTCTCAGTCTTCTGCTTCTTGACTTCTTTCTTTTCTACCGGAGGGAATTTGGGAACCAACTTCATCAATCTAAGGATTTGCGACTGTCTCCGCAGAATGTAAGCTGACGGATGCGCTGAATCAAAACGTATCGGATTAGGGAGTGTTGCCGCTATCAATGCACATTGTCCCGCAGTCAGTTTGGCGGCAGTAGTATGGAACTTATATTTGGCGGCAGCTTCTGCTCCATATATACCTTGTCCCATTTCGATGGAGTTGAGATAGACTTCCATAATCCGTTCTTTCGACCAGCATAGCTCTATCAACCAGGTGAAATAAACTTCGAATCCCTTTCGTACCCATGAGGATTGCGGCCAAAGGAATACATTCTTTGCGGTCTGTTGGCTAATAGTACTGGCACCCCGTTTCCGTTTGCGGGTTTCATTCTCTTTCATGGCTTTTTTTATCTCTTCGAAATCGAAGCCGTTGTGGGTGGCAAAGCGATTATCTTCCGAAGCGATAACTGCCATCGGCAAGTGAGGGGAGATCTTATCGAAAGAAACCCAAGTATGATGCCATACCGGCTTTTCGCCTTTGAAGAGTTGCTGGGTACTGCGGATTACCATGAGGGGAGTGGTGTAAACAGGGATAAAGCGATACAGCACCACTGCCAGAATAGTGGAAATAAAGAAAAAGAGTATCAGGTTGCGGACTATCCGCAAGACTTTCTTTATACTCATTGTCGTGGTTTTTAATGTTAAAAAGCTACGAGTTACAAGCTACAAGCTACAAGTGCCTTTCGGACTGATAGCGCAATAACTTGTAGCTCGTAGCCTTTTGTAGCTCGTAACTTACTTGCCTGCTTCTGCATTCTTAATCATCTGCTCGCTGGCGTACATATAAATATCTACGCGGCGATTCTGGCTGGCTGACATGCTGTCGTCATACTGATTGTAGCCTACGCCTTCCACCTTCTTGAACTGTGAAGGAGACACACCGCAATCTTGCAGATAATTCTCTACGGTATATGCACGGTCTTTTGAAACCTTCATGTTAGCTTCATATGTACCTACTTTATCCGTATGGCCTACGATTGCAATATCTGTTGTAGGGTCTTCTTTCAATATCTGGGCCAGTTCACGCAGAGAAGACTTGGAAGTATTGCTCAATGTAGATGAATTGAAGCCAAACAGGATACCTGATTCAAAAGTAACCTTTACAGCGGCAAGGCCATTGGTATCTGTTACTTTCTCTACCTGTGCGCCTTCAATCTTAGCAGCTTCGGCAGCCTTCTTATCCATCTTATGGCCGATGGCAACACCTGCACCCGTACCTACTGCTGCACCTACTGCTGCACCAATAGCCGCACCCTTACCTTTACCAATCAATCCACCGATAATGGCACCGGCAGCAGCGCCCGATCCACCACCTATCACACCACCTTTGGCAGTGTTATTCATTGTGCTGCAACTTCCTAATAATATGGCACCGCTCAATAGCAGTACACTAATCTTAATCTTTTTCATACTTTATTCTTTTAAAATGTTACTATGTTTGTAATGCAAAGTTAGTTATATAACAATTCTATTGTAATTATGTTTAGGTCTTTTGTTCTGCATTTTTAGAGTATTTTTCTCTTTATCAATATAAACCACGCGGTAAGGATAATTCCTTTGGCAATAGTTGTTGCACTTACAGCCCACCATATGGCGTCTACGCCCATTCCCATGTGTACCAGGAACAGTGCTACGGGAATACGCATATAGTTGCATGATATACTGATGATGGCAGGAGGAATCGTTCTTCCTAATCCGTAGAAGACCCCTTGCATGGTGATTTCCAGCATCATGAAGAGTTGTGAATAACCGTCTATGCGCAGGAAATCACCACCTACGCGAAATGCTTCCGGTTCGGGTACGAAAATAGAGAATACCTCGCTTCCGAAAAAGATAAACAGTAGCGAACATAGTGTACCGAATATGGACGTCATCCATAATGTAGTGTACCAGGCTTTCTTTACCCTCGACTTCTCTCCGGCAGCATAGTTTTGTGCAATGAAAGTGCTTAGTCCGGTAGAGAAACCTTGTGAAGTATTCCAGGTGATGGCTTCTATTTGTCCTCCGGTGGTAAAGGCCATAAGACCAATGTGTCCACCTTGTTCCGAAGCTGTACGTGAAAGGAACATATTGACAAAAGCGAACAAAGTATTCAGTGTGGCAACCGGAAGTCCCAACTTGAATATACGCCGGGTATATTTCTTTTTGAGACGTGTCAGGAAGGGAAATCCACCTAACAGATCGTCCTTATAGCGTAGCTTATAGATGAATATACCGAATACCGTAGCCTCGGCCAGCCATGTGGCAAGTGCTGCACCTACCGTTCCCCAGCCGAAACCGAAGATGAAAAGCGGATCGAGTATGATATTCATAATCAATCCTGTGCCGCTGATATAGAAGGGTGTTTTGCTTCGTCCTGCCGCATTGTATATTCCGGTGAAGGCTGCGGACAGAAACACGAACGGTAGTCCTGTTGAGACAATACGCAAGTAAGTCACGGCATTTTCCGTGATATGCTCTTTCAGCTCGAATATACGAAGGATGGGATTGGCAAACAAGAATAGCAAAGCAGCCCAGCAGATGGAGATGAGCAAGGCAATACTGATGTTGTGCGAAGCAAACTGCCGGGCATCCTGTTCGTTGCGCGCACCTATGGATTGTCCTACGCTGACTTCCGAACCTACTTTATTTAGCAAGGCTATGGAGCCGGACATCCACGTCAATATTCCCACTGCACCAACGGCGGCAACAGCTTCACTACCTATACGGCCTACCCATGCCATGTCCGTCAGGCTGTATGCCATCTGGATGAACGAGGTAGCCATAATGGGCATCGCCAGATTGAATAGTTGGCGGTTAATGGGACCTTTAGTCAGATTCTTTGTTCCTTGCATTCTTTACAGTCTCTAAATTTCGGGCTGCAAATTTACGGATTATTTGTTAATAACCACGCTGCCGGTCGCTTTTCTGTCTATTGAGTTGAATTCCTTCGACAGAGTTCCATTAAACTTTCTTGTGGATAAACTTTCCGTCAATCCAGTAAGTGGCGTGGTTTGCTGTAAATTTCAGTATTACATAGTTGGGATCGGTCGGTCCGCCGGGAAAATGATTGATGAACCAGTCTTGCCAAAGCTCTTGTTTTACATTTTGGTCTGTGATTACTTCCACATCACCTGTCATGCAAACACTGTTTCCCTGTGCATAGAAGCATAGTCCGCCTTTCGGATTCTTGCGAAAATCCTCGGTCTTCACGGAGTCGCTTCCGGTTGACATCCATACTGTTGAAATGTCTTCGGACTTAACCATACTCATAGGTACGGGGCGTGGATATCCTTCTTTATTTACTGAGGTCAGAACGACTACTTCACTTTCGCGCAACATTTGTGCGGCTTTTTCTCTCATTGTTTCCATAATGCAGAATTTGTTTTGTTAATTGAATGGTGCAAATATAGGTAGTCGGAGATATTCCTGCATTGTACAAAAACGACATTTATGCTTCTACGTAAGTCAGTGTGACATCTTCTTCTGTCAGAGGAATAGAAAGGAAAGAGTAGGGAGTATTGCCGGATAACCTTTTAATTTCTCTTGAGAGGTGCGGCACGTCATAATAGCCTGCATGGATAGCAGTAGAGAGCAGATTGTCACTGGTAGTGCCCCTTAATAAATCCACCGCGTTCTTGAATTTCATGATTCTGCTGTATATTTTCGGGGTATAACCTGTGTTCATCTTGAATTTGCGTTCAAATTGTCGCTGGCACAGACAAATATCCTCCATCAATGACTGCACGGGCAGTTTTCCCTGATGCCGGTTAATCTGTTTTATTGCAAATACAATCTGCGGATCTGTCGGCAAGTCGTGTTTATAAAGAGATTTGATAAATAATTCTTCTATGATCTTTACCCTATTTTCTAAACAGTCTTCTTCGCATAGCCTTTCTGCAAAAGAAGTATCGAAAAAGCAGGTTACCTCGTCTGCACTGATTCTCTGGTTAGTCAGTTCGTGCAGTGGCAGACGGATAAAACGGGATAGTCCGCAAGGTAGGAAGCGAACCCCTAACATGTGAACCGTTTCCGCATACGCTACCAATTCCGAATAGCTATTCATCGGACCTATAAAATAAGCACGATAAGGCTTCATGGTCAGACTGCTATTCACCGCTTGTGTTGCTTCCCCAAGGGTGAAGATAAAGTCTGTACATCCATCAGGAAGTATGTTGATACGCATTCCGTACTCCGGATTCCCTTTGAATTCCCAATACTTGTCTATATAGGGAGAGAGTAGTGCGCAGGGTTGGTATTCTTTATACATAAATTTAAAAAGATATCATGTACAAAGGTAATCATTGGTTGATTTTTTCCGGCATATCCAGTTCTCCCTGGAAACTGATGGACTGACGGTTCTGCATATTCACGAATATCGTAGATGATCCGTTACTGAAAACGTCTATACTGAAATCGAACTTATCCTCCTCACTTCGTGCAGAGAACTTTATCTTGGCTGTTTCCTTCTTGCCCCACTCCAACTTATAGTCGGTGAGTGGAGCTTTAAAGTTTAGCCCTTCTCCACCGCCATAAGGAATAGAGTAAGCACGCCCATAGTAAGGCAGATAAGATATAACGGAATCATTTCTTATTTCCACAGAGTACGGTGAAGTTAGTGTAACAGACCGTCCTCGTGCAGGAAGAGCTCTGTTTACATTTATTTTATACTTCCCGGATGTGACCAGTTTTTCAACGGCCTGCTTCTTCAGTTCTTTTTTCTCTTTCTTAGTTTGTGCCGAAAGAGTAGGCATACTCATTGCAGTTATCAGCAATAAGGAGAAAATAATTCGAATCGTTTTCATACTATACTTTTTTATCGGTTATGTATATGAGTAACAATCAATTTTCCTTCTCAATACCCAGTAAATTCATCAAGTGAAAAAGAATATATTGCTTCCACTCCAGCATAAAAACCGAAAAATCGGTAGTATCTTTCAGGAATATGCTGGTGATCAAATTTTTTGTAATCAAAGGAAAAGTAAGCAAACCATAGAAAGTTATGAATACTGTATGTATGGGTACTTTCTTTAGTCTGCCTGCTTCCATTTCCATGAGCAGTCGTTCCTTTATAATCAGGAACGTTTCTTCAAACTGCATTTCCTTAGCTGCATCAAGCAGGTGGTTGACATCGCGCTGTATTTCCCCGCATATAAACTTTGGCATGTCAGGGTTTTCGGTGAAGAGTGTTATATACTTATCCAATATAAGACTTACGCGATCTATGAACGGCAGTTCCTGCTGTATTATTTCCTGTACTTTCGGTAATAGTGACATCACTATCGAACCGAATACAGCCTGAAACATTCTGTCTTTTGTCCTGAAATAGTAGTGTAGGGTAGGACGGTTTATTCCTACTTTTGCGGCAATATCACTCATGCTGGTTTCAACGAAGCCTTTTTCTATAAAAAGCTGTTTCGCTGTTTCAATTATTTGATATTCCAACTCATTGTTTTCTGTAGCTCCCATGGTCTTATTTATTTTATGTTATCAACAAAAAGTAACAGGCGATTGGTGATATTCACATCGCTGACGCTACTGTCAAAATCTAAAGATAATATATTTATCTGAGGGTAGACAGACTTTATACGTTTTTCTATTCCCTTTTCCACAATATGGTTAGCTATACACCCGAATGGTTGCAAACTGATGACATGATTAATACCCTGACTGGCAAAAGACGACATCTCTCCGGCAATCAGCCAGCCTTCACCGAACTGCGTGTTCAGCGATATAACCTGCTTGGCTTTTTCTGCTTTCTCGTAAATATTTTCAAAGGGTTGAAAGTACAGGAAGGCTTTTCCTATCTTGTTGATTTTATCAATTTGTTTCTGAACTTTTCCATAAAGCCAGTCGATAGCGAAATCAGGAATATATTTCTTTTTTATATGACTATCCTGGTTTACTTTCATATTGACGAAGCTTTGCATGAAAAAGTCTGTCATCAATGGAGGAACCACCTCTATACCTCTGTCTATGAGCCATGTGGTGATATCTTTTTGTGCAAAAGGATTGAACTTTAGGAAGATTTCTCCTACCACACCCACTTTGGGGTATGATTTTTGCTGACAGATCTGATTGAATTCGTCAACTGCCAGAGATAAATAACTGAGCAAATCTTCCGGTCTGTTTTTCAGGATAAGAGGCTTTGCCGCTTCTAGGTACATATCTTTTAATTTAGCTGCCTGTCCCGGCTTTTTCTCACGAACAACGGCGGCGTAATAGAATTTAGCTATGCAGTCGCTGTATAGAACAGCGGCAAGCGCTATTGGCAATACTTTCAGCCAATTTACTTTGAAGCCCGGTTGCTGATTATCTATTCCGCTGCCGAATGCTATTGACAGAATGGGAGTATGAGTGTATCCGTTTTCTATCAATGCTTTTTTTATTAAAGAGATGTAGTTGCTGGCACGGCATTGCCCTCCCGTCTGCGTAATGGCTACACAAGTGTTGTCCGGGTTATATCGTCCTTCCTTAAAAGCTTTCACGATGTCACCCACAATCAGTGTAGCCGGATAGCAAACTTCATTGTTGGAATACTTCAAACCCCAGTCGCACGAACATTCATCGCTTATGGGCAGAGTCTCCATTTCATATCCTGCCACTTTAAAAATGGAAGGAATAAGTGGTGATATAAAAGGGGTGAAGAATGGGGCGATAATCTTCTTCTTTCTGTCCTTTTTGGTGAAAAGAGGGAGGGATAAAGGTTTCTGTACCTGTCTCTCTTCAGCTTGTTGCAAACTGATGTGCAGACTCTCTACCAGCGAACGTACACGCAGCTTGATGGAACCGGTGTTACTAACGTCGTCTATCTTCAATAAAGTAAGATTTTTATTGTACTGCTTCAGTAAAGTGCGTATTTCGTCTATCAGAAAGGCATCCGGTCCACATCCGAAAGAAGTCAGCTGCATATATTGCACGTGATTTCCCTGCTGCGCTGCCCATTTGGCTGATTTCAAAATACGGTTGGTAAATGCCCATTGAGCCAGAAAATTCACCTCTTTCAGTGGAATATCCTGATGACGGACGATATCATCTGTAATTATATAAACGCCCATAGCACTGATCATATTCGAAATCTTATGTTGTACCAACGGGTCCGAATGATATGGACGTCCGGCAAGGAGAATAATCAGCTTCTGCTTTTTATTTCCTTCTTCAACTATTTGCCGGTTATAGGCGATAAGCTCTTTTTCAAAAGCGTCTTGTGCTTTCAGTGCATGGTCGAATGCTTTCTTTACTACCTGCTCTTGTACGCCCAGTGTGCTCAGGTAGTCACGGCATTGCTTATACAGTAATCCTGTATCCTTGAAAGTGATGGCCGGATGGTCAATCGGTAAGTTATCTGTCTGGACATTCTTGATAACCTGTGAATATCCGGACACAATGGGGCAGTTGTAACTGTTCTGTTGTTGCTTATCGATTTCTTCGAATATGACAAACGGCATAAATATCCGGTCTACTTTGTATTCGATAAGGTTTTGGATATGGCTGTGCACCAGTTTTGCAGGGAAACAGATATTGTCGGACATTACCATATTGGCCGCCTTCTCATATTTATTGAACGTCGAAGCATCCGACAGGCATACCCGGATGCCGCACTCTGTGAACAAAGAATGCCAGAAGGGATATTCTTCATACATATTCAGGCAGCGGGGAATACCTATGGTCAGTAGTGGAGCGGCTATATTTACTTGCCGATCAAACAGAAGTTCGATTTTCTTTTCATAAGCATTTACGCCTTTCTCCGAAACATTCCCTTTATTGGTAAACACCTTTTCGCATTTATTGCCGGAGAAATAATGTTCTCCATTACCGAAAGCATACCGGGTGATGGCACATTGGTTTTCACATCCGTTGCACTGAACCTGTCGGGAAGTGAATTGGGCCTGATGCATCATATTTTCCAAATTTGTAACTTTGGCCGTCTTAAGTTGCTTTGCATAAAGTGCACAGCCCAGAGCACCCATTAATTCGGGACAATCGCTACGGAATACTTCTTTTCCTGTCAGCTTCTCCAGACCTCGTACGATGGCATCATTGCGCATGGTTCCACCTTGCACCACGATATGTTTTCCAAGTTCATCCGGCTTTTTAAGTTGAAGCACTTTGTACAGGCAGTTCTTTACAACAGAGTAAGAAAGACCGGCCGCTATATCCGCCACGGATGCCCCTTCACGGAGCACTTGTTTCACTTTGGAATTCATGAAAACGGTGCAGCGTGTTCCCAGATCACACGGAGCTTTTGAGAAACAAGCCGCTTTGGCGAAGTCCTCCACTTTGTAGTCCAGTGACTGTGCAAAGGTGCTGATAAAAGAACCGCATCCGGATGAGCAAGCCTCGTTTATTTCAATCCGGTTGATAATTCCGCCATTTGTGAAAATGGCTTTCATATCCTGTCCGCCGATGTCCAGGATGAAAGATACATCCTTATTTATATGTTTGGCAGCCATGTAATGGGCTATGGTTTCAATGATACCGGCATCCATCTGGAAGGCAGCTTTTATCAGATCCTCTCCGTATCCGGTGGAGCATCCTCCTTTGATTTGCAGGATTGTCCCTTTTTCCTGACATTCTTTATGCAGTTTCTGCAATCCCTCTTCCACGGCTTTTATCGGATTTCCTTTGTTGTCGTGATAGTAGGAGTACAGGATACGGTTATTTTCATCAAGCACTACTATTTTGGTGGTGGTAGAGCCGGAATCTATTCCTATGGTAGCCTGTTGTATTCCGGATGTTAATTCCGTCCGCTGCACATCATATTGTGCCAACCTGTCCTTCCATTGCAGATATTCCGTTTCATCCTTGAAAAAAGGTGGAAGGCTGTTTTGTGGCTGGTATGCTTTTTCTGATAGATTTTCCAGAAGTCCGGTTAGCTCAGTTATCTTCATTTTCCGGGAGTTCTCTGCCAGTGCTGCTCCCCAGGCTGGAATAAGATTACTTTTCTCCGGCAGCAGAAAGTCGTTCTCCTCTGATAACTGCAAATAGTTGGCGAATGATTTCCTGAGTGCCGGAATAAATGTCAACGGTCCTCCACAAAGTAATATCGGAGCAACAATATCACATCCATGCGCAAGTGTAACGATGGTTTGCACCGTTACAGCATGGAAAATGGAAGCCGCGATATCTTCTTTCGGTATATTCTTGGCTATCAGATTCTGAATATCCGTCTTACAGAATACACCACATCGGGAAGCTATCGGATGTACTCGTGTTGCCCGGAGAGCCAGTCCGTTCAGTTCATCCATCGATACTCCCAATAATATGGCCATCTGATCGATAAATGCCCCTGTTCCTCCGGCACAGTTTCCGTTCATCCGTAAATCGGTGGCTTGATTATTCTGGAAGAAGACGACTTTGGCATCTTCTCCTCCGATGTCGATCATGGAAGATATTCCGGGATGATTCCGCCGAATATATTGGGCTGCCGCTACCACTTCCTGCACGAAAGGCAGAGAGTATTTCTCTGCGATTCCCATGCCTACTGAACCGGTGATATTGATTGATAAAGTAACATCGCCCATCTGTTCTTTCAGCTGGTGGAAAAATGCCAGTAGGCATTCCTGGACTTTTGCCTGATGCCTTTCATATTTGTAGAAAAGGACATTTCTCTCACTCTTATCCAGCACTATTATTTTAGCGGTAGTAGAGCCGATATCCAGGCCGACTTTGTAAATATCCATAATAGAATTCTGCTGATTTGGTATATAAATAATAAAATCAGATACATAAGTCTGACACTAATGTCAGACGCCGCAAATGTACGAAATCTTTTGGAAAAGGTGAGCGATTGTCTTTATTTAACTTTTTGAAACTATTTCCTGAATTCTGCTGGTAGGGAGCCTGTCTGACGTTTGAAAAACTTCACAAAATAAGAAAGAATGTCTTTTTTATTCCTTATTTTTGTGCACATAAGGTACAACAAGGTGTTATTAAGTTTATGAATGATAAATTTCAATACAGATTATCAGAAAAACAGAAAGTAGAGATCGCTCAAAATTTGATTGATATCTTAGAAAAGAACTCAGAGATAACTGATCAGACTGTAGGATTTATTGGTAATTGGATTCTTACTGGACCCGATGAAAAAAGTAAGGCTTTTTTTGATGTGTGGGATATTGTATTACGGAACTATTTGCCGACAACACGACCGATTTTATTTCGAACGTGCAATAGGCTTGGTAAGGATGGTAAAATTGCGAGTTTTACCGGTCGATTGGAATGCGCAAGAAGCTTTAGTAAAGGCAAAGGTTTTTTGATTATATGCGATACGAAAGAAATGCTTCAATGTGAAGCGGAATATCTTCAGCCTGGTGAGTATATGCATACATTTTATCCCCTTGTCAATGTCTTGGAAAAAGCGAGTGCCTCCGGTGGGTGGGGATTTTCAGAAAAGATTTTAAATGATTTTATTGGTGAAGACGAATATATCATGAGAGTTGATTTAGGTAGTATGCATCGTTTTAAGTGGATGGACTATGGTTCGCCTTGGTTGAATATGGGTTAAATTAGAGGCACCTGTTATTTTTCAATAGTTCGTTAAACACGTCAATCTTATAATTGAAGATGTGGTTATCCTTAATTTAATGAATCTGCAGGACTTGACCTACTTTTTTATGTTAATTCAAAACTTAACGAACTATTGTTGTTATAAAGATGCAAATAAATGGATTCTTTCAGATAATCTTCAAACTGACCTTCGAAGTTGAATTGCCCGATGTTTATTAGAGGTTTCGTTTTTCCGTGAAAATCGCTTCCGCAGGTCATTATTGCCTTCTGCCGTTGCACTAAAGATGCGAAGTAGCTGATTTGATTCGATTGGTGGTAATTATTAAATACTTCCAGACCTTTAGCCCCATTGTCCAATAGCTTCTCAGCAATCTGCTCCCTTCCCTTCAGATTAAGTCCCGGATGTGCTACGATCGGTATGCCACCATTATCTTTAATCATTTCTACGGCATGCCGGAAGCTCATATACTGAATGGGGACAAAGGCTGGTTTACCTTGTGCGAAATAGTCAAGATAAAAGTTGATATAAGGCATGTCGCTTCTTTTACCTCCTTTCATATAAGGAGACAGTAGGGGAGAAGCATATATATCACTGTTTAGCATTACTTCAGCAATCAATTCGCCCGATGGCAGTTTTACATTCGCTTGGTCCAGAACTGCATCTGCTTCTATGGTGAAGCCTAATCGATGAAGGTTGTCGATCATTTCGCTGAATGAGTTCATTACTTTAGAGGCGATATCTTCTTCCAATAAAAGAAAATCATAGGATTTCCAGTCAATATGATAGCCTAATAAATGCAAGTTGACACCTTCGTAGTTACAATCTATTTCAATGCCCGGAATGAAGCGGATGCCAGCCTGTTGTGCTCCGTCGGCAGCCTCCTGGACACCTTTTACGGAGTTATGGTCGGTCAGTGAGAAGGTGTCTATATTTTGAGCTAAACACTTGTTTATGATATCAATAATTTTAAACTCTCCATCGCTACTATAATGGGAGTGAATATGCAAGTCTGCTTTAATCATGTTTTTTTATTTATTCAAGTTTCTGTTCGTACTCATTCATATCGGTGCAAATATAAATCAAAAAACAGTTGATTCCTAATATAGTAATATTACATTTGTCAAATAATAGAAATATATCCAACTTTCTGCCAACAAGAAGTTAAGAGTTTGCTGACAGGAAGTTAACTCCTTGTCGACAAACTCCTAACTTCTTGTTGACAGAAAATAGATATCTTGTAGTTCTTTGATAATCAGCTGCAAATACATATACGGAATATTTGTGTTTTGTAAATGTAATTTTGTAAACTGGCTTGTAGCTTTCGCGCGTGACAAAGGCAAGCTTACTAATTTACAGATAGACTGCGCCAGCAAGGAAATTGATGCGGTTGCCGAGGAAAGCTATGACTGGAGGATTGAAGGTCGGGAAAAAATAACAAATTCACATTGTAAAATGGTTCTAGAAAAGACAATCAAAAGAAAGGGGAACACTAATATCCCCCTTGTTATCTACTTTGGCCGACCTCTTTATTTAAGCCTGAATCTATAAAGTAGACCTATCATCATATTGGTAACAATATAAGTTTGCCAGTTTTATAAGTGGTTTTATCTCTCCACACCTATTTTGTTGCCTCTATTTTGATTATGCAAAGATAATACAGTCTTATTGACCTGCAAACGTTTTCTCAAATAATCTTTCCTTTACCAATTAATTAATTTGTAGGTATGATTAGCAAAATTGACCAGTATGTGATTGATAAGGTTAGGGAAAGACGGATTGAGTTAGGTGTTTCTCAAGCTGTTTTGGCTGATTATATAAATGTTAATAGAGGATTTATCGGACATGTTGAGAACATTAAAAGGCCACAAAAGTATAACATTACTCTGTTGAATGAGATAGCTAAAGCATTGAATTGTAGTATTAAAGATTTCTTCCCACAAGAACCGTTAGGTTAGACTACCAACACGGAAATTTTGTCAATACCCCAAATGTCGTTGATTTTGTGTGCTTCAGCACTTTTTTTCCTCTTTGGAAACTCTTTGTCCAAGCGTTACAGTAGTTGCAAAGGAGTGGCGTGCGGTGTGTATGGAATGGCAAGATGCTTATTGAACTTTATAAAAGAGGAATAGGGCACTTCAAACATTCCTGCATATCTGATTCTATTCTCTTTGTTCAGATTCTGAATGTAAGCCTGAAAGTATTCATCAACCGTTTTATTGGCAACGCTGTTTGTACTTGTGGCTTCAACAAGGGTTGCAGCCGTAAAGTATTTGCCTGCTATCCTTTTATCTAAAGCGGTTTTCTGTATCTCGCTTATTCTCTCATTGATTAGGCTGATTATTCTTTCCCGATTAGGGCATTTAGTTTTTGGTGTGTTGTTTTGAAGTCTCATAGCTCCTCTTTTATGAATATGCCCAGACTTTGATACTTGTGCTTGCCATCTTTGCAAACGCATACCATTAGCGGATATTCGCCATTACTAAGGATTTTAGACTTGTAACATAAGACTTTAACTGTTTCGCTCATACGAATTTCCGGTTTACATCAGAAAGCGAAAAACGTAGTATTTGAATGAAAAAAGCAGCTATCTGATTAGATAGCTGCTTGATTTTCAAGTGATCCGCTTGGGGCTCGAACCCAAGACCCCAACATTAAAAGTGTTGTGCTCTACCTGCTGAGCTAGCGAATCGAACCTTTGTTGCTGTTAAGCGGGCACAAAGATATAGACATTTTTTTTAAATGCAAAGAAATATCTCTTTTTTTGTTATCTTTGCCCAATATTCACGGAAAGGGAATAGCATATACATTATTAATATAATACACTTAAAAACTTTATGGCAACAGTTGACGATAAAAAGATTATCTTTTCTATGGTAGGGCTGAACAAGACCATTCAGCAGAACAATAAGCAGGTGCTGAAGAACATCTACCTTTCGTTCTTTTATGGTGCAAAGATTGGCATCATCGGTCTGAATGGCTCCGGTAAATCTACCTTGCTGAAGATTATCGCCGGGTTGGACAAGTCTTATCAGGGCGAAGTGGTGTTTTCACCGGGTTACTCAGTGGGCTATCTGGCTCAGGAACCTTACCTGGATCCTACGAAAACCGTAAAAGAAATTGTGATGGAAGGCGTACAACCCATTGTGGACGCACTCGCTGAGTACGAAGAGATTAACCAGAAATTCGGTCTGCCGGAGTATTACGAGGATGCCGACAAGATGGATAAGCTTTTTGTCCGTCAGGGAGAACTTCAGGATATCATCGATGCAACTGATGCCTGGAATCTCGACAGTAAACTGGAACGCGCTATGGATGCCCTCCGTTGTCCGCCCGAAGACGCAACTGTAGACCATCTTTCGGGAGGTGAGCGTCGCCGTGTGGCACTTTGCCGCTTGCTGTTGCAGAAGCCCGATGTGCTGTTGCTGGACGAACCTACCAACCACCTTGACGCTGAATCCATCGATTGGTTGGAACAACATTTGCAGCAATACGAGGGTACGGTGATTGCCGTAACTCACGACCGTTACTTCCTCGACCATGTGGCAGGCTGGATTCTTGAACTCGACCGTGGCGAAGGTATCCCCTGGAAAGGTAACTATTCCAGCTGGTTGGAACAGAAGACCAAGCGCATGGAAATGGAAGAGAAAACCGCCAGCAAGCGCCGCAAGACATTGGAGCGTGAGTTGGAGTGGGTGCGTATGGCTCCTAAAGCGCGTCAGGCGAAAGGTAAGGCACGTTTGAATTCTTACGATAAATTGATGAATGAAGATATCAAGGAGAAAGAAGAGAAACTTGAAATCTTTATCCCTAATGGTCCGCGTCTTGGAAATAAGGTTATCGAAGCGAAGCACGTGGCAAAAGCTTATGGCGACAAACTTCTGTTCGATGATCTCAACTTCATGCTTCCGCCTAACGGCATTGTGGGTGTAATCGGGCCTAACGGTGCGGGTAAAACAACGCTGTTCCGGTTGATCATGGGGCTGGAAACAGTAGATAAAGGTGAGTTTGAAGTAGGAGAGACCGTAAAGGTAGCTTATGTCGACCAGCAACACAGCGATATCGACCCGAACAAGAGCGTGTACCAGGTTATTTCCGGTGGTACGGAACTGATTCGTATGGGTGGACGTGATATCAATGCACGTGCCTATCTGTCACGTTTCAACTTCTCCGGTGGAGATCAGGAGAAGCTTTGCGGTGTACTTTCGGGTGGTGAACGTAACCGTCTGCACCTTGCTATGGCTCTGAAAGAAGAGGGCAACGTGCTGTTGCTGGACGAACCTACCAATGACATCGACGTGAATACGCTTCGCGCACTCGAAGAAGGTCTTGAAGACTTTGCAGGATGTGCCGTAATTATCAGTCACGACCGTTGGTTCCTCGACCGTATTTGCACTCATATACTTGCATTCGAAGGTGATTCCAATGTCTTCTATTTCGAAGGTTCTTATTCGGAATATGAGGAAAATAAACAGAAACGTTTAGGGAAAGAAGAACCTACCCGTGTACGTTATAGAAAGCTGATGAATGACTGATAACAGTAAGAATCTGATAGCATAACTAATATTTTTATGACAAATAGAAAGCCCTGCAAAAAACTTGTAGGGCTTTTTTGTTATAAAAAGTTTCAATAACTCCTATATACCCTGAAATTTTGTAGCAGAAATGTAATACAAATCTAAATCTTATTAATTATATTTGCGTCTTAAAACAGTATTTAATACTTAATTAACATTCGTAATTAACACATTTAATTAACAAAAAACAGAAGTATGAAAAAACATCTAATTCATTTCCTGTTGGTGGCTGTGCTGTCTATATGCAGTGCTGCGGCATTTGCCCAGACTACAGTGAAAGGTCAGCTTGTTGACTCAGAAACAGGAGAACCGTTAGTGGGCGCTGCTGTTATGGTAGAAGGCACTTCACAAGGAACTGTGACTGACATTGATGGTTATTTTAAGCAAGGTGTTGCTCAAGGTGGAACATTGGTGTTCAAGTATGTAGGTTTTAAAGACCTCAAGAAGAAAATAACACAGAAGGGTGCTTCTGTTGATTTGGGTGCTATTCAAATGGAGCCGGATGCGGTGATGTTGAAGGACGTGGTGATAACTTCGTCTGTGGCAGTAGCTCGTAAGACTCCAGTGGCTTTGTCTACAGTAGATCCTACGTTTATTGAAGAAAAGTTAGGTACGCAGGAATTTCCTGAAATTTTAAAATCAACACCAGGTGTACATGCCAATAAACAGGGTGGTGGTTATGGCGATTCTGAAATTTACATGCGCGGTTTCGGTCAGGAAAATGTGGCCGTAATGGTGAATGGAGTACCTGTCAATGATATGGAGTGGGGAGGTGTATATTGGAGCAACTGGGCAGGACTTTCTGACGTAACTCGTACGTTGCAAACACAACGTGGTTTGGGAGCTAGTAAGGTCTCTGCACCTTCAGTAGGTGGTACAATTAATATTGTGACTAGAGGTCTTGAATCGAAAAAAGGTGGAAGTATTTCTTATGCTATGGGTAATGATGGCATGAATAAAATACAGTTTAATGTTTCTACAGGATTGACGAAAAATGGTTGGGCATTGACTTTACTTGGTGCTAAACACTGGGGAGACGGTTATGTACAAGGTACTAAGTTTGAAGGCTACAATTACTTTATCAATCTGGCCAAACGAATCAATGATAATCACCAGTTACAATTTATGGCTACTGGTGCACCGCAGCATCATGATCAACGTGATAAAGGTGCAGGTTTGACCATTGCTGATTGGGAAATGACAAAGCGTACCTATGGTGTTGCGGATAATAAGTACAACCCTTCGTTTGGTTATCGTAAAAATGGAGAAGCTTATAATGCAAACCATAATTTCTATCATAAACCACAGATTAGTTTAAATCACCAATGGGAGATTGATCGTAAGTCTTCTCTTTCTACTTCTTTATATATGTCACTGGGACGTGGTGGTGGTTATTCTGGTCAAGGTAACGATAAATTCTCTCCTTATAGCTATTCTTCTTGGAATGGTGCTTATAAAGGTGCGTTGAATACTACTTTCCGTCGTCCGGACGGTACCTTTGACTATGCTGCAATTGAAGATTATAATGCTTCTAGTGAATATGGATCGGCATTAGTAATGTCTGAATCTAAGAACGAACATGTTTGGTATGGTTTGCTTTCTACTTATACGACTAAATTTGGTGAGAATTTCGATTTTTATGGTGGTGTAGATTTTCGTTATTATAAAGGTACGCATACTAATGTGATTTCTGATCTTTTTGGGGGTGAATACTACATGGATAATGCAGATCGTTTGAAAGTAAAAGCTGCCAATAATGCGGCGGCAGCCGATCCAATGTGGGCCTATCAAAAACTTTATGTGGGCGATGTGGTTTATCGTGATTACGACGGTTATGTAATGCAGGAGGGTGCTTTTTTCCAATTGGAATACAACAAAGATAAATTGGCTGCTTTTGTTTCAGGTTCTCTTTCTAACACTGGCTATTGGCGTGTAGACCGTTTTTATTATGACAAGGAGCACGAGAAATCGGAAACAGTAAATTTCTTGGGCTTTACTGCCAAGGGAGGTGCTAATTATAATCTGACAGAAAATCACAATGTATTCTTCAATGTGGGTGCTATTAGTCGTGCGCCAAAATTCTCTTATGGTGCATTTATGCAAGCTACTAGTAGTAATGCTACTAATCCTAATGCTGTAAATGAGAAAATTTTCTCTGCTGAATTGGGATATGGCTTCCGTAACCGTATGTTGACTGCCAATGTCAATCTTTACTATACTAAGTGGATGGACAAAACAATGACTACTGGTACAGATTTGGGTTATACACGTGCTAATATCAATATGTCAGGTGTAGAAGCTACTCATATGGGAGCGGAACTCGATTTGAAGTTTAAGCCTTTTAATTGGATGGAACTGACAGGGATGTTCTCTTACGGTGATTGGAAGTGGGGTAGCAATGCTAAGGGATATTTCTTTTCTGAGCAAGGTGGACAGCCTCTTGACAAGAATGGTAATGTTACCGAACTGTTAGGACCTGATCATGCATGGGCCATTATCAATATGGATGGTGTACGTGTAGGTGGTTCGGCTCAGACTACAGCAGCTGTTGGTTTGAATGTAAATGTGAATAAAGATATTCGTGTTGGTGCAGATTGGACCTATTATGGTCGCAACTATTCATATTATCAAGTAGATGGTACATTACTTAGTATAAATAAAGAAAATACATTGGATGATCCATGGAAGATTCCTGCTGCAAGTATGATAGACTTGAATGCTTCCTGGAAATTTAAAATTGGTGCTCTGGATGCTGTATTCTCAGGTAATGTGAATAATTTACTGAACTATCAGTATATTGAAAAGGCATGGAATCCTAAAGGTAAGGTCGCTACAGACGAGAATGTATATGTGTTCTACACCCTCGGGCGTACATATAGCCTCCGTTTGAGAGTTAATTTCTAATCATGAAGATTATTTAAGACAGAGAAATATGAAAAAAAATATAGTTACATCATTTGTTTTGCTGGTGTTGTTAGCGGCCTGTAACGACGATTACAATGATCAGTTTGATATTAATAGTGGATATCAGGATGTGAAAAATATCACTATGACGCTGCAAACCTCAGACTATGCTTCTATTGCCGGTGATAAAACCAATCAAGCTTTGGCACTGGCTAAAGATCCAGAAGGGAAGACAGGTTTAGAGGCATTAGAAAATGTAGGAAAAAATGGGTATTTTACTGCCGATGCTACTGCTGATGAATATATCCCTGCCTTTTTGGCTGAGAAGTATCCTAATGCAGATCTTAAGTCAAAGTTCACTGTTACATATAATCAGTATCAGGCTCCGTCTGCTTATCTGAAAGACTTTACTAATATATCCAGTTATGCATTAGAGTTGGAAGACTATGATGGGGTGTGGGGAGACAAGGTAAAAGCTTCTTATCTTTCACCTGCTACTATAAGTAAAATTCCCGCTATTTTGAAAGAAAAAGTTGCAAGTGCAGTTGCTGGCGATATGGTAGTTGTAGACTATGCTTATTCTGAAACGGAACCTAGTATTGGTGGTGGTGGAGTTCCTTCGGAACCGACTTGGACTCAAGTTGCAACAGTACCTGTACGTGCATTAGGAAAGAGCTGGGATTTTGTAAATATGGGTGCTATTGATCTTTCGGCATGGAAAGGACAAGTGGTGAACATTGCCTTCAAATATACCAGTACCACTACAGGGGCAGCTACGTGGGAGTTGAAGAATGCTAAAGTACTTTCTGTACCTTATTTGGATGTTTATTTATTTGCTGAAGCTACCGATGGCACATTTGCTAAGGTATCTAAAAGCAGTGCTTTTGGAGGAGCGGGTAAATATGTGATAGTCTCGTTGGGTGCCGACGGACAGTATTATCCTTTTGGACGTTTGGATGATGGAAAAACATATGGATATATGTATCCTGATCCTATAAAGGTGGAAGGTGGCGTTATTGCAGCTACTGATGCTGCTAATTTTATTATTGCGCTTGAAGCTACCGAAGTGGGTTTCAATATTAAGAATGCGTTAGGACAGTATCTATATATGAGTGGTACATATGACAGCTTTAACGTGACTACTGAAGTTGGTACAGAGGGGTATGATTGGACGATTACTTCTGCGGGTGGTTCGGACTTGTTCACTATCACCAATGTGCAGAAGGAAAAAAGCGTGAAGTTGAATTACTATGTAAATAAGGAAGGCGTTGCTCAATACTCATTTGGTAGTTATGCTGTTTCTAAAGTTAGTGATAAGACATATTATACCAATTCCTTGTTGGGAGATATGGGTGGTTTCACTTTCTATGATGTCAATACTGATGGTTTAGATTTTATATGGCAGAATACAGACAAGTTTGGTTTCAAAGCTTCTGCTTTTGTTAGTAATATAAATCATGCATCTGAATCCTATTTAGTATCCCCTGCCATCGAGATAGAAGAAAATGCAGTATTGCCTTATATTACGATAGATGAGGCTATTAATTTTGGTAGTCCTGAGGCTCTTACAGTTTGGGTTTCTACGGATTATGCTGTATCAGCAAACACTCGTGCTATGACCCGCGCTTATGTAGCATCTAACACGTCCTCACTTTATCGTTTTAATGGCGAGAGCTGGTCACTTTATGCCAATGATGATGCTAGGGTGGCTGTAGTGGAACCTTCAGTTTATGCTTCCATAGGTGCTTCCTCTATTACAGAACCAGAATTGGTATTGCCTGTTTACCTTAATACTAAGTATCCATATGCCGTTGATGCAGATCGTGCAGTGGTGGTTTACAAAAAGAGTGCCGATGCTTACGGTGTAGAAGAATTCACGAAAAGTGCAGGTAGTTGGATTGCAACTCCTGAAAGCGTGGAGCAAGTTACAACATTCACGCTTGACAAAGATGGTATATCTGCCAAGATAAGCGTCTATATCGATGAATCGCTGAATGGTAATGAAGCAGGATTCAAGGCTCAAGACTTGTCGCTGAGCGGTGGTATAAGTTTTGTATGGGTAAATACTACTTCCTATGGTTGGAAGGGTGCTGCTTTCAATAATCAGTGTAATGCGGCCGAGAGCTGGCTGGTATCTCCTGCATTTGATTTCCGTAAGGGGGTGGCTCCTGTGATGACCTTTGATGAGGCCGTCAATAAACTGGGTACCAATGCTACTGTAGCTCAACATTGTTTTGTGAAGATTTCTATTGATTATAAGGATGATGTGACAAAGGCTACGTGGGAAGAAATACAGCTTGAGAAACGTCCAGTAGGTACAGACTGGAATTTTGTGAATGTAGGAAATATAGATCTTTCTAAATATGTAGGCAATATCGTACGTATCGCTTTCCAATATGTATCTACTGGAGAGAGTGCGCCAACGTGGGAAATTCAGAATATTTTGATCAAAGAAAAAGACGCTGAGTAAATATTTTGATTAACTGGAGGTGACAGACTTTGTATGAAGTATTTGTCACCTCCCTTTTTATATAATTAATATATGAAACTATTTAATAAACTTTTTTTTGTAAGTCTCTTTGCTTGGACTTTAATAGCTTGTAACACAGATATTATTCCGGATAATGGTTACATAGAGACTACACAGAGTGATGCTTCTACTTTTGTAATGCAGGGGTACGAAGATTCTAAAAAGGGATTCAATGTGTTTAATCCTGAAGGCTCTTCTCTTCCGTTTTATTTGAAAGAAAAGACTTTTTATGGTTCCCGTTTCTATTTCTTGGAGGATGGAAATACACGACTTGATGGCATGGCAGAGGCGCCTGAGCAGGGTACATGGAGTCATACGGCTGAGGTAATCGAAGGCAAATGTTATTGGGCGCGTTATGGTGAATATCGTGTATATAACTATATGAAATTGCGTGTGGCTTATATTGATGGCAACAATGTGGGAATAGAGTATGTTCTGACCGATCAGACATCAGTTGGACCCAATATTAATGCTAATGAAGCTTATTTGATAGATTTTCCTTCGGTACTTAATTTAGAGATGCCAGCAATTAATGAGGCTGATGGGATTTATCGCGAGCATTATGTGAACTATGCTGATCAATACATTATGAATCTGGCGACTTCTTGGAATACGGAACTTCGTCATTCCTCGTGGGTAGCTTTTCATTTTGATAAGCTAACTTCACAAGATAATGTAAAGCGTACTGATGCCTGGGATTGGGATTCTGCATACGACTTTGATACAATGGGAGGAGTAGAGGAAGCTAACCACAAAAGTGATGGTTTTGATAAAGGACATATTTGCGCTAGTGAAGATCGTGTATATTGTAAGGAAGCCAATGAACAGACTTTTCTTTATACGAATATATCACCGCAGATAGCTTCGTTTAATCAGAAATATTGGGTAGGACTGGAGCAGTTAGTGCAAAAGTGGGGACGGTCTACTATAGGTGGTACTTATGATAAGGTATATGTAACAAAGGGTGCCACTCTCAATAAATTGCTTACAGACTTTACAGGTACTGTGAAAGGTGGTGATGGTAAATATCCTGAAACAGATACTAATGGTAAGACTATTCATGGGTTGGTTTGTCCGGCATATTATTACATGGCTCTTCTGTCCGAAAAAGACGGTGTATATCATGCTATTGGCTTTTTGGTGCCTCATTCAGAAACCTTGCCACAAAAACCTACAGCTGATGACTTCAAGGTCTATGCGGTGAGTATTGACAAACTGGAGATGGAAACAGGAATTGATTTCTTCTGTAATCTAGTTGATAGTGTGGAAAATGCAATAGAAGCTGCCTATGATTTTAATGATTGGATTTGGTAAGAGTAATTTTTACGTCTGAATGGTGGATGTTTTTAAATAGATATATTTAGTAAATGTTTCACTTTTATAAAAATAAATGAGGTAGTGTTAAAGTGAAGTGCCCCCCAAAAAGTTTTATGTCTAACTTTTGGGGAGCACTTCACTTTTGTGAGGCGTCTTTTTTTAGATTCCCCATTTTCATTGACGTCCAAACTTAAATCCCGAAGTCCCAACTATGCGTGCTTCCGGACAATCCATCTTCAATCTCCATACCAGTACTCGCAACTAATGTTATTGCCATTCCGTACGCGTATCTTTAGCTATACCGTGACAGCTCAGTCCACCTTTATAACAAATGCCACTGCGGTTACATATCTGTAATACAGTGCGTTAATTCCATCTCTTCATAATGTTTCATATTTAGTTTCCTCATGATTCTTTCATTCCCTTTGGTGAAGGAAGTCTTTTATTGGTTTTATCCAATAAGTAATATCAAAATGACAAAATGTAAATCGTAATGCTTTAGGTTTTGTTCTTTCGTATCAAGATTTTTGTGATATAGAAAAATGCAAGGATTTCTTGTTTAGTGAATACAATATGATTTATAATAATGAGAGATAATATGTTTGAGAAGGGATATATTTATTATTTCATTCTTAATGATTACATAATGACTGTTTTTGTTGAAAAATGATTATCTTTCTCCGTCACTTGTTTCCTTCAAAATATAAAAATATTAGCTGCTTTTCGGAATGGCTACACCCTTTTCCGACGATGGTATCACCCTTTGGGGATGAAGGTGTAGCTACGGGGCAAAGGGTGTAGCTATTTTTCAAATTATATCGTCTGTTTGAGTGGAATAGATGATCCGTTTAGTCAGAATAGATGATGCAATTGTGCTGAATAGACCATCTGTAACATGCCAATAGATGATATAATTCTGATAAACTAAGGTTCTATTCTTCTGGAAGCGATTTTTAGTTAGAGTCTCTTGTTATCTATAATTGGCAAAAGTAGATATTATGAAGTTAAATCCTTTATTTTGTTATCTTATTGTCACATCAGCCTTATGGTAGTACTGCTTTATAAGTGATACAGCCATCTTAGTGGTTGTAGGTGCGTAACCAGATAGAAACTGTGCGCTGGATTTTGTACAGGCAGGATGAAAACATTATCGATGTTTTCCATATTGTGAGTATTGTATGAGGCGATGATTTGTCCGCTGACGTTGACAAACTCCACATGGGTAAGGGCGAGGTTTGTATTTCTGTTCCGATCATTTTTTTATTTTCATTTCCATCAGCACCGGATTATGGTCGCTGCACAGGTCCAGATCGGGCGAGTAGTAACGGTATCCCTGGATGCCGGGCGAATGGAATATGTAGTCGATGCGCAACAGACGTTTGAAGTAGCGGTAGGTGTACATATAGCCCCGACCGCTGGTGCGGAAGCCGTCTTTGAGGACATCGGACAGTTCGGCATAGGTGTAGGAGGATGGCAGGGAGTTGAAGTCACCGCATGCCAGTACGGGGTAGGGGCTGGCAACTACCAGTTGGCGGATGCTGTCCGTTTGTTCGGCGCGTTTCACGAAGTTGTCGTGCAGGGAAGTGATGGCGCCTTGCACGACTTCTGCTTCACGACGGGTGTCGTTACTGTTGGCAAGTCCGCGTTCCCATTTCCGGCGGTTCTGGCTGACGCTGGTGGTCTGCAAGTGGTTGTTGAGCAGACGGACGGTGTCGCGTCCCAGGACAATGTCGCACTGCATGCTACAGTTGGCGCTTTGCTGGTAGGAAATGAACTGGGGATTGACGAGCGGGTAGCGGCTGAACACGGCGATAGGAAGCACTCCGCGGATAGAATCCTCGGTAGGGATCAAGGCGTAGCGCCAGTGGGAAAATACGTTGCGGATGCTGTCCATCGGGAAGTATTTGTTGTCGCCACATTCCTGGAAGCAGAGGACGTCGACTTCCTGTTCTTTCATGTAGCGGGCGATTTCCTTGCAGGAGTAGCCTGTAATCTCTCCTCCGAAATTGCCAACGTTGTAGGTGGCTATTTTCAGGTATCCGTCGGCATAATTGCTGCTGTAGTGCCCTTCGGGAATCTTCTTGGTGAAGCTGAACTGGAAGATGGCAAGGATATATCCGTAGTTGAAAACTAATGCTGCAAGGGGAATGAATGCCCAGCGCCTGCGGGCGAATGCCCAACAGATGGCGACTAACAGATTGCATAGCAATAGTGCGGGCAATGCTAATCCCAGTACGGGCATGTACCTTGAATTGGCGGGGTCGAAGTTCCCGGAGAATGCAGCAATCATCGTGACAAGGGCCAATACGATGCTCAGGAGGACTGGAATGCTGCGGAATAAACTTTTGATTTCTGATTTTCCCATGTTGTTGTAAAGCTACGGGCTACAAGTTACAAAGCTACGAGTTACGAGTGCCTTTCGGTATGATAGCGCAGCCACTCGTAGCCCGTAGCTTGTAGCTCGTAGCTTATTTTATTACATTTACCGGTTTTCCGTCAATATATGCTTTTAAGTTACTGATAAGAATATGTATCAGCCTTTGGCGGGCTTCAAAGTTGGCCCATGCGATGTGAGGGGTGATGAAGCAATTCCGGGCGGTGAGTAACGGATTGTCGGCACGGGGTGGTTCTTCAGAAAGAACATCCAGTCCGGCAGCGTAGATGATGCCGGTATTCAGGGCATTGGCAAGATCTTGTTCGTTGATGAGCGGGCCGCGTCCGGTATTGATGAGGATGGAGGTGGGTTTCATCAAGGAGAGGCGGTTGGCGTTGATCAGTTCACGGGTACTGTCGTTCAGCGGGCAGTGCAGGCTGATGATGTCACATTCGTGGAACAATTGGTCGAGTTCCGCTTTACGGATTTCGGGAGGAAGTTGGAGGCGCGATTTGGAAGTGTAGGCCCATACCTTCATACCGAAGCCGATGGCTATACGAGCGGTGTTGTAGCCGGTCTGTCCCAGTCCTACGATACCGATTTTTTTTCCGAGCAGCTCGATGAGTGGAGTGTCGTAGAAGCAGAAGTCGGGATTCTTGCTCCAGTTTCCCTTGCTGACTTCTTCGGAATAATGGCGTACTTGCTGGGTGATGTTCAGGATATGTGCAAATACCATTTGTCCGACAGAGGGAGTGCTGTATGCAGGGATATTGGTGATGATGATGCCGCGTTCGCGGGCGGCGTTGATGTCTACCACGTTGTAGCCTGTAGCCATCACGCCGATGTATTTCAGATCGGGCAGGGCAGCCATTGTCTCGCTGTTGATCACTACCTTATTGGTAAGGATGGCTTCTGCACCGGCAGCACGTTCAAGAACTTCGCCGGGAGCGGTGCGATCATAGATCGTGCACTCGCCTAACTCTTTCAACTTATCCCAGCACAGATCACCGGGATTCGTGGTGTAACCGTCTAATATTACAATTCTCATTTTGTATATATTTAAAGTGAGTACGCAAATTTAGGGAAAAGATTTAGGATAATGCAAATAATGGTCTGTTTTGTTGAATTTGCCTCTCTTACTTTGCTTTCTGACTATCTTTTCATATCTTTGTATAGATATAAAATTATAGTAATATGAAATCTACTCCTGAAATATTAGAATTATTGAAGTTGTATAAGCAGGTAAATGCCCGTAAATATGGCTTTAGCCGTTTAGGAGTGTTTGGCTCTGTAGCTCGTGGAGAACAAACGGAACATAGCGATGTCGATATTTGTTACGAAGGTAACGCACCTTCTCTTCTTACATTAGATCGTATTCAGAGTGAGTTGGAAGAACTTCTGGGATGTCCGGTTGATTTAGTTAGAATACGAGAACAAATGAATGTCCGTTTAAAGAACAGAATCAATAGGGAGGGGGTTTATGTTTGATAAAGAGTTGGCATTGGATAGCCCATCACTATTTTGAAATTGATGCGGAAGTTGTTTTTAATACAATAGAGGAAGATATACCTCAAATGATACCGGTAATCCGAAGAATGATAAAAGAGCTGGAATAAATATCTCACAGCTCTTTTTTTATATAGTTACGATTTTCTGAACTTATCCTCACCCCACAACGCTCTCATTCGTTCCGCATGTTTCTGTTCGGCAGCATTGTCTTGTGCTTCCCACAGACGGCGGTCTTTCAGCTCGTCGGGCAGAAATTGTTGCTTGACGAAGTGCCCGGGATAATCGTGCGCATACTTATAATTGTCTCCATAACCCAACTGTTTCATCAGTTTGGTAGGTGCATTGCGCAGGTGCAGGGGTACGGGCAGATTGCCGGTCTGGCGTACAAGTTCCAGGGCATTGTTGATGGCCATGTAGGCGGAGTTGCTCTTCGGGCTTGTGGCGAGGTAAACGGTGGCTTCCGCCAGAGGAATACGTCCTTCGGGCCAACCCACTTTCATTACAGCGTCGAAACACGCATTGGCAATCAGCAAGGCGTTCGGGTTTGCCAGTCCCACGTCTTCCGAAGCGGAAATGACGAGGCGGCGGGCGATGAATGCGGGATCTTCTCCGGCTTCCACCATGCGGGCCAGCCAATAGATGGCACCGTCGGGATCACTGCCACGGATGGACTTGATGAAGGCGGAAATGATATCATAATGCATCTCTCCGTCTTTGTCGTAGGCAAGCGGATTCTGTTGCAGGCGTTCTGTCACCATCTCATCGGTGATGACGACGGGATCTCTGGCTTCGGAAGAAACAACGAGATCCAGGATGTTGAGCAATTTGCGGGCGTCTCCACCACTGTAGCGAAGCATGGCGGTGGTTTCTTTCAGCTCGATGGTACGCTCTTTCAGTATATGGTCGGTGGTAATGGCACGTTGCAACAGTTCCAGTAAATCATCTTTTTCCAAAGATTTCAGCACATAGAGTTGGCAGCGTGACAGCAGTGGGCGGATTACCTCAAAAGACGGATTCTCCGTGGTAGCGCCTATCAGCGTCACTGTGCCTTGTTCCACGGCTCCGAGCAGTGAGTCTTGCTGTGACTTGCTGAAACGGTGTATTTCATCAATGAACAGGATGGGACTGCCTTGCGAGAAAAAACGGTTGCTCTTCGCACGGTCTATCACTTCGCGCACATCTTTCACTCCGCTGGTCACAGCGCTCAGGGTGTAGAACGGAGTTTCCAGTTTGTTAGCGATGATCTGTGCCAGAGTGGTTTTGCCTACACCCGGAGGACCCCATAGTATGAATGAAGAAATACGTCCTGCGTCAATCATCTTGCGCAGCACCGCACCCGGTCCTACTAAGTGTTTCTGACCGATGTAGTCGTCTAAGGTTTTAGGGCGAAGCCTTTCTGCTAATGGAGTCATGTGAATAAGTGTTTAACGTTTAGTGATTAGTGATAAGTAACTATGCTAATCACTGATCATTCATCACTAAGTCGCTATTTTAGAATATCATTAATATCATGAAGCGTATGCCATCTTTCTTCACTCCCGGTATATCGGTGTAGGTGAGGCGGCGTACATATTCGATATGCAACAGCTTGAATATGTTGTAGATACCTACACTGGCTTCCAAGTAGGGAGTGCTGCCCATTACGTGGCTGGTGGGGACACCGTCGCGCATGGGGAAAAGGAACAGTTCACCGTTATGGCTCTTGTACGGATTGTTTTTGTCCGTCAGGGTGCCATACATACCACGGATGCGGAAAGTTTCGCGCCACTTCAACTTCTTGATAAGCGGGATGCGGTTGAATAGCTTTCCGTTCATGTCGTAGGTCAGGGCGAGAGAGGCGTAACGGTCGTTCAGGAACTCCATGTTGTTGATCAGGCTGAATGACTCGTTGTGCTGGGTGATGTATGACAGATTTGCCATGGGCAGGTTCAACAAGGGGAACGGTACAGTGTTCCACTGTGCGCCGGCACGGGCGGTAATATCCAGTTTACCCCACGAACCGAACCAGAAACGTTTGCGGATACTGGCTTCCGTAAGGTTGAAGTTGTACTCGCCACCTAACACGCCTTTCAGACCGAGGGTGTGGGAGAGGGAGAAGATCGGGGCATCCAGCGATACGGGCACACGGCGCTGCTTCGTGTTGACATACGTCTCACCCGGTGCGTAACGCAGGGTGACACCGAGTTCGGTGGTGGTGATGTCCTTGATGAAGGTATTCGTATCATCCCATATTCCGGCGATGTTACCATCGTTTTTCCAGTATTGCAATACACCTCCGGCAGGCTGGTCGTTGCGGTGGCGTGCCATGGCTTTGATGGAAAAACCGGTATTGGTTTCCAGTTCGTAGGTCAGGGTAGCGTCGCGCATGTACGACATTTGGTCTACCTTGGTCCACTTCCAGCCCACAAACATATTATCCTTGTCCGTTGAGAGGTATTTATCCATGGGAGACATGACGTCGTAACTGTAATCGAAGGCCAGGTAGTGCTTGGGAAATTCCCACAATACATATTCGCGCTTGTTGAACGAGTAGGCTGCCTGACCTTTATAGAACCATTTCTTGTCCCTCGTACCGTAGGCCGCATATCCGCTGAAACTCCAGTGCGGATCGAGGTTACCGGTGGTCATACCACTGAGACGGAAACGTGTGCCATTCACGTAATTGCTTGTGATGGTGGTATTGATAGGCCCGAAGTCGAACTTGCTGGGGTGCTTCTTGGTGCCCGTTTCCACGAAGTTCTCAATCAGGGCTTTCGCACCGAAGATGACATATTTGAATCCGGGAATTTGCTCAATGCGGTTCATGAAGACGTCCATGTTACTCTCTTTCTTTGTGAGGGGAACCTGACGCACACTCGCCCAATATTCATCACTCTTGTTGAGCATGTTGGCTTCTTTGATGACGTTACCTTTCAGGCGGAAGAGACGAGGCTCAATGTCTTCAAAGTTGTAATTGGAGTATTTGGTAGTACGCTGCACTTCAAGCCCTTGTATGCCTTTTACGAATTGCAGTTCCACGGTCATGTCATCGTCCGTAAGTACCCAGTTTCCGTCCGGCATCTGCTCGAATTGCTGCACTATGTCGAGGTTGTCCACAAAGTTCACACCGGTCTTTTTGGGCAGGTTCATGGTACACTTCTTTACGGCATAAGTAGAATCCTTCACTACGTAGAGGTGTCCCGTGAAACCGAAATCCTGTGAGTTTTGAGGCACGAAGGTGAGGTGCACACACTCCTGACGGTCCACCATGACGGTGTCCATGAGGTAGTATTTATAGAAACTGATGGCCCCGCGACCGATGGGGCTGACGAAGCGGCGTTGCAGGAGTCGGATGTCATCGTCGTAGATATTGACATCGGAGAAGACATCGGTCAGGATGGTGCCCAACATGTCTCCCGTATTGAAAAACTCCTCTATACCGCTGGAATTCACACCTTCGATGATGGTTTTTTCGCTTTTGGGACTTTTGCGGTAGATGGTCTTCGAAGATGTCTCCTTGATGGAGATGGGGAGGATCATCTTGTTGGTCTTGGGCGATACTTCCACCTGGTCTTTGAAGAATGAGAATTTCTTGTAGATGCCCTTTTCCATCTTTTCGGGGGTGACGTCGTTCATGGACATCTTCATCTTTTCGTATTTCTGATACTGGTAGAAATCGTTGGCTTCCAGTTTCAGTTCTTTCTTATTCTCGATAACTTTCCTCATAAAATCCACGGCGGGATTGTTCTTACGGGAGTATTTCTCTTTTTGGGGCTTCACCACAACTTCGGAGAGCATGACGTCGGCAGGTGCCAGCTTCACGTTCAGTACTTTGGTGGTGGGCTTCAGGGTGACTTTCTTGGTCACGTATCCGATAGCGGAGAATGATAATTCATTCCAGCCTTTGCGGGTTTCCACTGTGTATTCGCCTTCGGCATTGGTGATGGCACCCACGCCTTTTCCCTCGTATTGAACGGTGATGTACATTAATGGTTCATTGGTGAGGGAGTCGGTCACGACACCTTTAATCTGTGCGGATGCGCTGTGTGCGACGAATAATGACAGCAGAAAAAGGATGAGAGCTATATATTGTTGTTTCATATTTAAGTCAGTATGAGGCCGCAAAGTTAACAAAATACAGTTAAATAAGAAGTAAATATAATCTAAAGAAATAAGAGGAATGTTTATATCTGCTTTAACTTTCATCTGATTTGTGCTATATTTGTCGCGTAAAATTCACAATATGCTGTCCATACTCATTCCGGTGTATAATATAAATTGCGTCTCGTTGGTTCGGAAATTATATGAGATGGCCTTGCTGACGGAGTTTCCTTTCGAAATTTTGCTGGCGGACGACGCGTCGTGCCGGAAAGTGAGGGAAGAAAATCGTGTGTTGAACCGGTTGGACGGATGTCGTGTGTTGGAACTGGAGACGAATCATGGTCCGGCATTTATCCGCAATTATTTGGGTGAACAGGCGCGTTATCCTTATTTGCTTTTTCTGGATACGGACACAAGTCCGGTAGGTGAGGACTTTCTTTCTTTATACCTCAAGAATGCGGGCGGACAGGTGGTTTGCGGTGGCTTTTGTTATCCGGAGGAGGGGGACTCCTTTCTGCGCAATAAATACGGAGCGCAGGTGGAAGCGCAACCGGCTGCCGAACGTCGTAAGCATCCTTATCAGCACTTTATAAGTATGAACTTTTTTATTCCGAGAGAGCTTTTTCTGCGTGTCCGTTTTGACGAAACGTTTCATCTGGGATATGAGGATACCGCTTTCGGAAAGAGGCTGGAAGATGCGGGCATATCGGTGTTGCATATTGAAAATCCGGTCTGGCATCTGGTGGAGGAAGATGCGGCTTCTTTTTTGGTGAAAACACGCCGTTCTGTGAAAAACCTCTTGGGTCGTGAACGGGAATTGCTTCCTTATGTCCGCTTATTGCGCTGGTACAATTGTTTAAAGCGGTTTCATGCTGTTGCACTAACCGCTTTCCTATTTCGTATATCTGAGAGTCTTTTGGAAAAGAACCTGACTGGAAAACACCCCTCTTTACGGCTTTTCGCTTTCTATAAGTTAGGTTATTTCTGTTGGTTATCTGTTTAATTCCTCTAACTTAACTCCTAATTCAGTAATGCTCCTTTAATTCTCCGTTAATCAACGTCTGTACGATACGTTCCGCTGTACGTCCATCCCAACGGTCGGGCAGGGTAGTATGTTTCCATTCGCCGAGCATTAATCTTTCCAGAGCATTGGCAAGAGCCACGGAATCTTCATTCACTAACTCATTGGTACCTACACGCCAGGTTTCGGGATGCTCGGCGTAGGAGTTGAGCGTGATGCAGGGGACATCGAGGAAGGTAGCTTCCTCGGCAATGTTTCCGGAGTCCGTCACAATGCCTTTTGCATGGTTGATGAGGTAACCGAAATGCAGATAACTTTGAGGCGGCAGGATGTGCAGATTAGACGCGGGGATGTCCAGCGATTTGATGGCTTTTTGCACATAAGGGTGCAGGGGCGCAATGATGGGCATGCCTTCGGATTTCTCAATCAATGTTTGTATCAACGATTTGAGAACATGTTTCTTGGTCAGCAGGTCGTGCCGGTTGAGAGTCAGCAACAGGTAACCGCGCTTTTCCAACCCTATGGTGGAGAACCATACAGGCTGCAACAGACGGTGACGGTTGTAGCGGACGGTATCTATCAATATATTGCCTACATAATGGATGTATTCGGGAATCATGCCTTCCTGGTTCAGGTTGCGGTTGGCTACCATGCCTGCGGTAAACAGATAGTCGGAAATGGCATCTACGATGGTGCGGTTTACTTCGCGGGGCATATTCATATCGAACGAACGGGTTCCGGCAATGAGGTGCGCAACTTTCAGACCGCGCTTTTTGGCAACGATGGAACAGCTCATGGTGGCGGTAAGATCGTCTACAACGAGTACTACCTGCGCGGGATGATTGTTCAGTTCCTTCTCGAAAGCAAGCATGATGGCGGCTGCCACTTCCGAATGGTCGTGTCCGGTGACTCCCAGATAACCGTCCGGCCGCTTCATGTCCAGGTCGGAAAACAAGGAGGCATCCAGACTGGTATCATCCTGTCGCCCGGTGTAGATGAGACGGTATGAAATCTTCTTTCCAGCTTCCTGCGCGGCTTTGATGGCCCGGGTGATGGGAGCTATTTTCATGAAGTTGGGGCGTGCGCCCGATACGATTGTTATTTTCATTGCATATAAATTGATGAGACAAAAATACGTTTTCTTAGGGAAATTATTCGTTACTTTGCCCATAATTTTAATGAATACCGATTATAAATCATTAAACATTTAACGTTAATCATTGATTATCATGCCTACATTTGTTCAAATTCTCGATTTTATAGGTACGTTCGCTTTTGCCATCAGCGGTATCCGTCTGGCATCGGCAAAGCGGTTCGACTGGTTTGGGGCGTACGTGGTAGGTTTTGTGACGGCTATCGGCGGCGGTACCATCCGCGATGTATTGCTGGGAGTGACACCGGGGTGGATGACTGATCCTATCTATCTGATTTGTACGGGACTGGCTTTACTTTGGGTCATTCTTTTCGGAAAGCATCTCATCCACTTGCACAATACGTTTTTTATCTTCGACAGTATCGGTCTGGCACTGTTTACGGTGGTCGGTGTAGGGAAGAGCATTGCATTGGGATATCCGTTCTGGGTAGCCATCATTATGGGTAGCATTACAGGTGCTGCGGGTGGAGTGATCCGTGATGTGTTTATCAATGAGATACCGCTTATTTTCCGAAAAGAGATTTATGCGATGGCATGTGTGGTAGGCGGTACGGCCTACTGGTTGTGCGATCTGCTGGGAATGCAGTCCTATGCTTGCCAGGTGGTGGGCGGAGTATCGGTCTTTGTGACGCGCATTCTGGCAGTGAAGTATAATATCTGTCTGCCGATTCTTACGGGAGGCGGAGAAGAGGAGGAAGACAAGGAGTAATAAAGAAAGAGCTACGAGCTACAAGTGCTTTTCAGCGTCATAGCGCAGCAACTTGTAGTTTGTAGCTCGTAACTCGTAGCTCTTTAGAACAATGCGTCTTTCGTGTTGAATAATTTTCTCTCATTCAGTTTCACTACTTTGCCGTATTTCTCCAGTTTCTTCAGATCAATATCTTTCGGGTTACCCATGACACCGATGCAGTAAGGTTTGCCCTTAATATTCTCTTCGTAGAACTTCACGATATCGTCAAAAGTCAATGCGTCAACCTTTGGCAGGTTCTCCTTGGCAGGGTCTGCATTGTAACCTATGCGCTGCAATTCTCTCATGTTCTCTGCTTTATCGCGGAAAGAAGGATGAGTTGTCAGCATTTCCTGGCGTATGTAACTCTTGATGTTATCGATACGGTCTGCATTCTTAGGCATATCCGTTACCAATCCCATGAAGACATCCAGCGCGTCATTGGCTTTGTCGTTCTGCGTACCGATGTTACCAAACAGGTAAGTGGGGTTACCGGGCAATGCAGGAGTTCCGATGTAGGCTCCGGCTGAGTAAGCCATAGAACGCTTTTCACGGATTTCAGTCATTACCAAACCGTTGAAACCACCGGAGAAATATTGATTGAACGCATCGCGTATTGCATCATCTTTCTTATCATATTTTGCCATCGGCAGGTAGAAATAAATCTGTGCCTGTTCCGCATCCGTGTTAGGCAGGAAGTAAATGGTATTTTCCGTTACTGAAACCATCGGCTTGTCCTGCGGAGATGTAGATGGCTTTTCGTTGGCAACCAGCGGCAGATTCTTGCTGAGGACGTCGTAAGCATTATCGAAAGGCATTGTTCCGCAATAGAAGATTTCGGCTTCATAGTTGGATGCTCGGTTGATATCACCTGTCAGCTCGGAGATTTGCAATTCGTAGATTTCCTTATCTGTCAGTTCGTCAATATAGGATGACTTATCCTGGAAGATCATGTATTGGAGGAGTGCGTTGGATAAGGTGTTTACATTCTCCTTACGTTGTTGGCGGCTGCCCAGCATGGAACCTTTGATACGGCTTAACTGTTTTTCGTCCAGTTTCGGCATCAGGATTTGGCGGGCAAGAAGCTGGCAAGCTTGTGGCAAGGTTTCTTCGTAGCCTTCCATGGTGATGTAGAGGTAGTTTTGACTGGCGCTTACGCGGCAAGTTGCATTCAGTCTGCTAAGTTCCTCTTTCAGTTGTTGCGGCTCATAAGTACCCATGATACCGGCGTTGTTCATCAAGTCCGCTGCAATACCCAGTTTCGGGAAATCACGTACTCCGACACCATAACGGAGTGTAAGGCTGAATACGTTGTTTTCCGGATTCTGCGAATAATACATCTTGGAGCGGTCATTCAGTTGTTTGCTCTGTATCTCGCTGAAGTCGAGGAATTTCTCTTCCACTTGTCCGATAGGCATATTCTTGAACTGTGTAGCATACAAAGATTGTTTGCCTACAGGCGGTTCGATGGGTTTGTAACCCGGTTTCTTGATTTTTGCATTCTTGTCCAGCTTGCCTTTTTCAATGTAGATGGCCAGGTAATCGTTGGTCAGGTATTGTTTGGCAACACGCTTGATATCTTCTGTGGTAATAGCCATTACCTCATCTTTGTAGTTGAGAACTTGTCCCAGGTCTTCTTCACTGATAAAGGCCTGCATCAGCGTGAGGGCTTTGGAAGTATTCGATTCCATCATCAGGTCGAAGTCACGACACATATTGTTCTTGATAGCATTGATCTGCCATTCTTCGAATTGTCCGTTGGCGATTTTCTCGATAGCTTTCAGTGCTTTCTTTTCAGCGCTCTTGTTCGATTCGAAACGACGTTGGTTTTCATCGTACAGTGGTGTGCAACGTACGATATTGCGGCCTTGTTCGCGGCGGGTGTCTGCATAGGCATAACCATTGGTCAGTTCACCGTCGATGGTCAATTTGTCCAGCGTACCGGTGCTGCTGCTGTTGCTCAGCAAAGACATGGCGATTTCCAGAGGTTTTTCATCGGGGTGTCCGGAAGGTACACCTTTGTATACGAGGCATACATTGGGGTAATAACCGATTTTAGCATTATACTGCTTGCGACCTTTAATTTCAAGGTCAGGATAAGTTTTACGTTCGGGAGTAGCCTTAGCCGGTAAACGTCCGAAAGTGGCGTTGATACGTCCGCTGATTTGCTTGGCATTGACGTTACCCACAAGAATGAGTACCATGTTTTCGGGAGTATACCATTCGTTGTAGTATTCGATCAGTTTGCTCAGGCGAGGGTTTTTCAGGTGTTCCGGCAGACCGATGATGGGGCGTGCGTACGGATGTCCTTCATAGGCGACACTCGAAATGAATTCTTGCTGTACGCTTCCCGGATTATCTTTATACATATTATATTCTTCGTATACACTTTCCAGCTCAGTCTGGAAGGTACGGAATACCGGGTTGATAAGACGCTGTGAGTAGATTTCCAACCATTTGTTGATCTGGTAGGGAGGGAATGAGTTGTGATAGTAAGTTACGTCGAAGCTGGTTCCGGCGTTCAGTCTCTTTCCACCCATACTTTCTATCAGGTTCATGAACTCGTTGGATACACTAACCTTTCCGGCTTCTATGGTCAGCTCGTTGATCTCTTTAGCGATTGCCTCTTTCTTAACGGGATCAGCTTCGTCGGCCATTTCATCGTACTTGGCAATGATTTTATCATAAATAGGCTTTTCGGTAGCCCAGTCCAGTGCACCGATTTTGTCGGTACCCTTAAACATCACGTGTTCCAGATAGTGTGCCAATCCTGTGTACTCTGCCGGATCGTTCACTGAACCTGTTCGGCAGGCCACAATACCGTACACATCCGATTTCGTGTTGTCTTCCCATACATATACGGAAAGGCCATTCTTCAGCTTGAAAGCTTTCAATCCTTGACCGAATGACGGCAAAGCGATAGCCATGATAGCCAGAAGAGTGATTGATTTAATAATTCGTCTCATAAAATAAAGTGTTTTTAAATAAAGTGTTTTTGCTATATGTAGGCAAAACTATAAAAAAATCACAAACAGTTTACGAAATCTTCGGAAAAAGATACGCTTTTTACAAAAATCACCACCAGAAAACTCTCAAAAAGGGGGTGAAAACTGTCAATTGATAGTTTTTGCCCTAAATAAAAACAAAACTCGGTCCTCGGGAACCCCAAAACTTCCCTATACTTGCAACCGTGAATTTAAAATAATTATTAACTATTTAAAAGAGCAAAGTATGAATACCTACAGTTTTAAGAAGGATTTGATTAGTGTGCAAGAAGAACTGCTTCGCTTTGCATATAAGTTGACAGCCGATAAAGAGGAGGCGAATGATTTATTGCAGGAAACCTCACTCAAAGCATTGGACAACGAAGACAAGTACATGCCCGATACCAATTTCAAAGGGTGGATGTACACCATTATGCGGAATATCTTTATTAATAATTACCGCAGAATCGTTCGCGAACAAACTTTCGTGGACCAGACAGATAACCTTTATCACTTAAACCTGCCGCAAAACTCCGGTTTTGCAAATGCCGAAGGATCTTATGATTTAAAAGAAATGCATCGCATCGTGAATTCGTTACCCCGCGATTATAAAGTTCCTTTCTCCATGCATGTCTCCGGTTTCAAGTATCGTGAAATAGCTGACCGTCTCGGATTGCCTTTAGGAACCGTAAAAAGCCGTATCTTCTTTACCCGCCAACGGCTACAACAAGAACTGAAAGACTTTGTTTGAAAACAAACAGTGCAGACTGAAGACTGACAAACTTAATATTTATAGCCCAGGGCAATGCTCTGGGCATGTTTTTTGTGATGGGATTGGTTCCTTTCTACAGGGTTATGAATTAATTCACCACAGATTACACAGATTGACACAGATTCTATTTTACTGATTATTAGATTAATAAATCTGTGTGAATCTGTGTAATCTGTGGTGAGTCTTATTCATTCCTATACCGGTATGAATATAATTTTAGGCGCGGATTACGCGGATTACACGGATTCTTTTTCTGTAATATAGTGTAATAGCGCAGCCATTAATCCGTGTAATCCGCGTAATCCGCGCCTAAATCATTATCAGCATTTAGTTCATTACTGTACCATAATTACTCCCCTCCATCCTTTCCGATAAATTATCGTCTGAATCATAGAGGAATGAAATGACGAGAAATGTTATAAAATGAAAAATAAGTTTCAATGTGATATTAAACATATCTTTTATTCTAAATAATTCAAATATAAGTTTGACTATATGTCAGAATAAACCTTTATATTTGTACTTGTTAAGTTAACCGAGTAATTCATATATGTTAAACCGCTAACTGTTGACTGCGATGAAAAAGGAAATTAAATTCAGTCTTGTTTACCGTGATATGTGGCAATCTTCCGGTAAATATCAACCTCGTGTAGATCAATTGGTACGTATCGCTCCGTTGATTATTGAAATGGGGTGTTTTGCCCGTGTGGAAACGAACGGGGGAGCTTTTGAGCAAGTGAATCTGTTGTACGGTGAGAATCCTAACAAAGCCGTACGCGCTTTTACCAAACCTTTCAATGAAGTAGGCATACAAACGCATATGCTGGACCGTGGTCTGAACGCTTTGCGCATGTATCCTGTGCCTGCCGATGTACGCCGTCTGATGTATCGTGTGAAGCATGCGCAAGGGGTGGATATCACCCGCATCTTCTGTGGACTGAACGAGACGCGGAATATAATTCCTTCTATTAAATATGCATTGGAGGCAGGGATGATACCGCAGGCAACCCTTTGTATCACACACTCGCCTGTGCATACGGTGGAATATTATGCCCATGTTGCCGACCAGCTGATTGAAGCGGGAGCACCCGAAATCTGTCTGAAAGATATGGCAGGCATCGGTCGTCCGGGTATGCTGGGACGGTTGACGAAGACAATTAAGGAAAGGCATCCCGAAGTGATTATCCAGTATCACGGACATAGCGGACCGGGGCTGTCGATGGCTTCTATCCTGGAAGTTTGCGAGAATGGCGCTGACATCATTGATGTGGCTATGGAACCGATGTCCTGGGGTAAAGTACATCCGGACGTGATTTCCGTACAAGCCATGCTGAAAGATAAGGGCTTCCAGGTGCCCGATATCAATATGAAGGCATATATGAAAGCACGTGCCATGACACAGGAATTTATAGATGACTTCCTGGGCTATTTCATGGATCCGACCAATAAACACATGTCCTCTTTGCTGTTGAAGTGTGGCCTTCCGGGTGGTATGATGGGTTCCATGATGGCTGATCTGAAGGGAGTACATTCGGGTATAAACATGATATTAAGAGGGAAGAATGAACCGGAACTCAGCATTGACGACCTGTTGGTGATGCTCTTCGACGAGGTGGAATACGTATGGCCTAAGCTGGGGTATCCTCCGTTGGTAACGCCTTTCAGTCAGTATGTGAAGAATGTAGCATTGATGAACCTCATGCAGTTGGTGAAAGGTGAGGAGCGCTGGACGATGATAGATAATCATACGTGGGATATGATTCTCGGTAAGAGCGGACGTCTGCCGGGCGAGCTGGCTCCTGAGATTGTGGAATTGGCGAAATCAAAAGGATATGAATTTGTGGATACCGATCCGCAATTGAACTATCCGGATGCTCTGGATGAATATCGGAAAGAAATGGACGAGAACGGTTGGGAATATGGAGATGATGAAGAAGAACTCTTTGAACTTGCCATGCACGACCGTCAGTATCGTGATTACAAGTCCGGCACAGCCAAGAAGCGTTTCGAGGATGAATTGCAACGTGCCAAAGACGCGTCTATGGTGAAGAATGGATATTCGGAAGAAGAAATCCGGAAACTGAAACGTGCCAAGGCCGATCCGATTATTGCACCGGATAAAGGACAGGTGTTGTGGGAAGTATCTGTGGAAGGTCCTTCTGTGGCTCCGTTCATAGGGCGTAAATATCAGCATGATGAAGTGTTCTGTTACCTCTCCACCCCCTGGGGAGAATACGAAAAGATATTGACCGGATTCACCGGACGCGTCGTAGAGATATGCGCCAAACAAGGCGATACTGTGAATAAGGGCGATGTGATTGCCTATATTCAAAGAAGCGATATCTTTGCGTGATTAGTGATAAGTGGGTTAATCACTTATTAACCCACTTCTTTATCGTCTCCTTCAATTTCTCCTGTGTGAAAGGTTTGGTCAGGAAATCGTTGCAACCCGCTTCGAGTGCGGCTTTGCGGTCATGATCGTAGGCAAAGGCAGTCAGGGCGATGATAGGGACGCCGGGCGATAATTCCCGGATGATTTTTGTTGCGTCCAGTCCGTCCAGGTTCGGCATCTTCATGTCCATCAGGATGATATCCGGATTTATTTCTACAAACATATTGACGGCTTCCATACCATCTTTGGCACGTTCCAGATGGTATTCCTTCCCCAGAATAGCTTTGGTCAGGATATAATTGCTATCCGTATCTTCGGCTATCAAAACGGTTTTCAGCGAGACGGTTTCTTGTGGCGATGCCTGTACATTTTCCGTGCTTTCGCTGCCTGCACTTTGTTCTCCGGCTACCGTTTTGTTTTCTTCGGGGCTGTTTTCAGTTTTTTCCTTATCTTCGTCTTGGGTGGTCTTGGCGGGCAGGGTAAAGATGAAGGTAGTTCCTTTCTCCAGTTCGGAGGTCACGGAGATTTTTCCGCCCAGACGTTCGATGATTGTTTTGCAAATGGCTAAACCCAATCCGGTGCCCTGTGCAAAATTGTTGGCTTTTACAAAACGCTCGAATACCTTTCCTATCTTTTCGGGGGCGATGCCTGTGCCCGTGTCAGTCACATGGAATACGATAGTTTCCCCTTCCCGGTGGTATCCGTAGCTGATGCTGCCTTTGGTGGTGAATTTGAACGCATTTCCTATCAGGTTCGATATCACTTGGAAGATGCGGTTCTTATCAGAGTCTATCAGAATATCTTCGTCGGATGGATCGAATATCAGCTCTACACCTGACGGACAGCGGAATACATGCGCATCATGGATTTCCTTGCACAGCGGGTGCAGGCGGACGGCGGCGATGCTGAACTCCACAATTCCGGCCTCTATCTTCGAGAGGTCGAGAATTTCATTGATGAGTTGCAACAGACGTTCGTTGTTGGCTTCCACAATGTTGTAATATTCTTTGCGCTCTTCCGTATTTTCGCTTTCGGCAATGATGCGTGAAAAGCCTACGATGGCATTGAGCGGTGTACGTATCTCGTGGCTCATGTTGGCAAGGAAGGCTGATTTGAGTTGGTCGGAGGTTTCGGCTTTCTCTTTGGCTACCATCAGTTCCCGTTTCATCAGTTCCATTTCTGTGATGTCCCATTCTATGTTCAGCAGGATGGGGGAGAAGTCTTTGCTCTCTATTTTCATTTTCCGCTTGTCCAGGAAAAGCGGATTTCCATGACCGTCACGTTCTTCTGCAATCCAGTGCATCTCTTGTCCGGTGGTGGCTATATCTTTGTCCTGCCGGCGTTTCTCACGGGCTATTTCGAGAGGATAGAAATCGAAATCGTCTTTGCCCAAAGCCTCTTCCATAGGGACGTCACGGTTGTACGATTCACGATTGCGGTACAGGTATTTGAAGTTGTTCCTGATATCTTTCACAACAATTCCTGCGGGCAGATGCTCCATGGTTTTGTCCAATATCTGGTTGAACCACTTGATCTGCTGTTCGTGGCGGATGCGTTGTGAAATGTCCCGGCCGAAAGCCCAGATGGTTCCTACGCCTTCATCGCTGGTCACCCAATAGGCATTGCCTTCGTATGCCAGTATTTCCGGGAAGTGCGGCAAGGGGTTGTATACAGTAAAAGACTGGTGTTTCTCTCCCTTTTTGATTGAGGCGATCATCTGTTGCCACCCCTCCAGGGTACGGGCGTACGAGCCGATTTCGTATATTTTTAGTTGGCTGATGTCATCCGTACTTCCCAGCTCATGGTGCAGCTTGAAGAGGCGGTTGGCAAAAATCAGGGTACCGTCTTCCTTGGCGGCGAAGATATCTTCTGTGGAATTGTTGATGGCGTGCGTCAGCAGGTTGATGTCATTGCGGCTTTTTTGGATGTCAGTAATGTTCTGTATGTATCCTTCCAGCGAGATGTTGCCGTCTTTATCGCGTTCGCGACTGAATGTTTTCAGGCGGATGTAATGTACATCTTTGTTGTAGAGAATGCGGTAGTCCACAGTATTTTCCATGTTACCTTTCAGATTATCGCCGAGCCAGTTCTCAAAAGTATTTCTGTCTTCGGGCAAGATCAGGTTCAGGTATGCATCCAGTGGAATGGCTTGCTCATCCGTCTTGCACATGATGCCTGTATGCCCGGCATAACCGAATTCGCGGGTGGCCGTGTCAAACACCCACCTGCCGATGAATGCGGCTTTCTGTATCTCATATAGTTCCCGGTTTCTTCTTTCCAGCTCCAGTTTGCGCTGGCTGCGTTCGGTGATATCCCGGTATTGGCAAAGCACGAGGTCACCGTAGGGTTGCATGATGCATTTGAAGAAATACGTGTCATCCCGCAACATGAGTTCGTAGTTGCGGACAGACTTTGTTCTCCGGAGCAAAACTTTCTTGAATTCAGGATAAAACTCACTGTATGTCACCGGAGGTAGCAGGTTCAGCAGATTCTTTCCGAGCAATCTCTCTTCGTTCATAAACCATAGGTCTACGTTGTGTACGGCCATGTCTACACAAACACCGTCCTTGTCCATGAGTATCAGGGTGTCTGATACCATGTTCAATAGCTTTTCGGAGTTATTTGTGTCTTTCAGAATGCTTTTCATTATTTTCTTTGTATTAGATTTTTGTCGAGGTATTTCCGTCTTAACTTGCCCTTCGTGCTTTTTCCCAGGCTCCGCTTTTATTGCCTTTGCGCTTACTCAGGTAGCGGAATCCTCTTAGCACATTGACGTTCATGAAGAGGAAGTAGTAAGGGATGAAAAGAATTTTGTTTTTGATGTGTTTCCTGGAAAGGATATATCCCCAGATTCCCATCAGGTAAAACAAGATTTGCAGTCCCAGTATAACGGCGTAGAACAATGGTTGTGCGGTGGTGAAAAGTAGCGCTACGTTGAGAGGGAGCAACAGGAACAATAGGATAGGAGTGATGGACCATCGCAAGACACGATGGGATACGTATTGGAAATTGAGCAGACCGTAGCGGAAAGGATTCAGCAGCGGGCGCAAACGCCAGATGGATTGTAAGCCTCCGGCGGCGATGCGTACTTTGCGCTTTTCTTCTTCCTGCATATCAGCGGAGCCGCTTTCGGTGGCATAAGCCGCGGCACAGTAGGCGATGGTGTAGCCACGCATGGCGATGCGGAGGGAGAGGATGAAATCATCGAGTAGTGTGTCCGTCCGCATGTCTTCGAACAATTCCCGGCGTACGGCAAACAGCTCTCCGGCAGCGCCTACGGCTGAGTAGAGCCGTGAGTCGAGTGCTTTCAGGGTGGATTCATATTTCCAGTAAATGCCTTCTCCTCCTGATGCGGCATTGTCTTTGCTTTGCATGGCAATGCGTTTTTCGCCTGCCACGCAGCCCACTTTGGGGTTGACAAAAGCATGGACGATTTCGCGCAATGCTTCCCGGTTCAGGTGGGTATTGGCATCGGTGAATACGACGAGTGGTGTTTTCACGAACTTCATTCCGCGGTTGAGGGCGGCGGTTTTTCCTTGTCGTTCGGGTTGGTGGAGGACGGTGGCACGGGGCCAGTGGGAAAGCCGTTCGTTGGTGTGGTCGTTGCTGCCGTCCGTGACCCAGAATATTTGCAGTTTGTCTGCGGGGTAATCCAGCGCCAGGCAGTTCTGCATCTTTTCGTCCACCACGTCTTCCTCATTGTAAGCTGCGATGAAGAGTGTGACTTCGGGCAGTTCCTCGTCAGCAGGCATGGGGTAGTGTACCGGTTTGCGGAAAGTTTCTTTAATTTTGACCAGAATGTATAGCACAATTCCGTATCCTATATAAGTATAGAATACGATAAACAGGCTTATCCAGAATAATATCTCGAAAGTTCTCATTGTGTAATGTCCTCAGAGTTGTTTGTTCAAGGTAAACAAAATATTTCTCAAAAGTATGGATAATCTTTTACTGATGCAAGAAAAGAGAGAAAAATAAATAACGGAAAGGATAAGGGGGGGGAGATGCTGGCGTGAGTTGTTTGTTTGTAAACGGGTCATGATAATAATTTTAGGCGCGGATTACACGGATTTATTTTCTGTAATATAGTGTGATAGCGCAGCCTTTAATCCGCGTAATCCGTGTAATCCGCGCCTAAAATTATTATCAGCATTTAGTTCATTTCCATACCTTTCAGAACGCCTCCGTCATATTGAAATAGAACAACGTCTGATTGTTGACCGTATTTTTACCCAGGTCGAGGCGTACGTTCATACGTGGTTGCACTTCGATGCGCAATCCTACACCATAATTAGGCAGCACACCTTCTATTTTGCCGGGGGTGGGTCCCATGAATCCGCAGCCTGTCCAGGCCACGAAGCCGACGTGATTGAGCATGCGTTTCAGCCAGGTGCTTTTATCGGTATTTATCATCTGACGGTATTCGGCCATGACTACGTGGGACGATTTATCGCGATACTGCCCCATGTAATATCCCCGCAGGTCAAAAGGAGTTCCTGTCAGGATATATTGTGTCAGGGGTACATCACCGAATACGTTTTTGCTTTGAGCAGTCCAGGCAATGACTTTGCGCTTACCGACAGTCTTATATTGTCGATAGTCTATTTCCAGACGATAGAAATTGTCATCACTTCCAAGAAATTTAGTATACATCATTCCCCGGAAATCCAGGTACGTGCCGCGATAGGCATTGGCGGGGATGTCTCTGCTGTCATAGGTCAGCAGGAAGCCGACACCGGAATTGAAATTCTTGTATCCTTTGTCCGTTCCTCCGGCTGCTTTGTACGACGGTTCGTCCACCAGATATTTGGCTGGTTTCGTGATGTCGTCGTAATTTATATCTATCTGCGGTCCGGCGAATATGTTGCTGTTGCCCAGGCGGAACAGGAACCAGGGGTTGAACTGGATGCCGCTGTAGCGATACTGACTGGTAGTGTCGCTCCGGACATAATTCTTGTTCGTGCTGTAGCCCAAACCATAGAAGTTATCTTCCGTATTCTTGTAGGCAAACTTTCCGAAGATGCGGAAACGGTCACCTTTAAAAAAGAGTTGGGGTTTGGAGAAAAGGTTGATACCGCCATTGAAGAGGAAAGCGATGGCTACGGGAACCACGGAGCGCAGTTGTGTGGTGTCACTTGGGTTCATGCGGAAGGTCATCAGGGCACTTCCACCGAGTACGGCACCAAAGTCGGGGGTATAACTCGGACCACCCAGAATGTTGTAGTGCAAATTTCGTTGCGCTACCTTCTGTTTTCGTAGTTCACGTTTAGTCAATGCCGGTGTAGTGTCACTGATGCTAACCAAATTTGTAGCTTCCTGAGCGGAAAGGCTTGTTACTGAAAGCAGTAACGTCATAATACCTATTATATATTTCTTCATATCGTGCGAATGAGGGTGCAAAGAAAACTAATTTATTTGGATAAGTTTTCAAATTGATAGACAATAAATCTAAAGATTTCACTAAAAGTTTCAAAAAAACGGCTATTTTTGCATGTAATCTGAAGCTTGGCTATGAGAAATTCTAAATAAGTTTTTTCGACATATCGGATAATTAGACCAATATTCAGAGCCCTTCCGTACCCGGTCCGTGTCTGGCCCGTACCTGGTCCGTACCAAGTCCAAAGTCTTAGATACGGAGCAAACACGGATTTGGTACGGTTCGGGTAACAGGAAGCAAGAGAAACAGACCAATTACTATAAAAACCATATAATTTATGAATAAACGAATTTTATCCGTTTTTGTTTTCAGCGCCGCATTACTTTCCATACAGGCGCAAGATAGGAAAGGCGGTATCAGCGATGCGATGCTGAACCAGATCAAACAGAGTTACGAGGGAACCAGTGCCGACAAAGCTCTGCGTAATGCCATTGGCAACAATGACATCCGCAAACTTGCCCTCAACCAGGAGAATCTGACCGGAATGGATACTCATTTCTCCGTAAAAGTAAATTCGAAAGGCATCACCGACCAGAAATCATCCGGTCGTTGCTGGCTTTTCACAGGACTGAATGTGATGCGTGCCAAAGCCATCGGTAAATACGGTTTCCAGTCTTTTGAATTCTCGGAAATTTATCCTTTTTTCTGGGACCAGCTGGAGAAGGCAAACCTCTTTCTGCAAGGCATCATTGATACCCGTGACAAACCCTTGAACGATAAAACCGTAGAATGGCTTTTCCAACATCCGCTAAGCGATGGAGGAACTTTTACGGGCGTTGCAGACATTGTAGGTAAATATGGTTTGGTTCCTAAAGAAGCCATGCCGGAAACGAATAGCAGCGACAATACGTCGCGTATGGCAAATCTGATTTCTTTGAAGTTAAAGGAATACGGTCTGCAACTGCGTGATCTGGCTTCTAACGGAGCAAAACCTGCGGCGCTGGATAAAGAAAAGACTGCGATGCTCGGTACCATCTATCGCATGCTGGTGCTGAATCTTGGCGTTCCTCCTACGGAATTTGACTATGTGCGTAAAGATGCCCAGGGCAATCCTGCCGAAACAGAACGTCACACTCCGATGTCATTTCTCAAGAAGTATGGCGACGAGAATCTGTTGACCAATTATGTGATGGTTATGAACGATCCCTCGCGCGAGTACTACAAGTGCTATGAAATAGATTACGACCGTCATCGCTACGATGGGAAGAACTGGACGTACGTCAATCTGCCTGTGGAAGATATCAAAGAGATGGCTATCGCTTCTCTGAAGGACAGCACCATGATGTATTTCTCTTGCGACGTAGGCAAGTTCCTGAATTCCGAGCGTGGCTTGCTCGATGTGAAAAACTATGATTATGAATCGCTCATGGGCACCACCTTCAATATGGATAAGAAACAACGCATCCAAACCTTCTCCAGCGGCTCGTCTCATGCCATGACCCTTATGGCTGTGGATCTGAATAAAGACGGAAAACCCGTGAAATGGATGGTTGAAAATAGTTGGGGACCTGCCAGCGGTTATCAGGGACATCTGATCATGACCGATGAATGGTTCGACGAATATATGTTCCGTCTGGTGCTGGAGACTAAATACGTTCCTGCCAAAGTAATGGATATATTCAAGCAGAAACCCATTCGTTTGCCCGCCTGGGATCCGATGTTTGCAGAAGAATATTAAACACAATAACTCATCTTGTTGTCATCGTGTTCGTTAACGAAAGGAATTACGGAAATTTATCCGTAATTCCTTTCTTTTTTGCTCTTTATTCACGTTCTTTTTTGCTACTTTTGCGGCAAATTAATGAAACCATTATTTTATATAAACGCATGGCAAATGTAATTAAGTTACGTAAAGGCCTTGACATCAACCTGAAAGGTAAGGCTTCTCAGGAGTTTATGTCTGTGAAAGAACCGGGATTCTACGCATTGGTTCCTGAAGATTTTACGGGTATTACTCCGAAGGTAGTAGTCAAAGAACAGGAATATGTGATGGCCGGAGGACCCTTGTTTATCGACAAGAATCATCCTGAATTGAAATTTGTTTCGCCCGTTAGCGGCGTAGTGACAAGTGTGGAGCGCGGCGCACGTCGTAAAGTGCTGAACATTGTCGTTGAAGCTGCGGCTGAGCAAGACTATGAAGAATTCGGTAAGAAAAACGTGAGTTCCCTGAACGGCGAGTCAGTGAAAGCCGCATTGCTGGAAGCAGGTATGTTCGCGTTCATCCGTCAGCGTCCCTATGACGTGATTGCTGACCCCACGATGTATCCGAAAGCTATCTTTGTTTCGGCCTTCGACAGTAACCCGCTGGCACCCGATTTCGAATTCGTTCTGAAAGGCGAGGAAGCAAACTTCCAGACAGGATTGGATGCTCTTTCCAAGATGGCAAAGACGTATCTGAGTATTAGTGTAAAACAAAAGGCAACCGCGTTGACGCAAGCTAAGAATGTAACGATTAACGCATTTGACGGACCGAACCCGGCCGGCAATGTAGGCGTACAGATCAACCACATTTCTCCTATCGTGAAAGGCGAAACTGTGTGGACAATCAGTCCGGAAGCTGTTATATTCATCGGACGCCTGTTCAATACAGGACGTGTGGACATGACGCGCAAGGTGGCCGTTACAGGTTCCGAAGTGTTGAAACCTGCATACTGCAAACTGAAAGTAGGTGCTTTGCTGACAAACGTATTCAGTGGAAACGTGAGCTCGGGCAAGGGAGACTTGCGCTACATCAGCGGTAATGTGCTTACAGGCAAGAAGGTTTCTCCGAACGCTTTCCTCGGCGCATTCGACAGCCAGCTCACGGTGATCCCCGAAGGCGATGACATCCACGAAATGCTGGGTTGGATTATGCCGCGTTTCAATCAGTTCAGCGTGAACCGTTCTTACTTCAGCTGGTTGCTGGGCAACAACAAGGAATATGTGCTGGATGCCCGCATCAAGGGTGGTGAACGCCACATGATCATGTCCAATGAGTACGACCGTGTATTCCCGATGGATATCTTCCCCGAATATCTGGTGAAAGCTATCATTGCGGGTGACATCGACCGTATGGAGGCTTTGGGAATCTACGAAGTAGCTCCCGAGGATTTTGCCCTCTGCGAATTCGTTTGCTCTTCGAAGGTAGAAGTTCAACGTATCGTTCGTGCAGGACTCGACATGCTTCGCGCCGAAATGGCGTAAATTTGAGTTCTTAAGTTTTTGAGTTCTTGAGTTTTTAAGTTGTTGCGACCAGAAGATGTCCCACTTAAAAAACTTGCAAACTGAAAACTGAAAAACTTATAAACTAAAAAACTAATAAACTAAAAAATTAATGAAAGCGTTAAGAAATTATCTCGACAAGATAAAGCCGAACTTTGAAGAGGGCGGCAAATTCCACGCATTCCAGTCTGTGTTCGACGGATTCGAAACATTCCTGTTCGTCCCCAGCACGACTTCGAAATCGGGAACGCACATTCACGATGCTATCGACAGCAAGCGCATTATGTCGATGGTGGTCATTGCGTTGGTGCCGGCGTTATTGTTCGGTATGTATAACGTAGGTTATCAGCATTTTCATGCTACCGGAGTTACCGGCAGCTTCATTGAAATGTTTGCCTACGGTTTTTTGGCTGTATTGCCTAAAATCATCGTTTCTTATGTAGTAGGTTTGGGCATTGAGTTCGTTGTGGCTCAGTGGAAGAAAGAAGAAATCCAGGAAGGTTTCCTCGTTTCCGGTATCCTGATTCCTATGATTGTTCCGGTAGATTGTCCGCTGTGGATTCTGGCGGTGGCTACTGCATTCTCTGTAATTTTCGCTAAAGAAGTATTCGGTGGTACGGGTATGAACGTGTTCAACGTTGCCCTGGTCACTCGTGCATTCCTTTTCTTTGCATATCCTACGAAGATGTCCGGTGATGCCGTTTGGGTATCAGGCGACACAATCTTCGGTCTGGGACAAGCGGTTGACGGACTGACCGTAGCTACTCCGTTGGGTGCGGCTGCCACATCGGGGGCTGTTCCGCCATTCTCCTGGGATATGGTGACGGGCTTGATACCGGGTTCTATCGGTGAGACCAGTGTAATTGCTATCGCTCTGGGTGCTATCCTGTTGCTGGCAACGGGTATCGCAAGCTGGAAGACGATGTTCTCCGTATTCGTGGGCGGTGCGTTTATGGCTTGGGTATTCAACGCTATCGGTCCTGACACTCCGATGGCTCAGATGCCTTGGTACGAACACCTCGTGCTGGGTGGTTTCTGCTTCGGTGCCGTATTTATGGCTACCGACCCTGTAACTTCGGCACGTACCGAGACGGGTAAGTATATCTTCGGTTTCCTGATCGGCGTCATGGCAATCGTGATCCGTGTGCTGAACCCCGGTTATCCCGAAGGTATGATGCTCGCCATCCTGCTGATGAACATCTTCGCTCCGCTGATTGACTACTGTGTAGTACAGGGCAATATCAGCCGTCGCGAGAAACGTGCAATTAAGTCTAACAATTAAAATACCGAAGAAAATGAATACCAATAGTAATAGTTATACTATCATTTATGCTTCGGTAATGGTTGTTATCGTGGCATTCTTGCTGGCATTCGTTAGTTCCTCACTGAGAAGCATTCAGGATAAAAACGTGGAACTGGATACGAAGAAGCAAATACTCGCTGCATTGAACATCAAGAATGTGGAAGATGCCGAGGCTGAATATAATAAGTATGTAAAAGGAGATATGCTGATGAACGTAGACGGTACTCTGACCGAGAACACCGGAGCATTTGCTACCGGCTACGAAAAAGAAGCTAAAGAACACCAACGCCTGCACGTATTCGTTGCAGAAGTGAATGGAGAAACCAAATATGTATTCCCTGTTTACGGTGCCGGTCTTTGGGGGGCTATCTGGGGATATGTTGCACTGAACAGTGACAAGGATACCGTTTACGGTGTTTACTTCTCTCATGCCAGTGAAACTCCGGGTCTGGGTGCCGAAATCGCCGGACAACAATTCCAGGATGAATTCCTGGGCAAGAAGACGCTGGACAATGGTGAAGTTGCCCTGGGGGTTGTGAAGAACGGTAAGGTGGAAAAACCTGATTACCAGGTGGACGGTATCTCCGGTGGTACGATTACATCTGTAGGTGTAGACGTTATGTTGAAAACCTGTCTGAATAGTTACAAGAGTTTTTTAACCAATAATGATGAGGAATAAAGGATATGGGACAGTTATTTTCAAAGAAAAATAGAGAAGTATTCTCAACCCCGCTGGGCATGAACAACCCTGTTACCGTACAGGTGCTGGGTATCTGTTCTGCACTGGCTGTAACTGCCAAACTGGAACCTGCCATCGTAATGGGGCTTTCGGTAACAGTGATTACGGCTTTCTCTAATGTGGTTATCTCGTTGTTGCGTAAAACCATTCCCAACCGTATCCGTATCATCGTTCAGTTGGTTGTGGTAGCCGCTTTGGTAACCATCGTAAGTGAAGTACTGAAGGCGTTTGCTTATGACGTAAGTGTGCAGCTTTCTGTTTATGTAGGTCTGATTATCACAAACTGTATCCTGATGGGACGTCTGGAAGCGTTTGCCATGCAGAACGGTCCGTGGGAGTCTTGTCTCGACGGTATAGGTAACGGTTTGGGATATGCCAAGATTTTGATTATCGTAGCTTTCTTCCGCGAACTGTTAGGTTCCGGTACATTGCTCGGTTTCAATATTCTGAACCATGAATGGTTGACAAACCTGGGTTATGTGAACAACGGCTTGATGCTGATGCCGCCGATGGCTTTGATCATCTGTGCTTGTATCATCTGGTATCAACGTGCCCGTCACAAAGAATTGCAAGAAAAGTAAGTAGATTTATGATTTCAGATTTATGATTTATTTTCTGCTACTTACAGTGCTGATAAATCATAACCGATAAATCATAATTCATAAATCAATAAAGATTATGGAACATTTAATAAGTTTATTTGTCCGCTCCATATTCGTGGACAACATGATATTTGCGTTCTTCCTGGGTATGTGCTCTTACTTGGCTGTATCTAAGAACGTGAAAACCGCAGTAGGACTGGGTATCGCCGTAACTTTCGTGTTGGTGGTTACGCTTCCGGTCAACTACTTGTTGCAAACCAAGGTACTGGCTGCCAACGCTATCATTGAAGGCGTTGACCTCAGCTTCCTGAGTTTTATTCTTTTCATCGCGGTAATTGCCGGTATCGTGCAGTTGGTAGAGATGGTTGTGGAACGTTTCAGTCCCTCCCTCTATGCTTCATTGGGTATCTTCTTGCCGCTGATTGCCGTAAACTGTGCCATCATGGGTGCTTCGCTGTTCATGCAGCAACGTATCAATGTGGGCGAGAGCGATCCGAAATACATCGGTGACGTATGGGATGCCATCTCTTATGCACTCGGTTCCGGTATCGGCTGGTTGCTGGCCATTGTAGGTCTGGCGGCTATTCGTGAGAAAATGGCTTACTCTGACGTGCCCGACGCGCTGAAAGGCTTGGGTATCACGTTCATTACAGTAGGTCTGATGGCAATGGCATTCATGTGTTTCTCTGGTTTGAACATCTAATAAAGAAAGGAATAGAACAATGGATATGAATTTAATATTAGCGAGCATTGGAGTATTCCTGGTGGTTATTCTGCTGCTTGTTGTTATCCTGCTGGTTGCCAAGAACTTCCTGGTACCTTCAGGTAATGTAAAACTGACTATCAACGGCGATAATGTACTGGACGTAGCTTCAGGTTCCACGTTGCTGAATACGTTGTCTGTGAACGGTATATTCCTTTCTTCCGCTTGTGGTGGTAAGGGTTCTTGCGGACAGTGCAAATGCCAGGTACTGGATGGCGGTGGCGAGATTCTGCCGTCTGAAGTTCCTCATTTCAGCCGCAAACAGGTGCAAGATCATTGGCGTCTGGGTTGCCAGGTGAAAGTGAAGAGTGATATGGGCATCAAGATTGATGAGTCTGTACTGGGTGTAAAAGAGTGGGAGTGCGAGGTTATCTCCAACAAGAACGTGGCTACGTTCATCAAAGAGTTCATCGTTGCGTTGCCTAAAGGCGAACACATGGACTTTATCCCGGGATCTTATGCACAGATCAAGATACCTAAATACTCAATGGACTATAATAAGGACATTGACAAGAGCCTGATTGGTGACGAGTATCTGCCGGCATGGGAGAAATTCGGTTTGTTTACACTGAAGTGTGACAACAACGAAGAAACCATCCGTGCATATTCTATGGCTAACTATCCGGCAGAGGGCGACCGTATCATGTTGACAGTACGTATCGCAACTCCTCCGTTCAAGCCGAAAGATCAGGGACAAGGCTTTATGGATGTACCTGCGGGTATCGCTTCTTCTTATATCTTCACACTGAAACCGGGTGATAAGGTAATCATGAGTGGTCCTTACGGAGACTTCCACCCGATATTCGATTCTAAGAAGGAAATGATGTGGATTGGCGGTGGTGCCGGTATGGCTCCGTTGCGTGCCCAGATCATGCACTTGACGAAGACATTGCATACTACAGACCGTAAGATGACTTACTTCTACGGTGCACGTGCGCTGAACGAAGTGTTCTATCTGGAAGACTTCCTGCAAATCGAGAAGGATTTCCCGAACTTTACGTTCCATCTGGCTTTGGACCGTCCGGATCCCGCAGCAGATGCAGCAGGCGTGAAGTATACTCCGGGCTTCGTTCATCAGGTGATTTACGAAACTTATCTGAAGAATCACGAAGCTCCCGAAGATATCGAATACTACATGTGTGGTCCTGGCCCGATGTCGAAAGCTGTCGAGAAGATGCTCGACGATCTCGGCGTTCCGGCTCAGAACTTGATGTTCGACAACTTCGGCGGATAAGGCATACGCTAAAATTGGTAAATGACTTCGATATTTTTGAAAACTCCTGCAAGGCTACGGCTGAGCAGGAGTTTTTTTATTAACTTTTTCATACATGCATGAAAGTTCTACGCCCAATTTGCATTATCTTTGGCTCGTCATAACAAAAGATTATTATGGAAATTCAAGATATACTGCGTAATCTGCAAATAGAACAACTTACCCCGATGCAAGAGGCAACCCGGGAAGCTTACCGTGAAAATAAAGACTTGGTGCTGCTTTCACCCACAGGATCGGGTAAAACGCTGGCTTTTCTGCTTCCGCTGGTGCAAACTCTGAAAACGGATGCGCAAGGCGTACAAGCCGTTGTTTTGGTGCCCTCACGAGAACTGGCATTGCAGATTGAAACGGTATTCAAATCCATGGGGACCCCGTTTAAAGCTATGAGTTGTTACGGCGGTCGTCCTGCAATGGAAGAGCACAGGACAATGAAGGGGATTCATCCTTCCGTCATTATCGGTACGCCGGGACGAATGAACGATCATCTGCGGAAAGAGAATTTCGATGCGGCTACCGTCACCACATTGGTGATAGATGAGTTCGATAAATGCCTTGAGTTCGGTTTTCATGATGAAATGGCGGAAGTGATCGGACAGTTACCGTCATTAAAGAAGCGTATTCTGCTTTCGGCTACGGATACTGAAGAAATTCCTCAATTTGCCGGAGTAGGAGGTGAGGACCAACTTTCTGCTGACAGTTCTCGACTTGTCAAACTGAATTTCCTGGACCCTGATGCCCTTGCACCGCGTCTGAAACTTCATAAAGTTGTTTCTCCCGAAAAAGATAAGCTGGAAACTCTCTATAACCTGCTTTGTGTGCTTGGTTATCATTCTACCCTTGTATTCTGCAACTATCGTGAAAGTGTGGAACGAGTCACCGGATATCTGCAAGCAAAGAAATTCCCATGCGATATGTTCCATGGCGGTATGGAGCAACCCGACCGTGAACGGGCGCTCTATAAGTTTCGTAATGGCAGTTGTGCCGTATTGATCTCTACTGATCTTGCTGCCCGCGGACTGGATATCCCCGGTATAGAAAACGTAGTTCATTATCATCTTCCTGTCAATGAAGAAGCCTATACGCACCGTAACGGACGTACGGCTCGTTGGGAAGCTGACGGAAATTCCTATCTCATCCTGCACAATGAAGAACGGGTTCCTGAATACATTCCCGAAGATATTGAAGTCTTTGAGTTTCCGGAAGTACTGCCGAAGCCGGCCAAGTCCCGATGGGCTACCTTATATATAGGTAAAGGAAAGAAAGATAAGCTGAACAAAGTCGATATTGTCGGCTTCTTATATAAGAAAGGTGGACTGGCGCGTGAAGATGTGGGACAAGTGGATGTGAAAGAACACTATGCTTTCGTAGCTGTGCGCCGTAGTAAGATGAAACAGTTGCTCACGTTGATACAAGGTGAGAAAATTAAAGGAGTAAAGACGATAATTGAGGAAGCTAAGTAAGTTTTCTTATAAATATTCACTTTTTTTGCGTCTAAACTTCTGAATGTAAAGTAATAAAATCGTATTACTATTAGATTCTTCTAAAAGTCCGTTCTTGATAAGTATGGATAACAAAATGGTGCATATATCCTGTATAAACCATAAAAAAGTAAGCTAAATGCGCTGTTAAAATAGAATTTCATTATGAAAGGTTTGTTTTAAAGAAATATTTCCGTAATTTCGCAAGGTCTAAAGACACTAATGAACGAAATTGTATAACCAAAACAAACTTCAAATGAAAAAGCATAATTTCAATGCAGGACCTTCTATTCTTCCTCGTGAGGTGATTGAGGATACGGCAAAAGCTATTCTTGATTTCAACGGCTCAGGCCTCTCACTGATGGAAATCAGCCACCGTGCTAAGGACTTCCAACCTGTTGTGGACGAAGCCGTAGCACTATTCAAAGAATTACTCAATATCCCCGAAGGGTATTCGGTACTGTTCTTGGGCGGTGGTGCCAGTTTGGAATTCTGCATGGTCCCCTTCAACTTCCTCGAAAAGAAAGCTGCTTACCTGAATACAGGTGTATGGGCTAAGAAAGCCATGAAAGAAGCCAAAGCTTTCGGTGAAGTAGTTGAAGTCGCTTCTTCCGCAGAGTCTACTTATACTTATATTCCTAAGGATTATACAGTGCCTGCTGATGCTGATTATTTCCACATCACGACCAATAACACTATTTATGGTACTGAACTTAAAGAAGACCTGGATGTAAACGTTCCGATGATTGCCGATATGTCTTCCGATATTTTCTCCCGTCCTATCGACGTGTCTAAATATATCTGTATCTATGGCGGTGCACAGAAGAATCTGGCTCCTTCAGGCGTAACCTTCGTTATCGTGAAGAATGACGCTTTGGGTAAGGTATCCCGCTATATTCCTACGATGCTGAACTATCAGACACATATTGACAGCGGTTCTATGTTCAACACTCCTCCGGTGGTTCCCATCTATGCTGCATTGCAGACTTTGCGTTGGATCAAGGCACAGGGTGGTGTGAAAGAAATGGAACGCCGTGCCATAGAAAAGGCAGATATGCTGTATGCTGAAATCGACCGCAACAAGATGTTCGTAGGTACAGCCGCACAGGAAGACCGTTCACGCATGAACATCTGCTTCGTGATGGCTCCCGAATACAAAGAACTGGAAGCTGACTTCATGAAGTTTGCTACAGAAAGAGGTATGGTAGGTATCAAGGGACACCGTTCAGTGGGTGGTTTCCGTGCATCTTGCTACAATGCTATGCCGAAGGAAAGCGTACAGGCTTTGATTGACTGCATGCAGGAATTTGAGAAACTTCATTAATAATATTTATTCACCACAGATTACGCAGATCCCACAGATTGTTTTATGATTAAAATCTGTGATAATCTGTGTAATCTGTGGTGAGTCTTTTTTTAATATCATAAGAATCATGAAAGTATTAATTGCAACCGACAAACCGTTCGCTAAAGTAGCTGTAGACGGTATTCGCAAAGAAATTGAAGCGGCAGGTTATGAACTTGCCTTGTTGGAGAAATATACAGAAAAAGCCCAGTTGCTGGACGCAGTGAAGGATGCCAATGCCATCATTATCCGTAGCGACATTATAGATGCCGCAGTATTGGACGCTGCAAAAGAACTGAAGATTGTAGTACGTGCAGGTGCAGGTTACGATAATGTAGACCTGGAAGCTGCCACTGCTCATGGTGTGTGTGTAATGAACACTCCGGGACAGAACTCTAATGCCGTAGCCGAACTTGCTTTCGGTATGATGGTGATGGCTGTCCGCAATATGTATAACGGTACTTCTGGTACGGAATTGAAGGGTAAGAAACTGGGTATTCACGCTTATGGTAATGTAGGTCGCAACGTGGCTCGCATAGCCAAGGGGTTCGGTATGGAAATCTTTGCTTTCGATGCTTTCTGTCCGAAAGAAGTGATTGAGAAAGACGGTGTGAAGGCTGTTGACTCTGCTGATGAGCTTTATTCTGCTTGTGACGTAGTTTCATTGCACATCCCGGCTACTGCTGAAACGAAGAATTCTATCAACTATGCTTTGGTAAATAAAATGCCGAAGGGTGGTGTATTGGTAAATACTGCACGTAAGGAAGTTATCAACGAAGCGGAACTGATTCAGCTGATGGAAGAACGCAGTGATCTGAAATACATGACTGATATCATGCCCGCAGCTCACGAAACATTTGCTGCCAAGTTCGTAGGCCGTTATTTCTCTACACCGAAGAAGATGGGGGCACAGACTGCTGAAGCTAACATCAATGCCGGTATTGCCGCTGCACAACAGATTGTTGGTTTCCTGAAAGACGGTTGCGAGAAATTCCGTGTTAATAAGAAATAATCAGATTTATGATTTATAATTTATGATTTATGAAGGAAAAACTGACGTATGATAAGGCGTTGAAGTATGCTGTTCGCGTGGTATTCTCACTACCAAGCAAAAGTCTTCATAGTTCATGAGTTATAAATCATAAATCATAAATCATAAATCTAGCCATGGCAATAATTAAACCTTTTAAAGGTATCCGTCCACCGCAGGATCTGGTGGAGCAAGTAGCTTCCCGCCCGTATGATGTGCTGAACTCAGCAGAAGCGCGTGAAGAGGCAAAAGGAAACGAAAAATCGTTGTATCATATCATTAAACCCGAAATAGACTTTCCCGTAGGTACCGACGAACACGATGAATGTGTTTATCAGAAAGCTGCCGAAAACTTCCAGATGTTTCAGGACAAAGGCTGGCTGGTGCAGGATGATAAAGAAAACTACTACGTCTATGCGCAGACCATGAATGGGAAAACGCAATACGGTTTAGTAGTAGGTGCCTATGTACCTGATTATATGAACGGTGTCATCAAGAAACATGAGCTGACCCGTCGCGATAAGGAAGAAGACCGTATGAAGCATGTTCGTGTGAATAATGCCAATATCGAACCGGTATTCTTTGCATATCCTGACAATGCTACTCTGGATGCTATTATCGCTCATTATACAGCCGAAAAGCCGGTATATGATTTTATTGCTCCCGGTGATGGCTTTGGTCATACTTTCTGGATTATTGATAAGCAGGAAGACATTGATGCCATTACGAAGGAATTTGCTAAGATGCCTGCTCTTTATATTGCCGACGGACACCATCGTAGTGCCGCTGCCGCTTTGGTAGGAGCGGAGAAAGCCAAGCAAAATGTAAACCATACCGGTAATGAAGAATATAATTACTTCATGGCCGTTTGTTTCCCTGCTAACCAACTGACCATTATTGATTACAACCGTGTTGTAAAAGACTTGAATGGCTTGACGCCTGAACAATTCCTGACTGCTGTCAGCAAGAATTTTACGGTAGAAGAAAAAGGCACTGAAATCTATAAACCTGCTGGTTTGCATAATTTCTCCCTTTATCTGGATGGCAAGTGGTACAGTCTGACCGCTAAACCGGGTACTTACAATGATAATGATCCGATTGGTGTACTGGATGTTACTATCTCTTCCAACCTTATTCTGGATGAAGTTCTCGGCATCAAAGATCTGCGTTCGGATAAACGTATTGATTTTGTTGGAGGTATCCGTGGTCTGGGTGAGTTGAAGAAGCGTGTGGATAGTGGTGAAATGAAAGTGGCTTTGGCACTTTATCCTGTCAGCATGAAGCAATTGATGGATATTGCAGATACGGGCAATATTATGCCGCCTAAGACAACGTGGTTTGAACCGAAACTACGTTCGGGGTTGGTGATTCATAAGCTGGATTAAAATATGGAATAAAAAAAGTGAAGCGAGGATGTTCCTGCAAAGGATATCCTCGCTTTTTCTTTAAGGGTGATGCTTATTAAAATATCGTTTCCTCATCCAGCGGTCAAAGATAAGGAACAGAGGCATTGCGATAAGTATCAGTAAATAGAATGAGGGAATTTGAATCTTTTCCGTTTCCAGTATTTCGGGGCGGGTGAAGGCTTCTCTGATTGTATTACCGAAATAAATCACTAATCCGGCAATGCAGCATCCTATTAAGAATATGGAAGCGGCTATCGTAGCAAACAGCGTTCTTCGTTCCGATTTCTTTTCGCGTAAGCGTATGGCTTCTTCCACCTTCCTCATGGTATGGTAGGCGAAATTGGAAGGTAGACGAAATCTGTTTTCCTTTTTTATAGCTTTTTTCAGCCCTTTGTCTTTTTGTTCTTCGTTCATACTTCCTCTTGTTTTATGAGTACATATATCTTTTTGCGTACGCGATGCAATTTTACTTTTGCATTGCTTTCCGTCAGGCCCAGAATCAGGGCAGTTTCATTCAGTGACTTTTCTTCGTAGTAGAACAAGGTAATCAAGGCACGTTCGTCTGAGTTAAGTTTTTCTATGGCTCTGTTTAATCTGATAATCATTTCCTCACTTTCATCATTAAGCGTTTCATCTACTTGTTGGTCGGAAATGTTGGCGAGCAACGTATCATCCATGGCAAAGGTATCGAACTTCTTCTTACGGGTTGCCGAAATCGCCGTATTATAAGCAATGGAATAAATCCATGTTGAGAACGAACTTTCGGCTTTGAAAGAGGAGAGGTGCTGGAACGCTTTCAGAAAAACGTCTTGCGTCAACTCCTCGGCATCTTCCTGGTTACAGATGATGCGGGCAATCAGGGAAAAGACCTGTTGACCGTGTTGATTCAGGAAGTATTCGTATAGAGCAGTTTCCCCTCTCAGTATGCGTTGGATAATATGTGTTTCGTTATTCTCCATTCTGCCTTTTAGACGCAACTCTTTGTAGGAGGTTACATTGTTTCTGAGAAATATTTTTTTTCGATGAAATGTGTAACCTTACACAAGACACTGCGTCTAAAGTGTACAAAGGAACAAAAATACTAATTTAAAACGAAACGAATATGATGGATTTTATTATGGTGCCTGCGATAATGGCAATCATTACTGTAGGGATTTACAAACTGTTTGAACTGTTTGTATGTAAGAAAGAGCGGTTGATGCTTATTGAGAAAATGGGAGATAAATATGAACCGGATGTGGCATCTATACCGAGATTTCACAGTAATTATTCTTTTTCGGCGTTGAAGATAGGATGTCTTCTGCTGGGTATGGGGTTAGGTCTGTTGATAGGTTTTATTATCTGTACTTCATCGGTTCCCGGATATTTGGATAAGAATATGGATGATTGGCGTGTGTATAGAGAAACAGTTTCCTTGGTTTATGGAGCATGTGTACTTGTATTTGGTGGTATAGGGCTTGTTGCCGCTTTTATTACGGAGCTGAAATTGAGTAAGAAATAATACTCTATTCTGAAGAATTAAAAAAAAAGAGTTGGCAATGTCCCTGTCAACTCTCTTTTTTTGCAGCAAAGTAGAACTTTAAGGAGCATCTGTTTGTTAGTATATCAGTAAATAACCTAAACCAGATAACGATATGGATAAAAAAGATGAAAAGGCTCTTGAAGAGAAGAGCAAGATACAAAAAGATGCTGAAGGAACATTACCTGGACGACAATTGGGCTTATATTCCAAAGTCGATAAGAAAGAAGTGCGCAATATGGTTTCGGAGATAAATCCGGATAAGAATAGTTTGGGCAGCAGAGGATAGTTTCGGCATAACATTTTCATGCAAGTATGAAAGTTCTGCGCTCAATTTGCATTATCTTTGCAAGACATTAGCCTTTCAGCTATATTGTAATGTATAAAAATTGTAGAACAATGAAGACGAAAAAACGTAGGGATGCCCTGTCGGCATTCAAGGAAGCGAACCGCTTGATAGAGATGGAACGCAATGGTGGACGTTGGATTGCAAAAGATCGTCCGCATAAGAACAAGAAAAAGTATTGTCGTAAAGATAGTAAGAAAGAGTTGTCACGTATGATCGATGGCAGCTCTTTTGTTTTATATCACTCTTTTTGCTAACTTCGTCCTCTCTAAAATAAAAAAACTATGTTTCGTAAACTTGTAGCAATAGAACCCGTAAGTCTGATTCCGTCAGCAGAAAAAGCACTGCATTCGTATGCAGAAAAGGTAGTGATGTTCCCTGATGTTCCGGCAGGGGATGATGAAATAGTAGCCCGTATCGGAGATGCCGATGCTGTGCTATTGAGTTATACTTCACAAATAAACAGGAGTGTGCTTGAGAAGTGTCCGAATATAAGATATATCGGTATGTGCTGCTCGCTGTATTCGCCGGAGAGTGCCAATGTAGACATTCGTTATGCGAACGAACGGGGGATTACTGTAACCGGTATCCGGGATTATGGGGATGAAGGTGTGGTGGAATATGTCGTCAGCGAACTGGTGCGTTGCCTGCATGGATTTGGTCAGGAATCCTGGGAAGAAATGCCCCGGGAGATCACAGGGCTGAAAGTAGGTGTCATAGGATTGGGTAAATCCGGTGGCATGATTGCCGATGCATTGAAATTCTTTGGGGCGGATATCGCTTATTTTGCCCGTAGTGAAAAAGAGGATGCGGCTGCCAAAGGATATCGTTTCTTACCCTTGGGAGAACTTCTTTCTCAGAGTGAAGTCGTTTTCTGTTGCCTCAATAAGAATACAGTCCTGTTGCATGAGGCTGAGTTCGAACAACTCGGAAATAAAAAGATATTGTTCAATACCGGGCTGTCTCCGGCGTGGGACGACCCCGCGTTCGTTAAGTGGCTGAAAGGTGATAACCTTTGTTTTTGTGATACACTGGGAGCTTTGGGTGGAGCGCATCTTTTAAGCCATCCGCATGTCCGCTGTATGCAGGTGTCTACAGGCCGTACCCGTCAGGCGTTTGACCGCCTGAGCGAGAAAGTACTGGCCAATATAGAAGCATATAACCGATAATGTAATCAGAAGAATACAATCGGTGATGTTATGTTAAGCAGGGTGTTCACAACAGACCACCCTGCAATTTCAGCGGTGGCGCTGTACACATCAATTACGGCATGCACCTGATCGTTCTTTATTTCCACTCTTTGAGTGTCTCCCACGAATCCGGGAGTGGATTGCATGGACATTTCCATATTCTCCGGGCCGACGGAGGCCAGTGAAGCAGCAACGGCTACATTGACTTTTGTTGGGAACATGGCTATGGCTTCAGTAGCATTTCCTGAGAAGACAACACGTTGCTCCGTTTGCAATGTCTCATCATATACAGCTGTTCCCTTCAAGGCATCAGGATCTTTTTCATTAAAGAATTTAGCTTTTGCATTTCCCATTAAAGAAGCTGTCCGCAGAACATCGAAACCGCCCGTAGCACCGGAAACGATGTATACACGCGTACCGTTCGCTTTGGCAGTTTCCATCACTTCCTGATAGAATGCAGTGTCTGCCAGAGCACCGATAGACAAGGTGACGATGGAAGTACCGTTCTTTAGGGCGGGTAATGCAAACTCTTTCATGGCAGCAGGAGAGGCTGCTTCTACCAAATAATCCGGTTTCAGTGCCAGTAAATCTTCCGGGGTTGTACATGCTACGCAGGATTTCCCGTGTTGCTGCATTTTACTAACTATACGTTCAGCTTTTTCTGCTGTGCGTGAGTAAACTCCAACTAAATTATATTCCGGCAATAAGCCATTAACAACTGCATCCGAAACTATTCCGGCCAGTCGTCCACATCCGACAATAACTAATTTTTTCATGGAGCAAAGATACCGCTTATTCATATAATCTCCAAAAACGCACGATGAGCTTATTCCATATTTGGGTGGATAGCATAAATGTTGTACTTTTGTGGGAAAGAAGAATCATTTATAACTTATGGGACGAAAAGAAGAATATAAATTGCAGAATGAGCGGTACCTGGAGGCTTTGCGTGCAGAGAATGATATCCGGGAACTGCCTTGCGGAATTCTATATCGGGTATTGGAAGAAGGGAATGGCGGCAATACTCCCCGTTTGAATAGTATCGTAACTGTGCATTATAAAGGCACTTTGATAAATGGCCGCAAGTTCGATAACTCCTGGAAACGGAATTACCCTGAGGCTTTTCGTCTGAATGAAGTCATTGAAGGCTGGCAGATAGCCCTGCAACGAATGCATGTAGGAGATCATTGGATTGTTTATATTCCTTATGCAATGGGATATGGTACACGTAGCAGTGGCCCTATTCCTGCTTTCTCTACTTTAGTGTTTGACGTCCAGCTATTGGGAATTGCGTAAATACGGACTAATTATGAAAATACTGATTATCAACGGAAGTCCCCGCAAGCAAGGACATATCTCGAAAATGCTGCAATTGATGGAAACGGAAGCCCGGGCGAATGGGGACGAAGTTACCGTGATTAGAGTGGCTGACCTGCAAATCAGTCCCTGTATCGGCTGTATGAGTTGCCGTGAGAAACTGAAATGTTGTTTGCCCGAGGATGATGCACAACGTGTGCTGAAGCAGATAGAAGAAGCACAAGCACTGATAATCGGCGCTCCCTGTTATTGGGGAAACCTGCCGGGACAACTGAAAGTGATGTTCGACCGCATCGTTTACGGAATGATGGGAGAGACCTCACGAGGTATTCCTATCGGTCTGCATAAAGGTAAAAAGGCAGTTATCGTAAGCACTTGCACTACTCCATATCCTTTCAATATATTCTTTAATCAGACAAGGGGAGTAGTAAAAGCGCTGAAAGAAATCCTGAAATGGAGCGGCTTTAAAGTTGTTTCAGCCATCGAGAAAGGCGGAACGAAACAACATCCCGGACTGACGGAAAGGGAAATGAAACGTTGTCGCAGAGTGATACATAAACTCTGATACGGAGACACACTTGCTTCTAATCATTTATTTCTTGCAAATAGACTCGACTGTTTGCTGTATGTTTTTGCGTGCAACTTCCGGTCTCATGGCTTCTTCTAACGATATGAATGGAGGGTTAACAGAGAAGACCCCTTCAAACCCGGCTTGTTGTAATTCATCTGAATCTTCTATGTTGCCGGCTAACAGGATTACCGGAATATTTTGTTTCCGGGCTTCAGCAAGTATGCCGGAAGGAACTTTTCCCATCAATGTTTGCCGGTCAGCTTTTCCTTCTCCGGTAATGATCAGGTCAGCGCTTTTTATTTTATTACTGAAGTCAAGAGCTTCCAGCATCAGTTGTATGCCGGGTTTCAGTTCCGCATTCAGGAAAGCCAGCAGACTACCACCCATACCTCCGGCGGCACCGGCTCCGGGGTGATGGGAAATAGCTTTTCCCGTCGTATGACGGATGACTTCTGCAAAGTTTTGCAGTCCTGCATCCAATGCCTCCACCATTTCCCGGTCTGCTCCTTTCTGAGGTGCAAAGACATAAGCCGCTCCTTCGGGACCATAGAATGGATTTTGTACATCGCAGGCAACAGTAAATCGGCAACTGTTTAAAGCCGGATGGACAAAAGTGCTGTCTATATGCGCTACTTTTATTAATACTTCTCCACAGCCTGTTCCTACTTTTTTACCCTCCTTGTCTGAAAAACGAAAGCCTAATGCCTGAAGCATTCCTAACCCCGCATCATTGGTTGCACTGCCACCAATGCCAATGATAAAGTTGCGGCAACCACGTTCCAGAGCATCACGAATGATTTCTCCCGTGCCGTAAGTGGTAGTCAGCATTGGGTTTCTTCTTTCCGGTGGAACTAAAGGCAATCCGCTGATGCTTGCCATTTCTATGAAAGCTGTTTCCCCATTTTCGGAAATGCCGTAATAAGTATTGCACCATCTCATCAATGGATCGTGGGCGGAGATCGGAACTTCCTGACCGTTGGTTGCCATAATCAGCACATCCAGCATTCCTTCGCCCCCATCGGCTATGGGCAGGCAGATAACTTCACATTCCGGGTATACGGAACGAATACCCTCGGCAGCTGCTTTTCCAGCTTCTGCCGAGGGTAAACATCCTTTAAAGGAGTCAATAGCTATGACTACTTTCTTCATATATTTAGATTTCCTCTATATCTTCTATATCTTCCAGTTTGGCTTCGGCTTTTGCTTCTGTCTTTGTCAATTTCTTGGTGTTGTTGGCAATGACGGCCAATGCGCGATACAACTCGGCAAGCAGGCGTGCGAACACCACAATCAGGAAGCCGTATATAGGCATCAGGAAGAACATACCGGAAGGTATCGGCAGTATGTATCTGATTTCATTGGCAGCAAAGATTGCAATAACCACCGAACACAGTGTACCGATGACACCGATATAAAGTCCCAGCCATTCACCCATCGTCTGCGTCAGGTGCGATACAACAGGAATGGCAATAAATTCATTTTCTTCCTGAATAGCTTCTTTCAGTTTGTTTTTCCGGTTCATCCAGAGCAGATAGCTTCCCCATGCTCCTGCGCAAAGGATAATGAACAGCAGAATGAAAGCAAGGATTAATTTCCCTTCGGCATATTTGAAGAAGTCCATCTCGATGACCTTTGCCAGTATAAAGATAGGAAACAGCAAGTTCAATACGGCAAAGATGACATAGAGCCAGCGGAAGGGTTCGCGGAAGAAACGACCATTGTCGATGTACCCCAGCAGAGGGTCGAGAAAGGTAAACAGCTTGTTGTTCATAGTAATAAATGTTACTAATGGGAGGACCTTGCATGCTAAGATTATCAGTATGAGGCCCTGATACATACTCATAATCAGACTTTTTTCTATGGAATGCGCTGTACTTTTGACAAACTTACGAAAAAACTTCTAAAGTCTGCCTGTTTCGTCTGAAAAAGAGAGAGGATTAGAAACTATTTTCTCATAACAATAAGAATACTTATCTTTGCAGCATGAGTGAAGATACCTACAAAACCATAAGCGCCCCTTCCGAAGGGATTTACACAGAGAAGCGCAGCAAGTTCATTGCTATCGCTTTGCCCGTGCGTACTGTCGATGAGGTAAAATCGCATCTGGAAGTTTATCAGAAGAAATATTATGATGCCCGCCACGTCTGCTACGCCTATATGCTGGGGCCCGAACGTAAAGATTTCCGCGCCAATGATAACGGAGAGCCTTCCGGTACGGCAGGAAAGCCAATCCTGGGACAGATAAACTCCAATGAACTGACGGATATATTGATAATCGTTGTCCGCTATTTTGGTGGCATAAAGTTGGGAACAAGCGGACTGATTGTTGCTTATAAAGCTGCCGCTGCCGAGGCGATAGCTGTTGCCGAAGTGATAGAGAAAACGGTGGACGAAGCGGTGACCTTCTTGTTTGAATATCCCTTTATGAATGATGTAATGCGTATCGTAAAGGAAGAAGAACCGGAAATTCTGGAACAGTCGTATGATATGGATTGCCGTATGACACTTCGCATCCGGAAGTCGATGATGCCGAAGTTGAAGGCGCGTCTGGAAAAAGTAGAGACATTACGCTTCGAGGAAGTGTAATGTCTCCGGCTTCCTGGTGATCCAGTGCGTTTATTTCAAAGATAAATCATTATAGTGGATTTTCCGGTGTGTGCCATCGCAAAAGGGTTGTTTATAGGACTTACCGCACCGGCATAAGGCAATTCTGCCTGTTCGTATTTCCGCTTTTCCTTCTCTGTCTATCAGTTTAAAATTGCCTTCCACAATGAAAGGCCCATTCGGTGTAGCTGTGATGGCTACTATATTCTTTTCATTTTCCATGCTATAGGGAGTTAAATGTTTGACGTTTTAAGTAGAACGCTTCTACATGGAAATAGTTTGTCCATTCACTTTCTTTTGGGGGGATTTCCTTATCTTTAAATAAAATAAGCTGCACTTCAGCATAACTTTTTCATGCCAGCATGAAAGTTCTACCTTCGATTTGCATTATCTTTGCACACTTGTTAATTAGGAAAAAAAACAATTTATTATGGCATTCGAAGCTACAAAACGTGAGTTGGGCGAACTCTACACATTCTTTCGCCTCCTGGCAGACGGAAAGGTTTCACTGGGTACACCGCAAGCCCGGAAGGATGAAACGAAGTGTTGGCCTGTTGCGCTGATACAGAGGGAGGAACATGACGGTACGCGTCGTTATTATATAGAGCAGGGCAATGTCCGCATTGTCAGTGGTGTGATAGAGAAGGAGGGGACATTTGTTGCAGCCGATAAGGAGGAACAAGTCATCCCCCGTGAAGATTTTGGCGGAGCGGCCGAGTTTATTCTTGAGTTACTGAAGACTACCAGCGGCACTGACGCCATTGAAGTTCCCGAAGGACTGGAGGCATTTTTGGATGCGGTCAATATCTACGACCTGGAAGCGAAGACGGAAGACCGTACGGATTTCTCAGTAGCTTTCTGGCATCCCGAGGCTCCGCTGACGGGATTCAATGTCCGTTGTCGTCTCAGTTCAATGAATCCGTTGCTTGATGGCGGACGTACGGCAAATCTGAAACTGGAACAGTCGGGTGTTAAATTTGCCACGCCTACGGTGAATAAGGTGAATGCTTTGCCGGAGTCTCCTACGGAGGTGACTGAGCGTATGCTGATGATTGAACGTCTGGGCGGAGTACTGAAATATTCCGATGTAGCCGACCGTGTATTCCGTTGTAATTTGCTGATGATTGATTTACATTTTCCTCGTATGCTGGCTGAAATGGTGCGTATGATGCATCTCGACGGCATAGCCCGTATCAGTGAACTGACGGAACGCATCAAAGAGATAAATCCCTTGAAGATAAAAGATGAGCTGATAAACAAGCATGGTTTCTACGAGTTTAAGATGAAGCAGTTCTTGTTGGCACTTGCCTTTGGTATGCGTCCGGCAAAGATTTATAACGGTACGGACTCTGCCGTAGAAGGTATTCTGCTGGTGGATGCAGAAGGAGAAGTGCTTTGCTATCATAAGTCGGAGCACCGGACATTTGCCGATTTTCTCTTCCTGAATACCCGTTTGGAGAAAGGCTCGGTAGACAAGGACAAGTACGGCTTTCTGGAAAAAGAGAACGGCGTGTATTATTTCAGACTGAATGTAAAGATTGGATTGACAAAAAAATAAAGAGTATGAATGAAGTTTTAAAAGCCATCAAGTCGCGTCGCAGTGTACGCGCTTATACGGCACAACAGATTTCACAAGAAGATCTGAATGCTATTTTGGAAGCGGCAACCTATGCTCCCAGTGGTATGAACTATCAGACGTGGCATTTCACAGCCATTCAGAATGCCGCGGTGCTGGAAGAACTGAATGAGAAGATCAAAGGCGCTTTTGCCAAGAGTGAAGAGCCCCGTTTGCAGGAGCGTGGACACAGCCAGACCTATTGCTGTTATTATCATGCGCCTACGCTTGTCATCGTATCCAATGAACCGACGCAGTGGTGGGCAGCTATGGATTGTGCCTGTGCCATGCAGAATATCTTCCTTGCTGCAAAATCTCTCGGAATAGGTTCCTGCTGGATCAATCAATTGGGGCAGACTTATGATGATCCTGAGGTACGTGCTTTCCTGACGAAGTTGGGTATTCCCGAAAATCATCGTGTGTACGGTTGCGCTGCTTTAGGTTATGCGGCAGCTGCCCCGGTTAAGGAAAGGCAGCTTGCAGAAGGCACTGTGACTATTATTAAGTAATACCGGACCTGCTTTTCAGGAGCTATCAACCTGATAAAATTCATCTCCATGTTCCCAGATTTGTTTCATGGCTTGGAACTCTCAGTTTCATGCCGTGAAACCAGTAGTTTCATTGCTTGAAACTGACAGTTTCACACCGAGAAACTGCTGGTTTCATCCTTTGAAACTGGAAATGAAGAATAAGGATGAAAAAGGGATCATGCGGAAGAAAGATTTTTCTTCCCGTTTATAAATAGAAAAAGTCCGCAGGGGAGGCGGCAGTCAGGTAATTAATGAATTATACATGAAGCAATTTTGTATAATCCGCCACCTCGCCCTTTGGACTTCCTCTTTTCACAAAGAGGGCTGAAATGAAATTATATCCGGATCTTTATCTCTGCATGTCAATGATGCCACTGTCCGTATCACTATTGTTCAATCCCTTGTTTCCGGCTTTGTGCTTGCGGCCGAACTCGAACGTATAGCCTATGCGGAGTATGAACATTTGCCCCGTCTCCTTCACAAAAGTTTCCGAACGGAAGGGAGCCACCTCACTGATGCGTTCTTTTCCCACCTTATAATTATTGGTGAAAGGAAACAGAACACCAATCCCTGCCTGAAAGTTCTGCTTGGCGTACATTGCCATAAATGCCGTCTGATTTTCATTCTTCTTGATGGTCTCACCGAAGAAGTTGTTCTGCACCTTCCTGAATTGCCCGAGCAAAGAGAAGCCTTTGTATTGCAGTTGCGCCATCACACTGTAGTAAAATTCATCGTACGTGTGGCTGTATTCCAAACCTTCCGACCAACTGCGGGTGTATCCTCCCGAAGCATAAAGAGTCAGGAAATCTTTCAGTCCGAACAGTGTTGCCCCGTTTGTGCCGATCATCAGTTCCGCATTCAGGCTCTGAAATGAGCGTTGGTTTTCATCTTTCAGTATCAGTTTTCCATCCTCGACGAAGATACTTTCCATGATGGGACTGTCGTAATACTGATGGCGCAGGCTCAGATTGGCATTGAACTGTTTCTTAGAATAACTGTAGGACAAGGAATTTGTGAACTGCTGGTATGTTTTCAGCAACGGGTTACCACGAACAATCTGTATGGTATCAATAGCCTGTTCCACATCCGTCAGCGAACCGAGTGAAGGTATGGCGGGACTAATATTGAACCGGTAGCGCAAGAAACCCGCTTTCTTCAAATTATAACTCAATCGTACGGTAGGCGTGAAAGTATAGTAAGTATGGTCTTCGTCACTTTCCTTGAACCAGGCGCGCGTCATGCCCACGCTGCCTGCATAACTGAACTCCTTTACCTTGCCCTGCACCTCAAAGAAAGCGGAGGTCTGTGCCTGATCCATCTTCGAAGTTGTGGGGTTGGAACCTTTGTACTCATTTTCCGTCCTCATCTGATAGTGGCGGGTACCGCCGCTTAGTTTTACATCCTTGAAACTCTTTTCATAAATGGCCTCACCGATGATGGAGCGTTTGTCACCGTCCACCAGTGTCTGAATGTCTGCCAGTGGCGTATTTTCGTTTTTGTACTCCTTATATTTCCGGTTGTTTTTGGTATGGATGAGCGTTCCCGTCACATTCATCTGAATGCTCTGCTGATGGGGCAGGGTATGCTGGAAGTAAAGGTCGAGTGCCGGAGAATAGCTGGACGAATGGTTGTTGACGTACGAATAAATAGATTCCGTATCGCCTGCCGCCCACATTTTGTTCAGTTCATTCTGATAGGGAGCGTTGTTGAGGTTATTGCGAAAGATGGCGTTGAATACATACTTGTCCGCTTTTGTCAGATTGTAAGTCAGATTCAGGTTGTTGATGAAACTGAGTGCGGGAGATTCATCTTCGATACCTTCCTTGATGCGGTCGATGGTACGGTCGCCCAGATAGAACGTTTCGTGAGATTCGAGGCGGCTGTGGTATTTGCCATTCTTGTTGAAGTAGTCGATGCCCCATTCGGAGTTCTTGTAGTTGAACTTCGCACTCAGGAAATTCTCTCCCCACAGGGTATGGGGCGAGTCGGAAAGTTGGAAGTTCACCACACCACCCGTTTCGCGGCGACGCAGGATAATATTGACTACGGCACCCAGTTCGTCGTCACCGTATTGCTTGCCCGGGTCTTCGATGAACTCCACGCATAGCACGTCTTTGGCTCTGACGGCGGCTATTTCCTTGTCCGTCACTTTGATGCCGTTGATACGGGTTTGTACGGCTCCGCCACCGCTGATGCTCATGCTATTGGTGAACTTGTCCACTTGCAGACGGGCGATGCCGAGGTTATTCAGCAGATCGTAGGCACCGAACGAGCGTTTTAGCTGGCTCTCGGTGGGCAGGATAATCTGACGGTCCACGCGTTGAAGCACGTTGCTGGCGGATACGGTCACTTCACCCAGGCTTACGGCATCTTCCTGCAACTGTACATCGCCCAGGTCGAGGTTGTTGTTCAGTTTCAGTAGGATGATTTCACTTTGATAGCCGATAAAAGTAATGGCCAGGCGGTAATTACCCGCCTTGATTTTATTGAGGGCAAACTTACCCTGCGTGTCCGAAGTCACTCCGGTCACCAGAGTGGAGTCCGTGGTCCATAGCGATACATTGGCGGCTATGATGGCTTCTTGCGAAGTATCCGTAACACGTCCTTTGATTGTAAGGTTCTGTGCCTGCGTACTGAGTACGGAAAGGACAGTCAGTAGTAAAAATAGTTTTGTTTTCATATTCGTTCCTGTTAGTAGATTACTGTTTGATTAGAGATGTAGAAGGTACTCCTCCCTGTCAGGGAAGATTCTATAATTTGTATTTCAGATGTTTATACTTTCGGCGTCGAGGCTGTAAAAGTTAAGACTGTACAGCGGAATTCAGTTCGTACATCAGAGTAAAAACTTTGACTATGATGAGCACGAAGAGGAGTCCGAAGGTAATCCATAATGCTGTCTTTGCGTATCTCTTCATGAACTGCTGTTTTTAAGTTTATTATATCGTTCTATCACTTCATCTATGCTGATGCCGAGCAGTTCCATATTGAGGAATACATCGGCCAGTTGGTTGTCGAAGAATTCTTTCTTCTGTATCTTCATCACTTTCTTCACCGCATCCTTTGCCAGATAGAAGCCCATACCCCGTTCCGGATAAATAATGTCTTCCGCCTGTAGGTATTCGTAGGCTTTCATTACGGTGCGCGAATTCACGGCAAGCTGTGTAGAAAGCTCCCTGACCGAGACTACCCGCTCTTCCGCCCGCCATTCCCGGGTGAGTATCTTGCTGAAACAGAAGTCTACGATCTGTTGGTATATTGGTTTGTTGGTTTTAAACTCCATAGCTTACAGTTGTTTTTCTTTGAGCAGGAAGTAGACTGATACCCATGTTCCGATGATAAACAGCGGGGGAGTGGCATAGTTGCAGAAAGCGATGATGGCTTCTCCCGTACTGCTCATCGGAAAGTTATATATCGGATAGGATATGTTTGCTATCCAATATCCGTGGTTGTTGTCGGCCGGTTCCCATAAACTTATAGAAAGTATGATTCCGAAAAAGGCAATAAGGCAGGAGCATAAGACAACAAAAGAATTTATTAGTTTTTGTTGTTTAAAGGCTATGCAACCGATAAAAAAGGTACCTTGTAACAGGCTATATGTCAGGATCTGATCTTTTTGGATTATATAAAGTTCCATGTGATTACCGAAGTGTGACAGATAGCCGGTACCTGATAGGGTAAGTACCCCTTTCATTCCTAATATCAGTATCATACAAAATATCGGGAGTATGAGTATATATTTCATCCATAAGTGAAGGAACTTCTCAAAAGCAGAAGCGGGCAGCAACAAATAAAGGGTAGAATTGTGCTTGGTCATACTTGGCTCTAATAGGCAAGGAGCAATGCAGATATACCACAAGATATATCTACAAAAGTAATTGGCTTGTGTATGTTCGGTATAATAACTCATTCCTTTATTAATATCATACATCATACAGAGAATACAAATCCCCAGAACGACACCTGCACTCCATAACAAGTGTTTTCCGGTTTCTTGCTTCTTGTATTTCTCCAATAGGAAGAAACGTTTCAGATTAAAAGTTGTATTCATAATTTCTTCTTATGATTTATTCGTTCCATATCATTTTAATTTTCTCCGGTACTTGCAGCACTGCCTTATATAGTAGTTCAATGTCCGGTGTATTCTCTTCTCCCTCTTCATTAGGCAGGATGGAGAAGTAGCCATGCAGGTCTTGTTCGCTATAAAGGCTATCTTCGGGTAGATAGGCTGTGCGGACAAAAAGCAGCCGTTCGCTGATTTCATCCAGTGAGCGGTTCAGTAAGATTTCGCCTTCGCTGAGGATGATGAGGTGATCCAGCAAGTTTTCGAAATCGTGTGCCTGATGAGTGGAGATGAACAAGGTGCTTTCATCATCCACGGTGCGACTGATGATACGTTTCAAGGCTTGCCGGGAGGTGATATCCAGTCCGTTGGTAGGTTCGTCGAGCAGGGTGAGGGGAGTGTGCAGGGCTAAGGCATACGCCAGCATCGCTTTCTTCTGTTGTCCGTAGGAGACGGCGGAAAGTTTCTGTTTTCCATCGATGTGCAATTCTTCCAGGTTCTGTTCGAAATCCTTGCGGCTGAAACGGGGATAGAATACGGAATGGCGGGCGGCGAACTGATAGATACTTTCAGTAGGCATTTGCATTTCTTCCGGTAGAAAGAAGTAGCGGTTCAGCAATTCCGGACTTCTTCGGGCGGAGTTACTGTTATCGATGCTACATTCACCTTTCCAAGGGAAAAGAAGTCCGCAAATGAGATGTATCAGTGTTGTTTTTCCTACACCATTTTCTCCCAGGAGTCCGTATATCCCACTGCCTACTTTTAGAGATATATCACTGAAAATAGGTTGTTTAGGCTTATAGCCGTAGCTTATATTCTCTATCTTTATCATAACTTTATAGGTGTTGCACTGATGTACAACACTGCAAACGTAAATGATGCTAAGGAGAAAAGCAAGGAAGAGAGACTTTAATTAATATATTTTAGCAGATGGATGTTTATAGGATAAGCCATACCGCCACCATGTGACATGCCGACCCTGCCAGTACGAAGAAGTGAAAATGGAACATGCGTTGAATTCGATTCAGGATAACTTGTTGCATAAATATCTTGTGAAATGGTGATATATTTGGGTTGATAAATATTCTGAGAAATATTTGTTTACTTGTACAGAAGCAGTAACTTTGCGAGAAATACACAGATAAGGAAATAATGGAAGTAGAATGGTTTGAGTTGTTGCCAGAACAATGTCCACCCGAAGATGCTCAACAGTGTGATGGTTATTATTACAGAATAGCAAACGGCAATCCTGCGCAATCGGTAGATTTTTTTTCGCAGAGAAGACTGCAACCGGACAAAGTGTTTAAGGGGCTGGGCGTAGATGAGTGTATAACAAGAGCCGTTTCTTTGTTTTCTGACAGGAAAGAGGCTGAGAAAAGATTGAAGCTTCCAAAGTTCAGGAATGCAAATATTGCCTTGGTTGAATTGAAGCCTAAAGATGGGATGATAAAGAAAACTTTCGGCACTGCACATTATTCTTGGTGGAGAACGAAAGATTTTGATGTTTCACAAGCTAAAGTAATCTGATTATGGAAAATGTATTAAGGATAGAAAAGATATTGGATTTCTGTGATGTACCACAGCTTTTTGTGGCACGTGATGCCTTTGATACTTTGTATCTTTGTTTGCTATATGAAGATGAATTGCTTTGTCGCTATACAGGTATTCGTATTTCTGCCCGGCGTTTGGAAGACTTTTTGAGTGGCGGTATAGATTTACGCTCACTTTTCATTCATCCTGAAAACAAACATGAATATTTTGATGTAGTGTTTCAGACGGGGCAATATCAACACGAGAGGCTCATGGAGAAATCGTTGCCTGAAGATAAATTGCCTGCTGAGGGATATATATTGTCAGGAGATATGCGTGAGAATGTGGTAATTAATCTCCCTGTAAAAGACCGTAGCCTGTTGGCGGAACTTGTGCGTAAATTCGGATGGGTGTGTATGTGATGTGTTGTAAGGGGATTAATGTAATTTCCTGCGTATTTATTTTATAGGATAAGCCACACCGCCACTATGTGACATGCCGATCCTGCCAGTACGAAGAAGTGGAAGACAGAATGCATATATCGCTGTCGGAAAGAGTAGAATACGGCTCCGGTGATGTAGCAGACTCCTTCGGCAATCATCCAGTAGCAAGTTCCTTCGGCAATGGCATATAGAGGTTTGAAGGCAACCAGTACGGACAATCCCATGACAATGAAGCAAATGGTTTCCACATTGCTATGCTCCTCCATCTTGCGGAAACTCACGATAGTGCCGATTATGGCGCATAGCCAGACGAATCCGAACAATCCCCATCCCCAGGCACCTTCATTCCGCAGTGCAATCAGCGTGACGGGTGAATAACTGCCTGCAATGTGCCAGTAAATAGCTGCATGATCCCAATTCCGCAACCGTTTCTTCCAAGGATTATGGTATTTCAGCGCATGGTAGAGGGTAGAGGAGACGTAAGAGCCAAGCATACCGAAGAGATAGAGCCAGATGCCAAATACAGCCCAGAAGTTTCCACTCTGATAGCCTTTCACGAGAAATATCGTGCCGACAATAATCCCCATCAGGATGCCTGCGGCGTGCGAGAGGGTATTTATTCTCTCTTCGGCTTTTGTGTAGAAAAGTCCGTTTTGTTTCTTTTTTCGGGTGATGCTCATTTATAGAAATGCGATGTTTACACTTTCGTTCTTCGCTGATAAATTTATTCTATTTCTTCTACCTCCTCCATTGCTATCACTTCCCATGTACGGAAGACAACGGTAATGAGTCTTAGTTTTGCCGTTCCGATGCTCTGTGTCACGATGGGGTCGGCGGCATATTGCAATAATTGCGTGCGGGCTTCCGTCATGAGCTCTTGCTCTTTGTCGGCGGGATCGGAGGCCTTGGCGTACTTCACTTCCAGTAGATAGAGATAGGGAATACCCGTTACCGAGGGGTTGGGGCGGAAGTAAAAGTCGGCATAGCCCTTGCCCGATTCGTATTCCGGTTGCAGATAGTAATAATTAGTCAATCCCAGATAGGCGAGCAGGAACCCTTTCACGTGCGCCTCGCCGTCAATGAACTCACGGATGCGACTCTGGCGTTTCAATTCTTCACCGATGTAGGTGAAGACGGGTTGCCAGTCGCCGTCGTAGGCCATACCTGCCATCAGGTTGTTCAGTTTGTTGAGATCTACTGCGAAGAGTTCGGCCTGGTGGTAGGTGTCGACGAGATAGGTGTAGAGTTGTTCGCGTACCGTCTGGTTGGGGATGGTGAGTACAACGTTTCCCCGCTCCGTGCCGCTGATGGTCAGCAATCCGAAGTAGTAGAGCAGCGACTTGAAGTTGTTGGTGTCTACCATTCGGTCGGCGGGGAAGCTACTGTTGATGTTGGCCGTAGTGCGTCCGTTTTCCACAATCTCGCGGATGATGGAGAAGTTGGCTCCCAACTCTCGGTCTATGCGAATGAGGTGACGTATTTTGTTGTAGTCCGTGCGGATGTTCCTGTCGATCATCTCCTTTGGTGGAGTGCCCAGGCGCAGGAAAGTGGAGAGGAAATAGAGCACCATGTCCGAGTTGAACATCGACTCGTCCAGTGTTTCTTCCGCGAAGCAATAGTTGTCATACCAGGGCTTCATCATCGTGATGAGGTCTTCTACTTCGGCTTTCAGCGTGCCCTCTTCTTTGTAATAAGTGAGCATGGTGCGTAGCTCCGTTTCGCTGAAGCCGACGATGCCGTTGAATTGTGGGTCGGTGCTGAAGTTGGAGCCGATGTTGAATCCGCTCGTCACGTCGTCCAGCGTGATGGGCGACACTCCGGTGATGAACATTCGCTTCAGTGCCTGTTCGCTGCCGGTGGTGGCGGCTTTTATCACGTTGAAGAAGAAGCGGAAGAATCCCTCGCCGTGGGTGGCCTTCTGATAGGTCTCGGTGCCGTAGGTGGAGAGTATGGCGTTGGTAAAGTTGTCGTACTCATCGATAATAAGGTAGAGGTTGAGTTTTAGGAAGCTGGCTTTGGTGTTGATGTAGCTTAGGCCGGATGCTGCCGTTTCGCGTTCCATCAGTTCCTGGCGGAAGCCGGGAGCGAAGAGGTGCTCGTAGCGGTCAGCAAAATCAATGAAGCGATCTTTGCAGTGCTCCTCAAAGGAGTCAAGCATCCGGTCGATGTTGGAACTTACTGCCGAGAAGTTGAATCTCAGAATCAGGAACTTTGCCCGCAGTGCTGTAGGATGTTGGTATATCCACCGTTCTCCGAAGAGTTCTTCGAAGCGATTGGCGTTGTTGATGTCATAATAGCTTTCAAGCATACTCAGCGTGAGGCTCTTGCCGAAACGCCGGGGGCGGATGAGGAAGAAAAACGAAGCGGCCTTCTCTATCAGTGGGATAAAGTGGGTTTTATCTACGTAATAATAGTTTTCGAGGGCGAGGCGGGCGTAGTCACTCAGACCGTATGGAATTTCTTTTGTAGCCATGATGAATATTGCTTTAAAAATAGGTACAGATGCAAAGGTAACAACTTTTTCTTTATTATGTTGCTGCGCTGCGTAAATTCTCCGTCACCGGTTTTTGTGAGATGCTATTTTAGTTATTAGGAGATAAAAAAAGCGGAACTATCATCATGTAGTTCCGCTTCTTGATTAATACGATGTGCCGAAAAATGAGATTATTCAAAGCATCCGTAGCACGTCGGTAACAGCTTACGGTCGCCCAACGTGTTATCTACACGCGCTACATTTATCCAGAATTTATTTTCACGTACGCTTTCTATCGGATAAGCAGCCTTTTCACGGGTATAGCTATGTTCCCAGTTGTTGGCTACCACCTCATATTCAGGGTGCGGAGCATTTACCAGAACATTGTCTTCCTTATCCGCTTTTCCTTCTTTCACTTCCTGAATCTCTTCCCAGATATTGAGCATCACCTTCACGAAGTTTTCCAATTCGCTGAAGCTTTCACTTTCCGTAGGCTCTATCATCAGTGTGCCGTGGACAGGGAAGGAGAGGGTAGGAGCATGATAACCATAATCCATTAATCGCTTGGCAATATCATTCTCACTGATGCCCGTTTCTTCGTGAACCTTACGACATTCCAGGATCATCTCATGACCTACGAAACCCGTAGCTCCACGATATACAATGCCGTAAGTATCCTTCAGACAAGCAGCCAGATAATTGGCACTGAGGATAGCGATTTTCGTTGCGCGGGTCAGCCCTTCCGTACCCATCATGCGGATGTATCCGTAAGTGATAGGCAGAATACCTGCACTACCGAACGGAGCGGCAGACACTGTATTTACAGGATTACCGAACAACGGATGTCCCGGTAGGAACGGAACCAGATGTTCCGCTACGCAGATAGGACCCACACCCGGACCACCACCGCCATGAGGTGAAGCAAAGGTCTTGTGCAGGTTCAGATGGCAAACGTCGGCACCGATAACTCCGGGGTTCGTCAAGCCCACCTGCGCATTCATGTTTGCACCGTCCATGTATACCTGTGCACCGCAATCATGGATGATGCGGCAGATTTCTACGATTTCCGTCTCAAAAATACCGTGGGTGGAAGGATAAGTGATCATCAGTGCAGCCAGATCGTCTTTGTTCTCTTCCGCTTTGGCACGCAAGTCAGCCATATCGACATTTCCTTGCTCATCGCATGCACAAGTCACGGTAGTGAAACCGGCCTGGATGGCAGATGCGGGGTTGGTACCATGAGCAGATGCGGGAATCAGCACTTTGTTACGATGTCCCTGTCCGATGTTCTCCAGATAAGCGCGGATCACACGGAGACCGGTATATTCGCCCGCAGCACCGGAGTTCGGTTGCAGACTGACACCTGCAAAACCTGTAATGACTCTCAGTTCTTCGCTGAGATTGTTAATCAGTTCACGGTATCCCTCTGCCTGGTCTTCGGGTACAAGCGGATGCATACACATAAATTCCGGACGGCTGAGGGGCAACATTTCTGCCGCAGCATTCAACTTCATGGTGCAAGAGCCAAGGGAAATCATGGAGTGGGCAAGGGAGATATCCTTACGGTCAAGGCGCTTGATATAGCGCATCATCTCCGTTTCCGTATGATATTTATTGAACACTTCATGTGTCAGATAAGCGCTCTGGCGTTTCAGCGTCTTATTAATAGTATTGCTTACGGGAATATCATCCACTTTGGTGTAGTCTTTTCCTGCGGCAATGGCAAAGATAGAGAGCAACACATTGGCAGCGGATACGTCAGTTGTTTCGTCAATACTCATACCTACGTCTCCATTATCAAAGTAGCGCAGATTGACTTCCTTGCTCAATGCGATGGTACGTACCTGTTGGGCAGATACACTGTCGGGCAACACAAAGCGCAGGGTGTCGAAGTATTGGTCATTCACTTGTTTGTATCCCAGTTTCTTGATACACTTTTCCAGATATGCAGCGATGCTGTGGATACGTTCTGCAATGGCGTGAATACCTTCCGGACCGTGGTACACGGCATAAAAGCCCGCCATGGTTGCCAGCAGAGCCTGTGCGGTACAGATATTTGAAGTAGCCTTTTCCCGTTTGATATGTTGCTCGCGGGTTTGCAGTGCCATACGGTAACAGAGTTTTCCGTATTTATCTTTTGACCAACCTATGATACGTCCCGGAATATTACGTTTGTATTCGTCGCGCGTAGCGAAGTACCCGGCTGACGGTCCCCCATAGAACATCGGTGTACCGAGGCGTTGGGTGGTACCGAATACAATATCAGCTCCCCATTCTCCGGGAGGGGTGAGCAGGGCAAGGCTCAGGATGTCAGCGGCAACGGCTACTTTGCAGTTAGCGGCATGGGCTTTCTCTACAAAGGCACGGTAATCTTCTGCGTTTCCGCTCGCATTCGGATATTGCAGTATACAGGCAAAAATATCCGGTGTCAGTTCCAGTTCGGAATATTTTCCCGTGCGTATCTGAATACCTTGCGGGATAGCACGCGTAGTCATTACAGCCAGTGTCTGTGGGAAAATGCTCTCGTCCACAAACACTACGTTTGCACCGGACTTCTGCATATCACGCGGACGCAGGGCGTACATCATGCTTACGGCTTCGGCGGCAGCCGTAGCTTCATCCAGCAGAGAACAGTTGGCAAGTGGCATACCTGTCAGGTCGCATACTGCGGTCTGGAAGTTCATCAACGCTTCGAGGCGTCCTTGCGAAACTTCTGTCTGGTAGGGGGTATAAGAAGTGTACCATACCGGATTCTCGAATACATTCCGTTGAATAACGGCGGGGGTAATGGTGTTATACCAGCCGAGGCCGATATACGTTGTGTAAAGTTTGTTTTTGCACGCCAGCCGGGTGATGTGTTGTCCGAACTCATATTCAGTCATAGGCGCGGGCAATGCCAACGGTTCTTTCAGGCGAATGTTTGCAGGGATGGTTTTGTCTATCAACTCATCCAGACTGCCGACTCCTATTTTCCGGAGCATTTTCTCTTCGTCTTTTTCGCTGATGCCGATGTGGCGGCAAGCTAATAGGTCGTTTTTCATATCTATATTTTGATTAAAAGTTTATGCTTTCTTTTTTCACCACAGATTACACGGATTATCACAGATTAATAATTTCTTTTACTGATTGTCGGATAAAGAAATCCGTGTGAATCTGTGTAATCTGTGGTGGACTCTTACTCTTATCTGAAGAATGGATTTTCTGCCTTTTCAATACCGATAGTGGTCGGGGCGCCATGTCCGGGATAGACAATCGTTTCATTGGGCAGTATGAACAGGCGGCTGCAAATGTGCTCTTTCAGTTCGTCGAAATTACCACCGGTAAGGTCGGCACGTCCGATGCTGCCCTGGAAAAGTACGTCACCGGAGAACATGCAATGATCTGCGGCACAGTAGTAAACAAGGCTACCCGGTGAATGTCCCGGTACGTGGATAGCTTCTAACGTAGTGTTACCGAAGTTGATGATATCTCCGTCATGAAGATAGTGTCCTATCGGTGCGGGCAGTTCGTTCCAATGAAAACCGAACATGCGGCTTTGTTTCGGAGCTTCGTCAATCCAGAATTCATCGGCTTTGTTGGCTTCCACCGGCAGACCGAATTCTTTGACCATGAAAGCATTTCCAAAGATATGGTCCAGATGCAGGTGCGTATTAAGGAGGTGCTTTACGTTCAGGCCATTTTTGTGAATGAAGTTCTTCAACGCTTGTTTTTCCTCCTCATAGTAGCAACCGGGATCTATCACGGCAGCTTCAAGAGTGTCGTCCCACAGAACATAACAGTTTACTGGGAACATATTAAACTCAAACCTTTTTATTTTCATGATAGGTATATGTTAGTCATTATTTCTGTGATTAAGGCGTCACGTAAACCACTTTCTTCGTTTCAAAGAATTCTTCTTCGAAATAGTCTTTCAGATCATACATCATGGTCTTATTCTTGAAAGGCATGGCTTCATTTGCCAGCTCACCACCTTTCAGGCAGATCAGTCCGTTTGGCATAGCATTGTGTTGCTCGGAGGCGATGTTTTTGCGGATGATTTTCAGCAAGTCGGCCAACGGCATCACGGCACGGCTTACAACGAAATCGAAGAGTTGCTTTTCCTCCTCAGCACGTGCATGGCGGAAAGTCACGTTTTTCAGTCCGATGCTGTTGGCTACTTCCGTTGCTACACGTACTTTCTTCCCGATGCTGTCAACAAGATGGAACTTCACCTCGGGGAATAAGATGGCAAGGGGAATACCCGGAAAACCACCGCCCGTTCCAAGGTCCATGATGCGGGTGCCGGGAGTAAAGCGAATCACTTTAGCTATACCCAATGAATGGAGTACGTGGTGTTCGTACAGGTTTTCAATGTCTTTACGTGATATGACGTTTATTTTTGCATTCCAGTCCGTATAGAGATCATAGAGGGACGCAAATTGCTGCTTCTGCGCCTCTGTGAGGTCTGGGAAGTACTTTAGAATGATTTCCATGTGAATAATTTATGAATTATGATTTATAATTTATGATTTACGATGCGGGTGGAAGTCCTAAATCATAATTAGTTCTCGTTTCTTATTTCGTTCAATACCATAGTATCATCACTCAGCAGATGCGACATGATCTCATAAGGCAAGGTAATTTCTACCGGGCCCATCACATAAGGAGCAATTTCATAAATGTTATAATAGAAGGTGATACCTTTGGGACTTAGGTAGAAGTTTTCAGTCGGTTCCAGGTCTCCTGTACTTGTATAGCCCATATCCTCCACTTCCTGGCGTGTAGTAACTTTATTGTCTGCCATGAGCTGGTTCCATAATAAATCGGTGAGAGCTTCCTGATATTCTCCTACAAAAATATCATCCAGACGTATCGGGCTCAAGGTGCGCAGGTCCATATTCAGGAAAGTAGACATATAAATACCATGTGCGCCTCCGGTATATTCATTGTAGTTGATGCGGTAAACCAGCAGATGTTTTTTATAATACTGCACGTGGCTTTCAATACCTTTATAATAAGAATACCAAGCTAATATTGAAGCGGAATCTTCCTTTTCAGCTTCATCTTTGGCATACATTGGTTCCAAATCTTTCAGGTAATCCTTGATATAGTTTTCCTTGTAAAGCTTTACCGCCTCTTCAGGCTTCAGAGTCATGTATTTATCTCCGAAACAGGCTGAAAGGAAATAGGTGTTCAGACTGTCTTTCAGCTTTTCGTCGGACGACTTATTAGCGTATGCAAAGTTGATGATGATGTTGCAGCTGGGCTTCGCAGTGTCTCCGAAGAGGTGGGCTACCTCATTTACCTGCATACTGTCGAACTCCAGCGCACCCGCGCTTTTGTTCACAGTGTTACCGCAAGAAAATAAAAAGCCACTTGCCGCAAGTAGAATGACAAGTAGGCTGACATATTGCTTTTTCATTTGGACTTTCTTCGTTAAATTCAACATTTCGATATCAGTTCGTTATCGACAAATATAGAACATATTAACGAATAGAACATATAAAAAATGAAAAAAGATAGGTATGAATGCTTTTATCTGGCTATCTTTGCACCGGATATGAAGAGACTTCGTTACATATTGGCAGTTTTATTGTCCCTGACGGTTGTTTATGCAGGGGCAGGAGTCTCTATTGTCCATTATTGTTGTGCCCGCTGCGAGACAGCGCAAGCATGTTGCACCAATGGCTGTGCCAAATGCCATAAATCTCATAAAACTTCTCATAAACCGGAAAAATCTTGCAAAGACGAAGGTTGTACGGCTACTTTTTATAAAGTGGATTTGGTGAAATATTCATGTGAAAGTCCTGTTATAACCGTACCTGTCATTCAACTTTTCTGCGAAGTATTGCCGGATTTCCAATACTCCTTGCCTACGAGGGAATTGAAAGAGGCGTCGTATGCCGTACCTCCGCATCCTGATAGTTCGAGGCAGTATCTGGCCTTATATTCTGTTCTCATTATTTAGAATCAATTAGTGTGCAGGAGAAGTGTTTTTCCGTATCTAAGAGTACGGAGATGATACCTTTGCACGTTCTCTTTTAAAGAATTGATAGCTGGATAGTCTTGCAACCTTGTTGCATGAAATATATCCTATTTTTGTACCCTTAATAAATGAATTCAGATATATGAAATATATATTCTTATTAATTTCACTTTTTACTTTTAATTTTTTGCAGGCGCAAGTAACAGGTGTCGTAAAAGATGCTGCCGGAGAACCTATTCCGGGAGCGAATGTGTTTTGGATGAATACAACCAATGGAGTAACTACCAATGAAGACGGTAACTTTTCAATTCATAAGCCTGCTCGCAGCCACATGCTTGTGGTTAGTTTTATTGGTTTTGAGAATGACACGATACATGTAGACAAAGGAAACCAACAACTTGATATTGTTCTTCGTGAAGGAGTGGAACTGAGTGAAGTAAATGTAGTGACCCGCAAATTGGGAACTATGAAACTGCGCACCAGTGTGATGAATGAAGATATGATCAGTAGTGCCGAACTGACACGTGCGGCTTGCTGTAATCTGGGAGAGAGCTTTGTGACGAATCCTTCTGTGGATGTCAGCTACTCGGATGCAGCTACGGGAGCCAAACAAATTAAACTGTTAGGACTTTCCGGTACGTATGTGCAGATGATGACTGAAAATATTCCCAATTTCCGGGGGGCTGCCGCTCCTTATGGTTTAGGATACGTACCCGGGCCGTGGATGCAGAGTATACAGGTCAGCAAAGGAAGTTCGTCCGTGAAGAATGGATATGAGTCCATAACCGGACAAATCAATGTAGAATTCAAGAAGCCTCAATTGCCGGAAGCGGATTGGGTGTCGGCAAATCTTTTTGCCAGTAGTACGAACCGCTATGAAGCCAATGCGGATGCTACGGTAAAGTTGTCGAAGCGATGGAGCACTTCTTTGTTGGCACATTATGAGAATGAGACGAAATCTCATGACTCTAATGATGATGGTTTTGTAGATATACCTCGTGTGGAGCAATATAATGTCTGGAACCGATGGGCATATATGGGTGACCACTATGTATTCCAGGCAGGTATAAAGGCGTTGCATGAAACTCGAAACAGCGGTCAGATTGCACACGGAAATACTCCTTCGCATGACCTGTATGAAATAGGTATCAAAACAAATCGTTACGAAGCGTTCACGAAGAATGCTTATATCTTCGACAAAGAGAAAAATACGAATCTTGCTTTGATTTTACAGGGAACGTTGCATAATCAGGATGCCAATTACGGGCGTAAACTGTATGATGTGGATCAGAGTAATTTTTATGCTTCGCTGCTGTTTGAAACGGAGCTCAGTAAGCAGCATAGTCTGTCTGCCGGATTAAGTTTCAACTATGATGGTTACGATCAGAACTATCGGCTGACGAATCAGGCAGAAGAAGGGCTGACGAAGAAATTTGTGAAGGAGTCTGTTCCGGGAGCTTATGTCCAATATACATTCAATCTGAACGATCAGTTGATGCTGATGGGAGGTATTCGGGGAGATTACAGTAGTGAGTACGGCTTCTTTGTGACGCCGCGTGCCCACGTCAAATATAATCCGAATGAATATCTGCATTTCCGTTTGTCTGCCGGCAAGGGATATCGTACGAATCATGTATTGGCGGAGAATAATTATCTTCTGGCAAGTAGCCGCAAGATGAAGATTGCTTCTCATCTGGACCAAGAGGAAGCGTGGAATTACGGTGCGAGTGTTTCGACTTATATCCCCCTTTTCGGTAAGACGCTGAATGTGAATGCAGAATATTACTATACGGATTTTCTGAAACAGGTAGTAGTGGATATGGACAGCAATCCGCATGAAGTGGCTTTTTACAATCTGGATGGGCGTTCTTATTCGCATGTATTCCAGGTAGAAGCCAATTATCCGTTGTTCAAAGGCTTCACTTTGACTGCGGCTTACCGTTTGACGGACGCGAAAACTACCTATAATGGTAAATTAATGGAGAAGCCACTTACTGGTAAATATAAAGGCTTGTTGACTGCTTCTTATCAGACTCCTCTGGGCTTGTGGCAATTCGATGCTACCTTGCAGTTGAATGGTGGTGGAAGGATGCCCGATCCTTATGAGCTGTCTGACGGAAGTCTTTCGTGGGAACGTCGTTACGGTAGTTTCCAGCAACTCAGTGCGCAGGTGACGCGCTATTTCCGTCGCTGGTCTGTTTATATCGGCGGTGAGAACCTGACGAACTTTAAACAGAAGAATCCGATAATCGATGCTTCTAACCCATGGGGAGAGAATTTCGATGCTACCATGGTGTGGGGACCGATGCACGGGGCGAAAGCATATATCGGGTTGAGGTTTAACCTGGCAAGAAACTAATTACTAATAACTAATAACTAAATTGATTATGAAAACAAGAAGAATGATGGCTGCCCTCGTAGTAGCTTTGTTGAGTGTAACGGCAGTAATGGCAAAAGATATCCGTACAGCTGTCTTTAAAGTTTCACAGATGCATTGCGAAAACTGTGAACGGAAGGTGAAGAATAACATTAAATTTGAGAAAGGAGTAAAAGAATTCTCTACAGACTTGAAAACGAAAACAGTTTCCATTACTTATGATGCTGAAAAGACAACTGTGGATAAACTGAAAGCCGGTTTCAAGAAGTTCAACTACGAAGCTGAATTCGTGAAAGAAACGAAACAAGAGGACAAGAAGTAGTCGAACAAACGGCCTGTAGAGATTGTTTTGATATAAAACTTGAAATAAAAACAATATATGGGTAATTTAAAAAAACAGACGTTTCCCGTGCTGAACATGCATTGTGCGGGATGCGCCAATAACGTAGAAAAGACAGTTCGCAAGTTGGTGGGCGTTGCAGATGCTTCGGTCAACTTTGCTTCCAATACATTGTCTGTCTCCTATGAGACGGACAAACTGACACCCGGAGAAATTCGTGCTGCCGTACTGGCTGCGGGCTATGACCTCATCATGGAGGAAGAGCATGTTGAAGAACGTCAGGAGGAAGAACAACAGAAACGCTATCACCGCTTGAAAACGCGGGTGATAGGAGCGTGGATTTTTGCTGTTCCCCTGTTGTTGCTTTCCATGGTCTTCATGCATGTACCTTATTCTAACGAGATACAGATGGTACTTGCTATTCCTGTATTGGTATTGTTCGGTACGCCATTCTATACCGGTGCCTGGAAACAAGCACGTCTGGGACGCAGCAATATGGATACACTGGTGGCACTAAGTACATCCATTGCTTTCCTGTTCAGCGTCTTTAATACTTTCTTCCCCGATTTCTGGTATAGCCGTGGATTGGAGCCTCATGTCTATTACGAAGCTGCTGTGGTTATCATCGCCTTCGTTTTGACAGGTAAACTCATGGAGGAACGTGCGAAGGGAAATACTTCCACTGCTATCCGCAAACTGATGGGTTTGCAACCTAAGAAAGCCCGTGTAGTACGCGACGGTAAAGAATTGGATGTACCTTTGGATCAATTGAACATTGATGATCTGGTGAGTGTCCGCCCCGGTGAGCAAATCCCTGTGGATGGTTTTCTGACCGAAGGTGACTCTTATGTAGATGAAAGCATGATAAGCGGTGAGCCTATTCCGGTAGAAAAGAAGATTGGCTCGCATGTGTTGGCCGGAACCATCAATCAGAAAGGATCGTTCATTATCCGTGCCGAGAAAGTAGGTGGAGAAACAGTGCTGGCGCGTATCATCCGTATGGTGCAGGAAGCGCAAGGCAGTAAGGCTCCTGTGCAGCGTATTGTAGATAAAGTGACGGGTATCTTTGTTCCTGTCGTACTGGGTTTGTCTGTCCTGACATTCTTTATCTGGATGTTCTTTAGTGGTGTGGATATGCTTTCACATGCCATGCTGTCGGCGGTTTCCGTATTGGTGATTGCTTGCCCTTGTGCATTGGGACTCGCTACTCCTACGGCTTTGATGGTAGGTATCGGTAAGGCTGCCGATCATCATATTCTGATAAAAGATGCTGTGGCACTGGAACAGATGCGAAAGGTAAATGTTGTGGTATTGGATAAGACCGGTACATTGACTGAAGGGCATCCTACCGTTGCCGGTTGGTTATGGGCGCAGCCGCAGGAAGGACATTATAAAGACATTCTTCTGGCTGCCGAGCTTAAATCGGAGCATCCGCTGGCTGGTGCTATTGTCACTGCCTTGCAAGAACAAGAGAACATTGTTCCTGCAACTCTGGATGGTTTTGAAAGTATTACCGGTAAGGGTATTAAAGTGACTTATCAGGATGCTGAGTATTGGGCAGGCAGCCACAAGTTGTTGAAAGATTACCATGCCACCCTGACTGATGTTTTGGGAGAAATGCTGGCTCAATACGAGTCGGACGGTTGTAGCATCGTTTACTTTGGCCGCAAGGATGAATTGCTTGCGATTGTTGCTATCAAAGATCAGATAAAGGCGACTTCCGCTGAGGCTGTTCGCGAACTCCGTACCCAGGGTATTGAAGTTTATATGCTGACGGGAGACGGTGAACGTACTGCTTCTGCTGTTGCCGGACGATTAGGCAATATCCAGTATATTGCCGATGCTTTGCCGGATGATAAGGAAGAGTTTGTACGCCAGCTTCAACTTCAGAGAAAGACGGTAGCTATGGTGGGTGATGGTATCAATGATTCACAGGCTTTGGCTTGTGCCGATGTCAGCATTGCCATGGGTAAAGGAACGGACATTGCTATGGATGTGGCAATGGTCACTCTTATGACTTCGGATCTGTTGCTGTTGCCGAAAGCATTCAATCTCTCCCGGCAGACGGTGCGCTTGATTCATCAGAATCTGTTCTGGGCATTCATTTACAACCTGATAGGTATTCCTATTGCTGCCGGATTGCTTTATCCAATCAATGGATTATTGCTGAACCCCATGTTGGCAAGTGCCGCTATGGCATTTTCCAGTGTATCGGTAGTCTTGAACAGCCTTCGTTTAAGATACTAACTATTTCTATATTCCAACGGACTCATCCCCATGTGCCTCTTAAAGTACTTTCCGAAGAAAGAGGCACTGGGGAAGTTCAGTGAATAGGCTATTTCCTGAATAGTCATATCTGTGGATTTCAGCCGTGCTTTGACGTCTGTAATCACCACATGCGAAATAATTTCGAGTACATTCCTTCCTGTTACTTGCTTTACGGTAGTGCTGAGATGCTGCAATGAAATTCCCAGCTTGTCGGCATAGAATTGAGCACGTCTCTCAGTCATATAATTTTCAATAACCAGTTGTACGAATTTCTGGCAGATTTCCTCTTTGCGGCTTTTGGCAAGAATGCTTTGCGGACGATTGGCATAAAGGGCATTAATTCCAAGCAAAATGCTGTGGAGCACACTTTGTGCCATTGCGGTACTGGTGGCGGTAGGATGGGAGATTGATATGCGTGTCAGTAGTGCAAAGTAATCCACGAAGTAGGATGCTATTAAATCGCTGACATTTACAATCGGATTATCCCATATTTTGGAGAAAGATCCCATCGTAGCCTGCAATAGATTAATACCGTTGACGCAGTGACTGGAGAAACCTACAAAGCAAAGCCGTACTTTTTCTACTTGCTCATTGAGCTGTAAGATAGTTCCCGGCATCAGAATGATCAGATCATTCTTTTTTATTTTATGCTCCATCAGATTGATGGATGCTGTAATGGTTCCTTCAGTGCATAATGCAAAAATACATGCCTTCAGACGGCATGACTGGCGATAGAGATTCAGAATATCTTCTGTAACATCTCTCCATGCCAGCATTTCAACCGGCAAATCTACTTGTGGGAAGTTATGTTTCATCTTTTTTCATTTTGCTGTCGGCAAATATACGATTTTATCCCTAAAATCTTAACTTTGTCGGCATGAAACTGAATGTAACAGACTGGAATATTATTCCGTATGCCGATGCATGGACTCGGCAAACGGAGTGGTTTGATGCTCTTATTCATGCCAAACAGGCAGGGGAAGAGTATGAAAATCACATCATTTTGTGTGAACATCCGCATGTCTATACTTTAGGTCGTAGCGGTAAAGAAGGAAATATGCTGTTGAGTGAGGAACAACTTCGGAAGATAGGAGCTACGCTCTATCATATCGATCGTGGAGGTGATATCACATATCATGGTCCGGGACAACTGGTATGTTATCCTATCCTGAATCTCGAAGAATTCTCGTTGGGGCTGAAAGAGTATGTACATTTGTTGGAAGAAGCGGTCATCCGTGTATGTGCCTCTTATGGCATTGCTGCCGGGAGGTTGGAGAAAGCAACAGGTGTTTGGCTGGAGGGAGATACGCCGCGTGCGCGTAAAATATGCGCTATTGGCGTGCGTAGCAGTCATTTCGTTACCATGCATGGATTGGCGCTGAATGTGAATACTGATTTACGATATTTCAGCTATATCAACCCCTGCGGATTCATAGATAAAGGAGTCACTTCGCTGCAACAGGAGCTGAAACGGGAGGTGCCGATGGAAGAAGTAAAACAACGCTTATGCCTTGAATTACAGGGCTTGATGCAGAGATAAAAAACAGACCATCTATTCACTGCGAATAGATGGTCTGTTCGTATCAAATAGACGGTCTGTTCATCCCTAACAGATGGCCTGTTTCAGGAGACTTCAATCGTCTGTTTTTTTATTTCAACCATTTGTCCAGCCATTCAAAGAATGTGCGTTGCCAGAGGATACCATTCTGAGGTTTCAATACCCAGTGATTTTCATCCGGATATATCAGTAGCTCGGCAGGGACACCACGCATTACGGCGGCATCAAAGGCAGCCATTGCCTGGTTGGCTAGAATACGGTAGTCTTTTTCGCCATGAATGCAAAGGATAGGTGTATCCCATTTGTCTACAAACTGGTGCGGAGAGTTGGCGAATGTGCGTTGGGCTACCGGATTTTGTTTTTCCCAGTATGCACCACCCATATCCCAGTTGGCAAACCATTTCTCTTCTGTTTCCAGATACTGCATTTCCATGTTGAAGATGCCATCATGTGCAATGAATGCTTTGAAGCGCTTGTCATGATGTCCGGCGAGCCAGTAAACGGAGAAACCACCGAAGCTGGCACCTACACAACCGAGACGGTCTTTGTCTACAAACGATTCTTTAGCCATCTCGTCAATAGCTGTAAAATAATCCTTCATACACTGACCACCGTAATCACCACTGATGGCTTCATTCCATTCCACTCCAAAGCCCGGAAGTCCGCGGCGGTTGGGAGCTACGATGATATAGTCGTTGGCAGCCATAATCTGGAAATTCCAGCGATAGCTCCAGAACTGGCTTACGGGGCTTTGCGGACCACCTTCACAGAACAGGAGGGTAGGATATTTCTTATTCGGGTCAAACTGTGGCGGGTAGATAACCCATGTCAGCATCTGTTTGCCGTCTGTAGTCTTCATCCAGCGAGCTTCAACTTTACCCATTTCCAGTTGGTCGTAAATCTGCTTGTTTTCGAAGGTCAGTTGTTTTGCTTCGGCAAAAGCATCCCCGTTGCGGGTGGCAGATACGGCATAGATTTCATCACCCATACTCATTGAGTGGCGTAAAGCGATTACTTTATCTCCTGCAAGGGCGAGGGAAGCATAATCATACATACCGTCTGTCAACTGCGTAACCTTATCGTTGGCAGCAAGATCGATATTGTAAATCTGTGTTTCACCATGCCAGACACCGATGAAATAAATACTCTTAGAGTCTCTATTCCACAAGAAACCATCTACGTTCGATTCGAATTCCTTGCTGACGAAACGTTTCTCACCTGTTTCCAGATTCATGATGAAGAGGCGGTTTAGGTCAGCTTCATAACCGTCACGTTCCATGCTCTGCCAGGCAATGTATTTACCATCGGGAGAGTACTGAGGATTTGTATCATAACCTTTATTTTCTTCGGTGATATTGTCTGTCTTCTTGGTTGCAAGATCGTAGATATAAATATCCGAGTTGGTGGAGATGGCATAAGCCAGACCGGTCTTCTTACGGCAAGTATATGCCACCTTGTCTCCGGCAGGACTCCATGCCAGTTGCTCGATGCCACCCCAAGGTCTCATCGGGCTTTCGTAAGGTTCTCCTTCCAGTATATCCTTTATATTGCTGATACCGTTTCCATCAAAATCGGCTACAAAAGGATGCGGAGCACCGGTTACCCATTCATCCCAGTGTTTGTACATCAGGTCGGTAACGATGATACCCGTCGCTTTAGGGAGATCGGGATATTTATCCGCAGTACTTTGTTTAGTTTTCACCTGTGCAATGAAAAGCAACTTCTTGCCGTCGGGAGAGAAAGAATAACCTTCGATGTCACCATCATATTGAGTTAGCTGCTTACGCCCGCTGCCGTCCGGATTCATTTCCCACAACTGACTGCTGCCACCTTCATTGGAAAGGAACGCCAGTTTAGTGCCACCCTTTATCCAGTTCACTTCGTTTTCCTGCCAGGGAGTGTGGGTGATTTGTTTGTTGCCTGTTCCATCTGTGTTCATCACGAAGACTTCACGGTTACTCTTGTTCTCCGGTACACTGTAGTAAGCTACTGTGTAAGCAATTTGCTTTTCATCGGGGGATACGGCTACACCACCGATACGACCCATGGCCCAGAGAGCTTCGGGAGTCATGCGTTTGCCTTCAATTTGGATGTCCGACCGCTCGATAAGCGGTACTCCGGCTTGCCCTGCGTCTTTAGTTCCGCCGCAGGCAGCCAATGTCATAGCTACTGACATAAGCAATAAATTTACTTGTTTCATGTATGTTGTTCGTTACGGTTATTTTGCGACAAATATACAAATTATATGCGTTTTTCTTGCCATCGTCCTCCTTTAATATACCACCAGCAAAGTAATAGTATAAAAATGGAGTATACCATTTCTGATGTCCAACACAGAGCTACATCAAGTTTCAAGTAAAGAATGATGTATGTGATGTAGGCAACATAGAAGACGAGCGTTATCAGTTCCATGACCAGAGCCGTGCGCGTGTTTCCCGTTCCTGATACTGCCTGGAAATATACATTGGCAGGTACGAGAAACAGATATGCCGAGCACATTACCCAAAGTGAATGTACGGCTGCATCCTGTAAATCGGGTATATCCGTATAGATTCCCAGTATAAGTTTTGGGAACAGTGCAAAAAACAGTGCTAGCGGCAATGTGAACAGGTATGCAATGCGTATATGCTGCCGGATAGTGCCTGCCACGCAGTCTTTGTCTCCTGCACCGATGAGATTGCTGACCAAGGAACCACAGGTTGAGGCAAATGCCATCATTACCATGAACAGAATGCCGGATATGCTTCGGACAATGTTCGTGATGGCGAGCGACCGTTCTCCCAGATGCTCCACATAGAGGAAGAACAAGAACCAGGTGGACAAGGAGAAGACGTTCTGTATCATGGTCCAGAAGGAAATGTTCAGCATTCGTTTCAGTATCTCCGGGCGGAACTTCGGGATACGATCCAGTCCAAACTTACGGCAGTCAATGCGGTAACGGGTGTAGAGGATAAAGAATATCAGTGAAACCAGCTCTGCAAGTGATGAACCGATGGCGGCACCTGCAATGCCGAGCGCGGGAAAGCCGAATTTACCGAAAATCAGTATATAGTTGAAAACTACGTTACTCAATACCATTACTATAGAATTGAGTGTCAGTGTCTTGGTTTGCGTAGTTCCCAGGAAGAAAGCACGGAAGATGACTGCATTGAATGAGAAGAAGGCTCCGAAAACCCGCCAGTTCAGATAACTGATGGCAGCCTCATAGATGTGTTCGGAAGAAACGATTCGCTTCAGTATCATTGGTGAAAGGAAGTAGGAGAGCAGGAACATTACTGCCGCCAGTCCTATCTGAAAGTAAATTCCTTGATAGAAAAGGTCGCCTATTTCCCGGTATTGCTTTTCACCGTTGCGCCGGGCAATGAGTATCTGCGCTCCGATACTGAAACCGAAAGCTGCCATGAATATTACCATGTAGAAGACACCTGCAATGGCTGATGCTCCCAGTTCTACTTCGCCTACACGTCCCAGGAAGGCTGTGTCTGTCATACCTATCATTTGCTCCATCAGTAGACTGATGAGGATCGGATAGGCTATCATCCAAATCTGTTTGTTGGTATATTTAGTTTTCATTTTTTTTAGTTAACGAGGTGCTTAGTGGACAAGTTGACGAGAGTAATAGAGAGAAAGAAGGCCACACTATCCATTTTGAGTACAGTGCAGCCCTTGTATCTTGTTAACTCGTTCCCTTGTCAACTCATTTCTTATTCTGTCTCTCTTTCAACAACTGTTCCTGTTGTTTCTGCATTGCCTCCAGGCGAGCGGCAAAGCCGGTTTTCTTAGCTTTCTTCGGATCTTTCTTTCGGGCTTCCAATTGGGCAAGAAGTTTCTCTTCATTCGTAGTCTTACGCAGAATGAGAGTAGTCACCACACTAATCAATGTCGATATGAAGTAGTAATAGTTCAGACCTGAAGGATAACTGTTCAAGATGAACAACATCATAATCGGCATGAGATACGTCATCCACTTCATCGCCGCCATCTGCGGGTTGGCTCCGGTATCCTGTTGCTGCATCATGAACTTGGAGTTCAATATATTCACAACCGTCATCAGCAAACAGAATAAACTGAGGTGGCTACCCAGGAACGGGATATTGAACGGGAAGTTGATGAACGCATCGTACGTTGAAAGGTCATCAGCCCACAAGAAGCTCTGCTGACGCAATTCAATAGCACTTGGCACGAACATGAACAATGCAATAAGAACCGGGAACTGTACCAGCATCGGCAGACAGCCACCCATCGGACTCACACCGTATTGGCTGTACATTCCCATGACCTCCTGCTGTTTTTTCATCGCATCTTCCTGTTTGGGGTATTTCTTATTGATCTCATCGATTTTCGGTTTCAACACACGCATCTTGGCAGAAGAAATATACGTTTTCCAGGTAGCGGGGAATACGACTGCTTTTACAATCAAGGTCATCAGTAACAATACAATACCCATGCTTAGGCCCCAACCGGACAACCAGTCGAAGATATTGATGGTGAACCACTTGTTGACCCAGCGGATCAACGGCCAACCCAGATAAACCAAACGGTTCAGTTCCCATTTCTCATCACGTCCCTTATCCAGCGCAGTCAGCGTCTTGTAATGGTTCGGACCGAAGTAGAAGAACATTTGCGTAGGCTGTTTACCTGTCGGGTCAAAGCTCGTGCTCATCTCGGCGGAGTAGTCTTTGATATATCCGCTGCCTTCTCTTTCCATTTTGGAGACTAGCTTCGTTTTTTCAAAGTCAGCGTCTGCAATGAATACCGAGGAGAAGAATTGATTTTTGAAAGCAATCCAGTCCAGACGTTCGGGCACTTCTTTTTCATCATCCTTATTGGCTGACAAGTAGTCTGTGCCATTTCCCAGCATTTTATAAGTCAGTTCAGACAAACGGTTCTCATATACATAACCTTTTTCGATCTGGCGGGCGCGTTGTGCCCATTCGATGTCTACATAGTTATTGCTTGCTGCCAATTTATCTGCCATACCTTTAGCATCGATGCTGAAGTCTACCAGGTAGGTATTGGGATGCAATGCATACTTGAAGTCTATATAACTTGCACTGTCAGCTGATAAACGCATTGTTACGGTGCTGTCCGTACGGTTCACAGTGGTGAAGTAATAGTCCTTAGTCTGTATTGTTTCCTTTTTATTATAGAAAAGGAAATTCATGGAAACATCGTTTCCGGTGAATAGGGTTACAGGAGTTTTCTTGTCCTGTTCCATATACTCTTTCAATACAGCGGAGAATATGGAACCGCCTTTGGTGCTGAGGGTCAACTCAGCCACGTCGTTCTGAATCGTAATAAGCGAATCTGTTCCTTGGCGGGCATTGAAGAAGAGTGAAGTGGAATCCACAGTTTCCACATCTTTTTCATTGGCCAATGCTGCATCCGCTTTGGCTTTCAGCGCTTCTTCACGTTGCTGTACCAGCGCAATGGAATCATAATAACGCTGCTGTGCTTCCAATTGCTCTTTACTGGGGCGACTCAGAAAACTGAAGCCGACTAACAAAATTGCTATTAAAACAAGACCTGTAATGGTGTTTTTATCCATGAATAATTTCTAATTTACAATTTTATAATTATTGAAATAATCTTATTTCTTTGCTTTCTCCTTCTCCTCGAAACTTTCGACAGATGCTTTGATGAAAGCCACGAACAACGGATGGGGATTCAGTACCGTACTGCTGTATTCCGGATGGAACTGAGTTCCGACAAACCACTTCAACTTCGGTATTTCTACGATTTCCACCAAATCAGATTCCGGATTGATACCTACACATTTCATGCCGGCAGCTTCGTACTCTGCTTTATACTGGTTGTTGAATTCATAGCGATGGCGGTGGCGCTCCTGGATGTGTTCCGTTCCATAAGCTTCATAAGCCTTGCTACCTTTCTGCAAGATACATTCGTAGGCTCCCAGACGCATTGTTCCACCCATGTTTGTGATGGATTTCTGCTCTTCCATAATGTCGATGACATTATGCGGAGTCTTTTCGTTCATTTCACGTGAATCTGCATCGGTATATCCCAGCACGTTGCGTGCGAATTCAATGGCGATACACTGCATTCCCAGGCAAATACCGAAAGTCGGAATATCATGTGTGCGTGCGTATTTGATAGCCACGAACTTACCGGAAATACCACGTTCACCGAATCCCGGACCTATCAATACACCTGCCATGCCTTTCAGTGCTTCCGCTACATTTTCTTCTGTCAGCTTTTCACTGTTCACAAAGTCTACGGATACCTTACGGTCATTGTATGTACCAGCTTGTGACAAGGCTTCGCGAATGGATTTGTAAGCATCCTGCAAGTCATATTTGCCGACTAATGCAATGTGCAGCGGTTCTGTATTTTCCGCTTTATGGCGACGTTCGAGGAAAGCACGCCACGGACCCAGTCCCGGTGTGTCTCCTACGGGCAGTCCCATTTTCTTCAATATCGTTTCATCCAGTTTCTGAGCCTGCATCAGAATAGGCACTTCGTAGATGGTAGGAGCATCGATGCTCTGTACTACTGCGTTTTCATCCACATTACAGAATAATGCTACTTTTTTACGCAGGTTGGTGCCCAATTCGTGTTCTGTACGCAATACCAATATATCCGGCTGTATACCGGCACTCTGCAATTCTTTTACGGAGTGTTGTGTCGGCTTGGTTTTCAATTCACCGGCTGCCGTGAGGTAAGGTACATAAGTAAGGTGCACGCACAAAGCGTCACGTCCCAATTCCCACTTCAACTGACGGATACTTTCCAGATACGGCAATGATTCGATATCACCCACCGTACCACCGATTTCTGTAATTACAAAATCGAATTTATATTTGTTACCCAGCAACTTCACGTTTCGTTTAATTTCGTCCGTGATGTGAGGGATAACCTGAATGGTCTTACCTAAATAATCACCACGGCGCTCTTTGTCGATAACGCTTTTATAGATACGTCCGGTTGTGATGTTATTGGCTTTAGTAGTCTGGATGCCAAGAAAACGTTCGTAATGACCTAAGTCGAGGTCAGCTTCATGTCCGTCTACAGTCACATAACATTCTCCGTGTTCGTAGGGGTTTAAAGTGCCCGGGTCAATATTGATATACGGGTCAAACTTCTGAATGGTTACTTTGTAACCTCTTGCTTGTAGCAATTTACCAATGGATGAGGCGATGATGCCTTTACCTAATGATGAGGCAACGCCACCGGTGACGAAAATATACTTTGTTTCTCCCACAGCTATACTGTTTTAATATTATTGTTTTGTTTGGTCGATGTACACATTTGCGTACCTACCTGTCTACAGATGAGACTTAAAAAGCGCAAAATTACAAAAAAAAGAGGAAGTACATAAAGTTTCTGCGAAACAATTCTAAAAAAAAAGTGATGCTAAGTCCTTATTATCTCCGTACTATCTCCGTATCACCTCCGTGTCATCTCCGTATATATATGTTTGGACTTGATACGGACTTGGTACGGGGCTGGTACGGAGTTGATATGAACTTGTTATCCTAAGTACCGGCTATTGCTAATCTTTTCTTTACTCTTTTCTATGTTTTCTAAACATTTTAAATTACTTTTGCAGTCAAAACATAGATTTTAGGGCGTTATGAAGAATAGATACTTATCTTTATGGGCAGTTGCTGCGCTTTTTTCTTCGTCGATAGTGGCGCAGAATTCAGTAAAGACTGTCTTAAAGGCCGGAGAGGAACCGGCTGCCGCACAAGTGGATACCTTGTCGGATGTGATGAAGCAATATTTTGTCTTAAAGTTGAAACCGGCGAATGATACTCTCAAGTTGGATACAGTATCCATACTGCATGAGAAGTATTTTGGAGTATTAAACTACCTGAATGATCCGTCTACTCCTGAACGTTACATTCCTGATAATCCCGATTACTACCGTCTGTTTCTTAAGCCATTTACATATTATAATTCTCCTATAAAGCGTGTTTCGACATTGAATTGGAAATTTGAGCCTTTTGATACGGTTGAATTGCCAGTGAAAGAACTTTTGCCATTTGATGAAGCCCGCTTCACCTCGAAGGAACGCGCGAATGAAACAGTGGATCGTGCTTTACTCTATCTTTATGTTAATGATGATCTGCATAAGATTGTGGCATGGGAAGATAATATTATGCAGGTAAAGGTATTCAAGGATAATATTGAAAAAGAAGCATCTTCAAAACCTTCTGTGATGAAATTATTCACTCAGGAAAGCATGGCGGAAGTGAAAGAAGACGCGGAAGTGGTTATCCGTAAACCTAACTGGTGGGTAACAGGCGGAAATGGTTCTTTGCAGATTACTCAGAATTATATTTCGGATAACTGGTATAAAGGAGGTGAGAGTACGAATTCTGTACTGGCCAACTTACAACTGTTTGCTAATTACAATGACCGTGAAAAGATTCAATGGGAAAGTTTGTTGGATGCCAAATTAGGATTTTCTTCAGCGCCCTCTGATGAATTTCATGATTATTTGGTCAACACGGACCAGCTTCGTCTATACAGTAAGTTAGGTGTTCAGGCAGCGTCTAATTGGTACTATACGATTTCGACGGAATTCAAGACACAGTTCTGTCATGGGTATAAAGCCAATAAAGAGCCTTTGGTATCGGCATTTCTGGCTCCGGCAGATTGGTCTGCCAGTGTCGGTATGGACTATAAGTTGAAGAAGAAAAAGTTTAATTTGTCTGTTTTTATAGCTCCGTTGACGTGGACTATGCGTTATGTGGGTAATAAGGAAGTGAATGAAGTGGACTTTGGTTTGGAGAAGGGTAAGACGGTGCGTCATAATTTTGGTTCGCAGGTACAACCCACTTTGTTCTGGCAAATCATTCCATCCATTACGTTAGATTCTCGTTTGGACTATCTGACAAGTTATGAATGGGTGCGTATTGAATGGGAAAATACATTCAACTTTGTGTTGAACCGTTATTTGTCGACCAAACTTTATATACATGCCCGTTTTGACGATAGTAGCAAGCCTACTTCAGGTGATAGCTATTTTCAGGTAAAAGAATTATTGAGCTTCGGTATTAATTATAAATGGTAATCACGTAAAGCTGATATAATGTAAAACAAGTAAGGCTGCTTTTAGGAGAAAAGCAGCCTTACTTGTTTTTAGGAGGAAAATTCATAGTATCATTTTGTTATCTTATACTTATCAATGGTGCAAAGTGATACCTTAGTCTGTGTTATAAAACAGGTTTTCTTGCTTGTTCTGTGGAAAAAGTGAAGAAAAATAGTTAAAACGGGGAAAAGTACGTTGGCGTACACATAAAAAAAGCGGGTGAAAGCCTTGCAGTTCACAAATAATGCGTAAATTTGCCGCAATTTGTAATGCACAGTTTGCAAAATGGCAGATATTATAAAACATCAAGGTATTGTGGAAAACATAAACAGTTCTCATATAAAGGTGAGAATTGTCCAAACGTCAGCTTGTGCGGCATGTAGTGCGAAGGGACATTGTGCCTCGGCTGATACCAAAGAAAAAATAATCGATGTAACTACCGGCGATGCGTCTTCCTATCAGGTGGGTGACCGGGTAATCGTTTTTGGCGAACTCTCTATGGGAATGATGGCGGTGTTGTGGGCCTTTATAATACCTTTCTGTATTCTGGTGATTTCTCTCTTTGTATTTATGGCTATCTGGAGTGACGAACTTCTCTCTGCACTTTGTTCGTTAGCTCTTCTTATTCCTTATTATTATATATTGTGGCTAAATAAAACACGTATGGAAAAGAAATTTTCTTTTTCAATAAGGCCAATTGACTAACTCTTGGAACATTAAAACAAATAATTAAATAAATAACTAATTTATGAATGTAATTCTGATTGCAGTGATTTCATTGGGAGCCATAGCGCTGGTTTCGGCCGCTATATTATACATAGCTTCCAAGAAATTCGCCGTGTATGAAGATCCGCGAATTGCACAGGTAGGAGAGGTGTTGCCTCAAGCAAATTGCGGTGGATGTGGTTATCCGGGTTGTAGCGGTTTTGCCGATGCCTGTGTAAAGGCAGGTTCGCTGGAGGGCAAGTTCTGTCCGGTAGGCGGACAACCTGTTATGACGCAAATTGCGGGAATCCTTGGTTTGGATGCCGTTGCTGCCGAACCGATGGTGGCAGTTGTGAGATGTAATGGAACCTGCGCCAACCGTCCCCGTACGAATATGTACGACGGTGCGAAGAGTTGTGCTATTGCGGCCTCTCTTTATGGTGGCGAAACCGGTTGTAGTTTCGGATGTCTGGGGTGTGGTGACTGTGTGGAAGCTTGTCAGTTTGATGCTATCCACATGAATCCTGAAACGGGACTTCCGGAAGTGGATGAAGCAAAATGTACTGCTTGTGGAGCTTGTGTCAAGGCTTGTCCGAAGAACATTATCGAGATTCGTCCGCAAGGTAAGAAGTCACGCCGTATTTATGTGCAGTGTGTAAACAAAGACAAAGGCGGCATAGCGCGTAAAGCTTGTACAGTTGCTTGTATTGGTTGTGGCAAGTGCGTGAAGGTTTGTCCGTTCGAAGCGATTACACTTGAAAATAATCTGGCTTACATCGATCCGAACAAATGTAAATCATGTCGTAAGTGCGAAGAGGCTTGTCCTCAGAACACGATTATCGCACTCAATTTCCCGCCGCGTAAACCGAAGGCGGAAGGTGTTGCTCAGGTTGAAACTCCAAAGGCAGAGGCTTAATAATAAAGAAGTAATAAACGACTAAAATACAGAATTGTATGTTGAAGACATTTTCAATCGGTGGTGTTCATCCACACGAAAATAAACTTTCAGCACATCAGCCGATTATAAAGGCGGAAATTCCTGCCAAAGCTGTGATTTTGCTGGGGCAGCACATTGGTGCGCCTGCAAAACCGATTGTAGCTAAAGGGGATGTGGTGAAAGTCGGCACAAAGATTGCCGAACCCGGTGGTTTCGTATCCGCGGCCATCCACTCGTCTGTCAGCGGCAAGGTTGCTAAAATCGATACGGTTATCGATGCCAGTGGTTATCCGAAACCTGCCATCTTTATTGATGTGGACGGTGATGAATGGGAAGAAAGTATTGACCGCACCGAAACGTTGGTGAGGGAATGTAACCTTACATCCGAGGAAATAGTAAAAAAGATAGCCAATGCCGGTATTGTAGGTTTGGGTGGTGCATGTTTCCCTACTCAGGTGAAACTCTGTCCGCCGCCTGCATTCAAAGCAGAGTGTGTGATTATCAATGCTGTGGAGTGTGAACCCTATCTGACAGCTGACCATCAGCTGATGCTGGAACATGCCGAGGAAATTATGGTAGGTGTATCTATTCTGATGAAAGCTGTGAAGGTGAACAAGGCATTTATCGGTATTGAGAATAATAAGCCCGATGCTATTCAGTTGATGGCGAAGGTGGCATCCAGCTATGCAGGTATCGAGGTAGTAGCCTTGAAAGTGCAATATCCGCAAGGAGGTGAAAAGCAGTTGATAGATGCTATTACCAGTCGTCAGGTAGCGAGTGGTGCTTTACCAATTTCTACAGGAGCCGTGGTACAGAATGTAGGTACTGCATTTGCGGTATATCAGGCCGTACAGAAAAACAAGCCGTTGTTTGAGCGCGTGATTACCGTTACTGGTAAGTCAGTAGCAAAACCGTCTAACTTTCTGGCACGTATTGGCACGCCGATGAAGCAATTGATTGATGCTTGCGGTGGTCTGCCCGAAGATACAGGTAAGATTATTGGTGGTGGCCCGATGATGGGTAAGGCATTGGTCAACACGGAGGTTCCTACCGCTAAAGGTAGTTCCGGTATTCTGATAATGAATCAAAAGGAAGCCAAACGTGGTGAGATTCAACCTTGCATCCGTTGTGCAAAGTGCGTGGGTGCTTGTCCGATGGGATTGGAACCTTATTTGCTGTCGGCACTTGCCGAACATGCAGAATTCGAGAGAATGGAGAAAGAAAGAATTATGGATTGTATCGAGTGCGGTTCTTGTCAGTTTACCTGTCCTGCCAACCGTCCGTTGCTGGACTACTGCCGCTTGGGTAAGGGCAAGGTAGGAGCGATCATCCGTGCACGTCAAGCTAAATAATAACGAAGTATGGAAAATAAATTAGTAATATCACTTTCACCCCACGTCCATGGTGGTGACAGCGTGAAAAAGAATATGTATGGTGTGCTTATTGCATTGATTCCTGCATTTCTTGTATCGCTCTATTTCTTCGGACTGGGTGCGCTGATTGTCACGGCTACATCGGTAGCTGCCTGTTTGTTCTTCGAATGGGCTATTGGTAAATTCCTGATGAAGAAAGAAACCACAACAATCTGTGACGGTTCTGCTGTAATTACAGGTGTGTTGTTGGCATTCAATTTACCTTCCAATCTGCCTATCTGGATTATTATTCTGGGTGCATTGTTCGCTATAGGCGTAGGCAAGATGTCTTTTGGCGGGTTAGGTAATAATCCCTTCAACCCTGCATTGGCAGGCCGTGTGTTCCTGTTGCTTTCTTTCCCTGTGCAAATGACGAGTTGGCCGGTGGTGGGACAGTTGACTTCTTACACCGATGCTACGACGGCTGCTACCCCGCTTAATCTGATGAAGCAGATTGCCGGTGGAAATTTAGAGGCTCTGAAAGATCTGCCTTCCTCTTTCGATTTGCTGATTGGTAACAATGGCGGTTGTCTGGGTGAAGTCAGTGCATTGGCGTTACTGCTGGGATTAGCTTATATGCTTTGGAAGAAAATTATTACCTGGCATATTCCTATTTCTATATTGGCTACAGTATTTGTGTTCTCGGGTATTATGCATCTGGTAGATCCGGAACTGTATGTATCTCCCGTGCTTCAGTTGCTTACAGGTGGTTTGATGCTGGGTGCTATTTTTATGGCTACTGACTACGTCACTTCTCCGATGAGCAAGAAGGGGATGCTGATTTATGGTGTATGTATCGGATTACTGACAGTGATTATCCGTCTGTTCGGTGCTTATCCCGAAGGTATGTCATTCGCTATTTTGATTATGAACGCCTTCACTCCGCTGATTAATACATATTGTAAACCTAAACGCTTTGGGGAGGTAGCGAAGAAGAAATGAAAAAGTTAGAATCATCCTTGAAGAATATGTTGCTGGTACTCACGGGCGTTACTGCCATCTCTGTGGCTTTGCTGGCATATGTGAATGAATTGACGAAAGAACCTATAGCACAAGCCAATGCAAAGACATTGAGCGACGCTGTCAGTGCAGTAGTTCCCGGTTTCGATAATGATCCGATTGCAGAGAAGAAGATGCAGATGGTGAATGACGTGGAATATGCCGTTTATCCTGCTACGCAAGGCGGTCAGTTTATCGGTGCTGCTGTGGAAGCTACTGCAATGGGATTCGGTGGTGAACTGAGAGTACTGGTAGGTTTTGATGCAGAAGGAAACATTATAGATTATTCCCTGTTGTCGCATGTGGAAACTCCGGGATTGGGGTCCAAGGCTGCCGATTGGTTTAAAGAAGGAAATAAAGGAAGTATCAAAGGTATGAATCCGGGTAAGGCTCCGTTGTCTGTAAGCAAAGATGGAGGCCAGGTAGATGCCATTACAGCTTCTACCATTACTTCACGAGCTTTCCTGAATGCTGTGAATGCTGCTTATGCAGCTTATGCCGGTCAGAATGAATCGGATGCCACTACGGGCGCTACGCAAAAAGTTGTTGAACCAGCTGAAAATGCCGCTACTGAAGTTGCGGACTCTATCAGCGCTAAATAAAGAAAGGAGTAGAAGATATGAATAATTTTAAAGTTATGATGAACGGGATTATCAAAGAGAATCCTACGTTTGTACTCCTGCTTGGTATGTGTCCTACGCTGGGTACCACCTCTTCCGCTATCAATGGTATGGGTATGGGACTGGCAACGATGTTCGTGCTGATTTGTTCTAATGTCGTAATCTCGGCGATCAAGAATGTAATTCCTGATATGGTACGTATTCCGTCGTTCATTGTGGTCATTGCTTCCTTTGTAACTTTACTGCAAATGGTCATGCAAGCTTATGTTCCTGCTCTATATGCTACGCTGGGTTTGTTCATTCCGCTGATTGTGGTAAACTGTATTGTATTGGGACGCGCAGAAGCTTTTGCTGCCAAAAACACTCCGGTAGCTTCTTTCTTTGATGGTTTAGGAATGGGCCTTGGTTTTACTTTGGCTCTTACTTTGCTGGGTGCCGTACGTGAATTTCTGGGAACCGGTAAGATATTTGATCTGACTATCCTTCCTGAAGAATACGGTATGTTGATATTTGTACTTGCACCGGGAGCTTTCATTGCACTGGGGTATCTGATCGCATTGATAAACGGCTTGAAAAAGAATTAATAATGGAAAATTAGAAATTAAGGATGAGAGTAGTAATTGCTTTTAGTTTTTAATTTTTAATTCTTAATTTTGGAAAGTATGGAATATATATTGATATTTATTTCGGCAATCTTTGTCAATAACATCGTATTGTCGCAGTTTTTGGGTATCTGTCCGTTTTTAGGTGTATCCAAGAAGGTGGAAACTGCATTGGGTATGTCGGCTGCCGTGGCATTTGTGCTTACGATTGCAACCATAGTGACATTCCTTATTCAGAAATTTGTGCTCGATGCTTTTGACCTGGGTTATTTACAGACTATTACTTTTATTCTGGTGATTGCTGCACTGGTTCAGATGGTAGAGATTATTTTGAAAAAAGTATCGCCTTCTTTATATCAGGCACTGGGTGTGTTTTTGCCTCTGATCACAACTAACTGTTGTATTCTTGGTGTTGCCATCCTTGTAATTCAGAAAGATTATGATCTGTTGACCGGTGTGGTTTATGCATTTTCCACAGCTATCGGTTTTGGCCTGGCGCTGACTCTTTTTGCGGGTTTGCGCGAACAGATGAGTTTGGTAAATATCCCGAAAGGAATGAAGGGAACTCCGATTGCTCTGATTACTGCCGGTCTTTTGGCTATGGCATTTATGGGTTTCTCCGGTGTTGTGAAAATCTGAAAAATAGAACATTAACTAATAGGTTAGGGGTAGAAGAAATTCTACCCCTTTCTTTTTTAGACTAAAAAAAACACTCTTTTTTTATTTTATCTAAATTAAATTTCGTAATTTTGCGGTCACAACGATGATAACCTAATAGAATAAATCACTGATGAAGGAAAGAATTTTGGTTACAGGAGGAACTGGCTATATTGGTTCACACACTGTAGTAGAACTTCAGAACGCAGGTTTCGAAGTAGTGATAATAGATAATTTGTCAAACTCTAGCGCCGATGTAGTTGATAACATCGAAAAAGTATCGGGTATTCGTCCGGCATTCGAGAAGTTGGATTGTTTGGATTTCGCCGGTCTTGACGCTGTGTTTACTAAATATAAAGGCATTAAAGCCATCATCCACTTTGCAGCCAGTAAGGCTGTAGGCGAATCGGTTCAGAAGCCGTTGCTTTATTACCGCAACAATCTGGTTTCATTGATAAACCTGCTTGAACTGATGCCGAAGCATGGAGTGGAAGGTATCGTATTCTCGTCTTCCTGTACTGTATATGGTCAACCGGATGAATTACCGGTGACGGAGAAAGCGCCGATCAAGAAAGCTGAATCTCCTTATGGTAATACAAAGCAGATCAATGAAGAGATTGTTCGTGATACTGTGGCTTCAGGTGCTCCTATCAATGCAATATTGCTGCGCTATTTCAATCCGATTGGTGCGCATCCTACAGCATTGCTTGGTGAATTGCCTAATGGTGTGCCTCAAAACTTGATACCTTATCTGACCCAGACCGCTATCGGTATCCGTGAGAAACTGAGTGTGTTCGGTGATGATTATGATACGCCCGACGGCTCTTGCATACGCGACTTCATTAATGTAGTCGATTTAGCAAAAGCACATGTGATTGCTATCCGCCGCATCTTGGAAAATAAACAAAAAGAGAAAGTGGAAGTGTTCAACATTGGAACAGGACGCGGTCTTTCAGTATTGGAATTAATTAATGCTTTCGAAAAGGCAACCGGCGTGAAGCTGAATTATCAGATTGTTGGTCGTCGTGCGGGAGATATTGAAAAGGTATGGGCCGATCCTAAATTCGCAAATGAAGAGTTGGGTTGGACAGCTGTTGAAACTATCGAAGATACGTTGCTCTCTGCTTGGAACTGGCAGTTGAAGCTTCGCGAAAGAGGTATTCAATAAGCATTAAAAGCGATTTTTGTTTTTATTAACAAATAGGACATGAACAAATGCTTCCCCGCATTTGTTTATATGTTGCAAATCAGCCTGACGCTGTTTATGTATATGTGAATATCCGTAACTAGTACTTATGCCTCCCCGGCATAGACAGGTAAGATTGCATAGTAGTTTTGTCGTGTTTTATTTTGTGTTTGTGTTGTGAATAAGCCTTGTCGGGAGACAGGGCTTATTTTTTTGTTCACCAGTGAACAAAAAAATATCAGGGTCTGATAAAGGTTCAGTTGCAGCTTCTGGAAAATGGCATAAAAAAAGAGGCTGAATTTAGCCTCTCCAGTATAGTTTTAATCAAGGTCGTTATTTTAATATTCCGCGGTATATAAATGTCTTCTCTCCAAAAGTATTGCTGGGTAATATGGCACTTGGTTCGAACAATCCAAAAACAGACGAACCGGAACCTGTCATGGAGGCATAAATAGCTCCTTGTTTATACAGGTCTTCCTTAATTTCCCTGATAGCTGGGAACTGGGGGAATACACTTTCCTCGAAATCATTCATCATCCATTCTTTCCATTTTTCTACAGGACGTTTCACTATCTCTTTTAGTGGCATTTCCTGCCGATGCGGTTTTATTTGAGCAAAAGCTTCCCGGGTGGAAACAAAAATATCCGGTTTAACTAAAACAATCTGATACCCTTTTAGGGATAAAGAGATAGGGGAGAAGAGGTTTCCTATTCCTTCAGCGTATGTTGGGGCATTCCGAATGAAAAAGGCGCAATCTGCTCCCAATTTTGCGGCATATTCTTCTAAGGTCTCATCCGTGAGTGCCAGATTGAATTTTTCATTCAATAATTTCAGCATATAAGCTGCGTCAGATGATCCGCCGCCTAAACCGGCACCGGAAGGAATATGCTTGAACAGGTGAATATCCACGGGCGGCAGATTGAACTTTTCATCCAACAGCTTATAGGCTTTCACCACTAAGTTATTTTCAACTTCTCCTTCGATTTTTAATTCTGCCTGGTGCAATCGAAACTTCTCATTGCCTTCGTGCAGAATATTCACTTCTAGCGCGTCTTCTAGGGGAACAGGATAGAATACTGTTTCCAGATTATGATACCCGTCGGGACGCTTCTCTACAATGTTCAGTCCCAGGTTTATTTTGGCATTCGGAAATGTTATCATGATATTTAAAACGGTTTTTGTGTAGCAAATATACGAATTTGTTTAGAGTGGAAAGAAGAAAGCACCACAGATTTATCCAGATTCAAATAAACAATTGTTATCCAGTATAGATATTCTGTGAGAATCCGTGTAATCTGTGGTGGAAGAAGTGTAAACACCCTCTTTAGTTCTTTTAGTTTTGCAGTAGCTTCAGAATATATTTTCCCGGCATCACGATCCTTGCTTTCATCTGCGGTGAGTTGTTGATGTCATAGAGTATTTTCCATATCCTTCCTTTCAGCTTTCCGAAATCCGTGAGTCTGAGGATGGCATTGATTTCCTTGATGACCGTTACTTTTTGGCGTTGCAACTCTTCCATCAGTCCTTCATAATTATGTGTATTTTTGTTGAGTGCATACTCCGGTGGAATAAGAAGAATCTCCTCATTCTTTCCTGTCTTCCTTTGGGGAGATATAGAGGGGGAGTTATTTATATCATTAGTCTGATTGATAGGTAAAGCGTCGCTTGCCAGGCCTTCCCTGATTCTCTGTTGGTTAGCCAGTCCTCCACGTCTGCCCGATTCTCTGTTCGCTTCGCGCTTGGCTTCCAGTGGCCCCATGCGCCGTGTGAGTCCGGGCGATGAAAAGGTTGTGTCGTTCACCTCAAATAGTCCTGAATCGAAGATGATTCTCTTTAAGGTTGCTACTGTCACTCTCATTTTTCTTGCCAGTACGGGCAGTATTCTTACGTCTGCCTTATATCCGTTCTGTACTCTAAGAAACTCCAGTATCATCCAGTAGATACCGTATCCTTTCATTCCTTCTTTCTGTATCATCATCATTATTTTAAAATTACTGCTTGCATTGGCGTCATGTAATAGATATGATTCCATAATCTCCTGATTTTTAAATTCTCCACTCTCAATTAACCACCGGTTTCCACTCCAGAAAATTCTCTATCTGGAATGTTCTCCATCCCTGCTGTTCTATATCCCAGTATACCACATGGTTCTGGATACGTTCAATGTCGTATTTTCGGTGGAAACAGGCTTCATAATATACGAGTGTGGCTCTTGCCATGTAAAAATCTCCATTCTGCTTGCGATAGGCTATTAGTGCACATCCGTATGCCATATACTCAGTCAGTAGTCTAATTCGTCTTGTCATCCATGTGATGGTTTCATCTGATAGATCTGTTTCTTGTCTGATAAGTTTCTTCCATAGATTTTCTACTCTTTCGCTTTTCGTTACATGATTCGATTGGTGCCCCAACGTTTGTTTCTTCATTTTAATGAATTTAGTAGTTTATAAATGATTAGTAATCAATCCTCTGCGATGGCTACACCCTTTGCTCCGGATAGCTATACCCTTTTTAGGTTAGGGCTACACCATCCGAGTGAAAGGGTGTAGCCCTTCCACAATCAGATTGACGGGGCAAAGTTATGCCCTTTCTTTGTAGTAAACTATCAATGATTTATTGTTACATCATAACCATACGGATCTATGTGTTCGGTATCTTCCTTTTGTATTACTGCCCACATCTTTCTTAGTTCTGTCATAAAGCTGCTTATTTCCATTAAGTTATCTTGCCCTTTTTCGTGTTTTATGGCGTCGCCCGATTTGTACAAATGCATTCCTAAATCGCTTATGTTATTAATATTTTGACCTTTAAAATAGCCTAATTTGAAGCTTCTTAGAGCTCCTACACACAGATGAGTTTTTATACCTGCATAATACCGTTCAGCCAATAAATCCTCATCAACTATACTGATTTTACTTACTGTTCTGGTACTGTTTGTACTCTGATTTTCAACTTGATGAGATGTTTTCTTTACGTTAGATTCATTTTGAACCTCTTTTTTTTAATTTTTCCATATTGTATAATTTTTAATTATTGATTTAACTGATATTCACAGTTAAAAATGTTACAAAAATAGGAAATTAAAATTAGAGGGATAATAGAGTAGGGGGAAATACAGTAAATATAATCTTTTATGAGTAGTAAATAATTGTATACTAGATATATAAGTTTTAATTTGGAAAGTGTTCAAAAAACGTTCGTTTAATGGGCGCAAAGATAAAGGTGTTTTTCCGAATGACAAAATGTTTGATAAAAAATCTTCTTTAAATTGGATAAAAACAAAGCTAACTATCTGATTATAAGAAACAAACGAGAGCTAAAAATATCTGTTAATATTTACTCATTTTATTCTTTTTCTATCTTCCGCTTTTAAAAAATATTGACGCCCATTAAACGAACGATTAAAAAATACTTTTTGACTGTAATCTGCTCGTTTATAGCTTTTTACCTATAAAGCATTGGATTGCTGTAGAAAACTCGTTGACAAGAGGAGCACAAAGCTTGTTGTATTTTACATAAAGTGCTCGCAAGTGATTGAATTTCAAGTGTATGCAAGAAGTTCAAAGCCCCGGAGGAACGCACTTTTCTGAAATAATCATAGAATGGAAGTGGAGAAAGAAACCCCAATATGGTATGCTATGCGTGCCACTTATCGTAGAGAGCCTGATGCTATGCGTCTGCTTGAAAAGGAAAAATTGGGTTGTTTCGTTCCCATGCAATACAAGATCAGTATAAAGAAAGGTAAGAAAGTGCGTGTTCTGGTTCCTGTCATTCATAATTTACTTTTTGTTCATGCTTGTCCTTCCGAGGTGAAGCGTATCAAATCACAAGTAACCTATTTACAATACATAACCGATACCCGTAGTGGTCAGAAGATTATTATCTCAGATAGCGAGATGCAGCGTTTTATTGCTGTAGCCGGTACTTACAATGATCATCTCATGTATTTTCAACCTGATGAACTGAATCTATCTAAAGGTACAAAAGTTCGTATCACGGGAGGTGACTTCGAGGGTCAGGAAGGTATTTTCCTGAAAGTAAAAGGTGCTCGCGATCGTCGTGTAGTTGTTGCGATACAAGGTGTCATAGCCGTTGCCATGGCTACTATCCATCCTGATCTTATAGAGGTAATTGACAGTTGATAACTCCAAAATCATAATTCTTTATGACTCTTTCCGAAGAAATAGTTTCTCTTCAGCGTGCAGCGCACGAGCTGATGTATTTGGGCATGGACGGGAGTCCGGTCTATAGCGATGACTTGTCCCGCCGTAACGGTGAAGTTTACCGCCTGACCACGGCTTTGTATAATTCCGGTGTCAAAGGTTCTACTGTGGAAGAACAGGCAAATGTTTGTCTGGCTCTTCTGATGGGCTACAACGCTTCATTTGTCGATCATGGTGAAAAGCAAATACATGTTCAGGAAGTTTTAAACCGTTGCTGGAATATCCTCGATTCACTTCCTGCTTCTTTATTAAAACTTCGTTTACTAACTGCCTGCTATGGTGAGGTTTTTGACGATCCCTTGGCTGATGAAGCTCGTACCATCATTGCTTCCTGGGATTCCGCAGCACTTACTCCCGATCAACAGGAAGCTATCGCCGAGTTCCAGAATGTAGTGGATAATCCTTATCCTTGGGAATATATTGATGAATGAGAAAATCATCATGAAGAATAATTATCTTTATATATAAACTATGCGTCGATTATTATTATTTATCTTTTGTCTTTTTACTTTATCCGGTTTTGTTCATGCCCAACGCATGTCTGATGAACAGGTTGTTGAGTATGTAAAGAATGCACAAGCAGCAGGAAAATCCCAGAAGCAAATGACTACTGAACTGCTTCGCCGTGGTGTGACCCAGGAGCAGGTATTGCGGATTAAGTCCAGGTATGAGGCTACCAACAGTACTGCTGAAGGTACAGGTAATAAGCCCAACCAGATGCGCAAACACGCCGTGGCTTTGGATTCATCTTATGAAGCTGCAGAGTTGGAAGACCAGAAGGCTGTCATTGATGAAAAGCAGGACAGCAAAGCTCATCTGGAAATGTCTGCCAGGCAGATTTTCGGCCATAATTTATTCAGAAATACCAATTTAAGCTTTGAACCCAGCGCTAATCTTGCCACTCCGATAAGTTATCGTTTGGGTCCCGGTGATGAAGTGATTATAGATATTTGGGGTGCTTCGGAAAATACAATCCGCCAGACGATTAGTCCTGAAGGTGATATTCAGGTTAAGGATTTGGGACCGGTTCACTTGAATGGAATGACGGTGAAGGAAGCCAACCAATATCTGCAACGTGAATTTTCTAAGATTTATTCGGGTATCGGTGGCAATGAGCCTAACTCTCAGATTCGGTTAACGCTTGGCGACACGCGTACTATTCAGGTAAACATCATGGGAGAGGTTTCCGTTCCGGGTACTTATTCTCTTTCTGCTTTTTCTACTGTTTTTCATGCATTGTACCGTGCGGGTGGTGTTAATAAAATCGGTAGTTTGCGTGGCATAAAGTTGGTGCGTAACGGAAAGACTATAGAAAATCTTGATGTCTATGAGTTTATCATGAAGGGTAAGATGAATGACGATATACGCTTGCAAGAAGGCGACGTTATCATTGTGAATCCTTATGAATCTCTGGTGGAGATCGTTGGAAAGGTTAAGCGTCCAATGTATTATGAAATGAAGCCTACGGAAACTGTCGCTAATTTGCTGGAATATGCCGGTGGTTTTACTGGAGATTCCTACAAGAAAGCCATTCGTCTTATCCGTAAGAGCGGACGTGAGCATCAGGTTTTCAATGTAGATGAAATGGATTATTCCGTATTCCGTCTGGACGACGGTGATCTTGTAACCGTTGATGCCGTACTCGACCGTTTTGAAAACAAAGTTGAGATAAGCGGTGCTGTTTACCGTTCGGGACTCTATCAGTTGGATGGAGAGGTAAACACGGTAAAACAGTTGATAAAGAAAGCTGAAGGGCTTCGTGGCGATGCCTTTTTGAATCGTGTATTATTGGATCGTGAACATGAGGATCTTTCTCATGAAATTATAGCTATTGATTTGAACGGTTTACTCAATGGTACCGTTGCAGATATTCCCTTGCAAAAGGATGACCATCTTTATATCCCCAGTGTGAATGATCTGAAGGAGGAAGAGACCGTATCAATATATGGTGAAGTTCTAAATCCGGGAACCTTCCTGTATTCGGACAAGATGACTATAGAAGATCTGGTTGTTCAGGCTGGCGGTTTGCGTGAGGCAGCGGCTACTACGCGAGTGAGTGTGACGCGCCGTATTAAAAACCCTAAGAGTACTGCTTACAGTAGTAAATTGGCGGAAACATTTGCTTTTGATATAAAAGACGGCTTGGTGATAGGGGATGCGGATTTCTATTTGCAGCCGTTTGATATGGTTCAGGTCCGCAGGAGTCCGGCCTATAAGGTGCAGCGTACAGTTTCAGTATCGGGAGAAGTGTTGTTTAGTGGAAGTTATGCGCTTTTGAAAAAGAACGAGCGTTTGAGTGATTTAATAAAACGTGCGGGTGGTATAACTCCGGATGCTTACATAAAAGGCGGTCGTCTTATTCGCAGAATGAATGATGAAGAGCGTCGCCGTGAAAGGGATGCTCTGCGTATGGCACGTAATGGTGAGGGCAAAGACAGTATATCTGTTGCTAAATTGGCTATAACGGAAACATATACCGTCGGTATAGATATGGAGAAGGCTTTGGCTAATCCGGGTAGCGACTATGATGTTGTTTTGCGTGAAGGTGATGTGATCTATATTCCTGAGTTTGTCAATACTGTTAAGATTAGCGGTTCGGTTATGTATCCCAATACGGTGGCTTGGGAGAAAGGTGCGAAGCTGAAGCATTATATCAATATGGCAGGAGGCTATGGTAATATGGCGAAGAAGAAGAAGGCTTATATTATTTATCTGAATGGTACAGTGGCACGGGCTAAACGCGGTGATAGTCAACTCATACAGCCGGGTTGTGAAATTGTAGTACCTAGTAAGGCGGAGAAGCAACATATGAAGCTTGCAGAAATATTGGGTGTAAGTTCCACTACCGCTACAATGGCTGCTATGGTGGCCACTTTGGTAAACGCTTTTAAATAAGAATGAATTATGAATGAAGAACTTCAAAAAAACTTTTCTTCTCAAGAAGAAATAGATTTACTGGAGCTTGCATTAAAGGTCTGGGGGGAACGTAAGTTTGTACTAAAGGCTTGTGGATATGCCGTACTAATAGGCTTGGTAATCGCATTTAGTATTCCCCGGGAGTATACGGCGAATGCTATGATTGCACCTGAATTGTCTGATAATAAAACTACAGGTGGGCTTTCGTCATTGGCTGCAATGGCAGGTTTTAACCTTAACGCTACATCTACTGCTGATGCAATATATCCTGATTTGTATCCTGATATTGTTACTTCTACTCCTTTTATAACGGGGCTGTTTAATGTTCAAGTTAAGGATTTGGACGAAGAGGTTGATACTACACTTTATTGTTATTTGAATGAACATCAGCGTGTTCCGTGGTGGACGTTGATAACTTCTGCTCCATTTAAGGCACTAGGCTGGGTTATTTCATTATTTACAGAGGAGGAAAAAGAAGATGCTATTCTTGATCCTTTTCATTTAACAAAAGAGGAAGCGGATATTGCAAAAGAGTTAAGTGAACGCATCACTGTTTCTGTTGATAAGAAGACTGGAGTTACTACTTTGTCTGTAACAATGCAGGATGCCCGTATTTCTGCTTGTCTTACTGATACTGTGGTACGTCGGTTACAAGACTATATCACAGAATATCGAACAACTAAAGCTCGTCAGGACTTTCAGTTTCAAGAGAAACTTTTCGAAAGAAAAAAGAAAGAATATGAGAAAGCACAGGAGAACTATGCCAAGTTTGCGGATGCTAACAAGAATATTATTTTGTTGAGTTATCGTGCTGAGCAAGAACGTTTGGAAAATGAAATGCGTTTGGCGTATCAGGTTTATACATCTGTAGCGCAACAATTGCAAATGGCAGAAGCAAAAGTTCAGGAAATTACACCTGTATATACGATAATTGAACCAGCAACTATTCCTATAAAAGCTTCAAAACCTCGCAAGACTCTTATGCTTCTTGGCATTGTATTCCTTACTGGATTATGCTGTGTTAGTTGGATATTGTTTGGAAGAGATTTCTATATAAATTTGAAGACTAAAAAAGGGAGTAATGAAGTGGAATTGAAAGAAGGTGAAATAAGTAAATAAAATGGTGACTAGGGTTGGAAGATAACACTATTTCTTAATGTAGATCTATGCGAAGATTCCTATAATTAATATAAATCAACTTAGTGTTTCTTTCCCCTAGTCTTTCTATTATTTAGTAATTTGAAGTGTAACATATTTTTTTGTGATACTTAGAATGATGTCTTGACACTATTTTGGGGTGGAGAATAATTATCGTATGCAAGATTCTTTAAAAGATAAAGCTGTTCGTGGTGTTGGATGGAGCTTTATAGATAATATAGCTAGTTCTGGTATTACTTTTCTTGTAGGTCTAATTTTAGCACGTTTGCTGACTCCTGAAGAATATGGGGTTATGGCCATGATCGCTGTATTTATAGCTGTATCAAATTCTATTATTGATAGTGGTTTTTCTAATGCTCTAATACGTAAAGTGCATATTAAACGTATTGACTATAATACAGTTTTTTATTTTAATATAGTTGTTAGTGTTTTTTTATACATTTCTTTGTTTGTTGCATCACCTGCTATTAGTATTTTTTTAAAGGAACCAATATTGATAAATATTATGCGAATAATAGGTTTAATTCTTATTATTAATGCTTTATCAATTATTCCTCGTACGGTATTTGTACGGAATATCAATTTCAAAACACAAACTAAAGTCTCATTAATTTCATCCATAGGTAGTGGATTTGTTGGTATAAGTATGGCTCTTGCTGGAATGGGAGTGTGGAGTTTGGTTGGTCAACAGTTATCTCGGCAATTATTAAATACTTCATTTTTATGGATGTTTTGTAAATGGCATCCTAATTTAGAATTTTCATTGAAGAGTTTTAATGAGCTTTTTGGTTTTGGCTCCAAATTATTGTTGTCTGGACTTATAAATACTATCTATCAGAATATTTATTATATAATTATTGGTCGTTTTTATGCTTCCTCTCTATTAGGGCAATATACGCGTGCAGAACAATTTAATACAATATTTTCCACTAATTTGACTACTGTTGTTCAACGTGTTAGTTATCCTGTTCTAAGCTCTATTCAGGAAGAACCGGAACGATTACGTGAAGCTTACCGAAAGGTCATAAGGACAACTATGTTAATAAGTTTCGCTTGTATGTTAGGGCTTGCGGCCGTAGCAAAACCTTTGATTCTTATTTTGATAGGTGTAAAGTGGCTTCCTGCTGTTTACTTTTTACAGATAATCTGTTTTGCTGGTATGTTATATCCTCTTCATGCGATTAATTTGAACATTTTACAAGTAAAAGGACGTTCCGATTTGTTTCTAAAGTTGGAAATGATTAAGAAGTTTATAGCAGTAGGACCGATTGTAGTAGGAATATATTGTGGTATTGAGTACATGCTTTGGGGGAGTGTTTTTACCTCTTTTATTGCTTACTTTTTAAATAGCTATTATTCGGCAAGATTAATAGATTATCCTACTATGGATCAATTGAAAGATATATTGCCTACTTTTCTTACATCCTTTATCGTAGCTTTTTTTATGTGGTGTATTTCTTTATTGGATTGGTCGGTTTATCTTCTTCTCCCGCTTCAGCTGTTCTTGGGAATTTTACTGATAGCTTTTATCTATGAAAAAGTAAAATTACCAGAGTATATTGAACTTAAGCAACTTGCAGTTTCTCTACTGAAACAAAAATAAATACTATTTAAGAATGGAAAATAAAGTAATTACAGTTACCTCTCCATTACTTCCTTCTCTTGACGAATTTATGCCCTATTTGCAGGACATTTGGAGTCGCAAGTGGTTAACCAACAATGGTTACTACCATCAGGAATTGGAGAAAGCTTTGTGCGAATATTTAAAGGTACCTTATATTAGTCTTTTTACTAATGGCACCTTACCTTTGTTGTGCGCGTTGCAGGCACTTCGTATCACTGGCGAGGTGATTACAACTCCCTACAGTTTTGTGGCCACTACCCATTCCTTGTGGTGGAATGGTATCAAGCCTGTGTTTGTAGATATTGATCCGGAAACCTGTAATATCGATCCGGAAAAGATAGAAGACGCTATTACACCTCGCACTACGGCTATCATGCCTGTACATGTTTATGGTAAGCCTTGTGATACAGATCGTATTCAGGCGATAGCCGATAAATATGGTTTGAAAGTTATCTATGATGCTGCCCATGCTTTTGGGGTAAAGGTGAATGGAGAATCCATTCTGAATGCGGGAGATATTTCCACATTAAGTTTTCATGCCACAAAAGTTTATAATACGATTGAAGGTGGTGCTCTGGTTTGTCATGATGAGAAAACAAAGAAACGTATTGACTATTTGAAGAACTTTGGTTTTGCCGGAGAGACGGAAATAGTTGCTCCCGGTATCAATGGTAAAATAGATGAAATCCGTTCCGCTTATGGTTTATTGAATCTGAAGCAGGTAGATACTGCTATAGAAGCCCGTCATCAGATTGCAATTAAATACCGGAAGGTGTTACGAAACGTTAATGGCCTTCATGTCATGGAAGATATACCGGGAGTTCGCCATAATTATTCCTATTTCCCGATATTCGTGGATGCTGAGAAATATGGCATGACTCGTGATGAATTATATTTTAAAATGAAAGAACAGAATGTGTTTGGTCGTCGGTATTTCTATCCTTTAATAAGCGAGTTCTCTACTTACAGGGGGCTGGATTCTGCAAGACTGGATAATCTTCCAGTAGCACATAAAATAGCAAATAGTGTGATATGTTTACCGATGTATGCAGGATTAAGTGAAGATGATATAGATAGAATTTTGATTGTATTATCAGGTAAATGTAATTATCATAGTATTACAGAAGCATACGATGAATAATTTAATAATTATTGGAGCAAGAGGATTTGGCCGTGAAGTTTATAATCTCTTTCTTGATTGCTATAAGGATGATAGAGAATGGAGTTGCAAAGGGTATTTAGACAGTAAATCTGATGCATTGGACGGTTATAAGGGGTATCCGCCAATTCTATGTTCGCCCGAAGATTATGTAATAGATAAAGATGATGTCTTTGTTTGTGCATTGGGGGATGTAAAATGGAAAAAATATTATGTTGACTTAATTTCAGATAAAGGTGCCAGTTTTGTTAGCCTTATACATCCAACAGCTAAAGTAAGTATGAATACAACTTTTGGTCCTGGATGTATTATCACTGCAAATGTTTTATTAAGTTGCGATGTGTATGTAGGTAAATTTGTAACAATAATGAGAAATGCAGTATTAGGTCATGATTGTAAGGTCAATGACTGGAGTCATTTGGGAGCATTTACATTTTTTGGTGGTTTTAGTGAAATAGGTCGTTTATGTACCGTTCATCCTGGTGCCCAAATATTGCCCCATAAGAAGGTTAAAGATAATGCAGTAGTCGGTGCAGGAAGTGTGGTGATATTAACAGTAAAAGAAGGTACAACAGTAATGGGAATACCTGCAAAAAAAATGGATTATTAGAAACAAAAAAATGGAAATTAAAGATTTTATAGAAAAGTTTGCTGAGACAATTGAAGTTGAAGATTCTTCGGTTTTAACAGTAGAAACAAAATTCCGTGAGCTTAGCGAATGGAGTTCATTGTCAGTTATGCTTCTCATTGCATTTTATGATGAAGAGTTTGAGAGGGAAATAGGAGATAGAGATATTAAAGTTTGCACAACAATAAATGATCTTTATTTGTTGGCTATGGCTAAATAAATAGAAAAATGGCATTCCTTAAATATAGTGGTGTAGGAGTGACAGCTATGGCTGCTGCTGTTCCTCATACAGTAATCAATAATTATGAATATACTCAGTACTTTCCAGCAGAACAAGTAAAGGAGATCGTTGATAAAGTGGGTATATTTGAACGCCGTTTTGTAGATGACAAGACATGCTCTTCTGATCTGTGTTTCGCTGCTGCTGAAAAACTTCTTAATGACAATAATATCGATCGTAGTGAGATTGACTTGCTTATATTCATATCTCAGACACCAGATTATCGTATGCCTGCAACTTCAATCATTTTGCAAGATAGACTAGGATTATCTAACTATTGTATAGCTTTTGATATGACATTGGGGTGTTCTGCTTTTTGTTATGGACTTTCTGTAGTATATGGAATTATGCAGACGGGTAATGTTCGTAAGGCATTAATACTTGATGGGGAGACTCGTTCAAAAGTTTATTCTCCCAAAGATCGTAGAAGTGCATTTATCTTTGGCGATGGAGGAATTGCTGCTCTTGTTGAGCGTGATGAAAAATTTGGCGAAAGTTATTTTTCTCTGAATTCAGATGGGTCTTGTGCTGATTTGATAATGGTTCCTGGAGGTGGTTATAGAAACATGAGTTCTGTTGAGACACTGAAGGAGAAGGTTGTGGATGAATATGGTAATATCCGTTCTGACGAACAGGGCTATATGAAGGGGGGAGATGTATTCAATTTTGTAATACGTGAGATTCCACGAGATATTAAAAAAACTTTGGAATATGCTGGTAAAACAGCAGATATGATGGATTTCATTGTATTTCATCAGGCAAACAATTTTATTAATTCATATATTGCAAAGAAGATGAAGCTTGATGTCTCTAAAATGCCATCTACAATATCAAAATATGGAAATACATCGTCTGTATCAGTTCCTTTGACTATTGTTAGTGAACTTCAAGACAAATTGAAAGGCAATAATATACTTCTTTTAAGTGCATTTGGCGTTGGAATGACGTGGGCAACAGCAATAGTACCTTTTGTGGATTGTAAAATCAGTGATATAGTAGAAGTATGATGAATCCTTTTTCGTTAGAGAATAAAATAATTTTGGTAACAGGTGCGTCAAGTGGTATTGGTGCCCAGTGTGCTATTGATTTTAGTCGTATGGGTGCTAAAGTCATATTGATTGCAAGAAATATTGAATGTCTAAAGCAAACATTATCTAAAATGGAGGGTAGTGGACATGCATATTATAGTGTAGATGTAACAGATTTTAGAGCATTGTCATGTATAATTAAACTTGCGGTAAATGAAGTTGGCAAGATTAGCGGTGTTGTGCATTGTGCTGGAATATCTTCAGTGTTGCCACTTAAGCTTGTTAAGGAAGAAGATATTGATAACATTATGCGAACAAATGTTTTTTCTGCAATTCAGTTAGTTCGTGAAGTTACACATGTTGGATGTTATGATAAGAGTAATGGAATAAGCATAATCTTCCTATCTTCTATTATGGGAGTGGTAGGTGAGAGTTGCAAATCGTTATATAGTTTTTCAAAAGGTGCAATCATTGCAGGTGTACGAAGTCTTGCTGTTGAATTGGCTCCTAAAAATATTCGCGTAAATTGTATCTCTCCCGGTGTAATTGTTACAAATATTAATAAAAATGCTCGCCATATAGTAGATCCTGAACGACGGAAAGAATTAGAAAATAAGCATTTACTTGGATTAGGTGAGACTACGGATATTTCAAATGCATGCATTTACTTACTTAGTAATGGTGCCAGATGGGTTACGGGACAGAATATAATTGTTGATGGAGGATATTCTGTAAGATAATAAACATGTGGAACTTTTCATTACAAAAATGGCTCATGATATATTGGAAAATTCTAAATTGATAAAAGAAACAAATAGTATATGCCAATAGAAATAAATAATAGTGAGGATTTGATGGTAACTATATGCTGTACTGCATACAACCATGAACCTTATATCCGTCAGTGCCTTGAGGGATTTGTGATGCAGAAAGCGAATTTCCACTTTGAGGCTATAGTACATGATGATGCTTCTACGGATGGTACAGCTGCTATCATTCAAGAATACGCAGAAAAATATCCGAATATAATAAAGCCTATTTACGAGACAGAGAATCAGTATTCGAAAAAAAATGGCTCCCTTGCAAAAATAATGAATGAACATATGCATGGAAAATATATTGCTATGTGTGAGGGAGATGACTATTGGATTGACCCTTTAAAACTACAAAAGCAAGTTGATTTTCTAGAACAAAATTTAGATTATGTATTTTGTTGCCATAGATATAAAATCTATGATGAGAATGAGATGGTCTTCCGAAAGGAATATGGATATGATTATTATGAGAAAAACAATAACCTATCCATAGATAATGTCTTGTTCTTGAAGGTTTGGGTTACACAATATTGTACTTCCTTATTTAGAAGAGAGTTATATTTAAAAACTTATGAGGCATTATGTCGCGATGGATTTAATGGTAGAGATGTGTATCTTTATTATTATTTGTTGAAGTATGGGAAAGGGCTTTCTCTAAATGACTTTATGGCTGTTTATAGATGGCATAATGGTGGAATGGCAGGGTGCATTACTTTAAAACAGAAGCGAAAAGTGGCTTACGATATATATTTGCCATTATATCGTCAACATACATCTGATATTTATTTAAGGGAAAAGGCTGTAAATTCTCTGCTTAAGTATATGCAACAATGTGATATGTCTTTAAAACAAAAATGGAGATTGCTAATGGAGGGATTTGATCTATCTGAATCATTTGTAGAACGAATTAAACTTAGTATTTCCTTTATTCTTCCGACTGGTATCTTTAATTGGCTGTATCATCTTTCTGAGATAAGGAGAAATCATAGAAACTTATTGACGCAATAAAATGTTTTTTATTTTTGTCATAGTCACATATTTATTGTCATTATTAATCGCTAATTTGACCGTAAGAGATAGAATATCAAAATTTATTATATTTACTCATCTTTCTTACTGGTTGATTTGCTTGGCATTCTCATATTTCAATCCATTTGGTTTATATGAGGTCTCAAGTAGAACATATGCGATATTTATATTACATACATTATCTTTTCTTATAGGTTTTTTGGTAGTTTATCCGCGTATAAACAATGAAGGCCTTTCTGCGATTGGTGTTAAGTGTTGGGAAACAATAGATAAAATACAGAAAAATAAATTGTGGTTGATTTTTTGTTGCTGTTACATATTGCTGATGTTATATGTTTTTTATCAGTACAAAGAAGTAATTCTGATTTATACAGTTTCTGATGTGGCAAGAAATATTGATTTATTGTTTGAGGATAAGGGACTTCTGTCTTCTGTCTACAGGCTAGTCCTACCAGCTTTCAATATCATTTTTGTTTTTTTACTAACGTATTCATTTTTGTATAAAAAAGAATGGAAATATATTGTAATTTACGCTATTCCTGTAGTTATAAAATCATTAATTGGCGGGAGTAGGGGAAGCATAATGATAATCGTTGTTTATATAGGTATCTTATATTTATTCTCATTCTTTTTAGGCGTAAGACATAAGAATTCTAAGATGTTAACTACAAAAAAAATAGCATTACTCTCTATTGCATTTATATTTGTGTATGTTACGGCATCTTATTTATCTTATCTTCGTAATATAACAAGGGGTGGAGAAGCAACGGAATTAACTATTAATGCGATAGAAGAGGGAGCGCGTGATTTAAATAAAGATATATTGGTTTATCATATAGGACCTTTTAGAGCTTTTGATTATGCAATGGAGCGTAACTATTTGAAAAACATTGGAGGTTATCAATATGGAAGAGCTACTTTTATGGGCTTGGAAGGTTTTATCTCGATGTTTACTACTCAAATAGGTTATGAAATAAAAACAGTTTATGATAAAACAGTTAAGGTACAACAAGCTAATATAATTACTATTGGAAATAGTTCTCATGATGGTCCAATAGAGTTTAACTTTGCTTACACTAATGCGATGATATTTTATTATGATTTGGGTGTATGGGGCGTGTTCTTGTTCTCATTTCTATATGGAATGATGACTAGAGTAGCAATAAAAAGGTTATATCGGAAAAAAAGTTTATTTTCGTTGATGATAGTGACTTATTTATTTTATTCTATAACTAGAGTTGGATTTCAATGGGTATTTGTTTCTCCTGCAATTTTCGTTTTTTTGTTTCTACTTCTTTTTTGTGATTTATCAATTTGGGGAGGCAAGAGAAGTTATTTGAAAACACAAAATTGAAACCTTTATTAAATTAGTACAAATGGATATTATTAACGATATGGAGCTTTTCATTAGTGTGGAGTCTGGTTCTTTTCTCTTTTGCTTAGTTGAATAATATAAATAAATATATAATAAGGAAATGAATATTTTAATTATTTCAAGAGGATATCCATGCGAGGGAGATCCTATATATGGTATTTTTGAATCGGATCAAGCAAAAGCGTTGGTTAAATTAGGGCATAAAGTTGTTGTGTTATGTATTGATCGCCGATTTCATGCTCCTTTAAAAAGAAAAATAGGAATAACAAAAAATTTTGTAGATGATATTTGTGTCTATAGAATGTTTGTTGCACCGTTACCTATCAATATAGGGTTAAGTTTTACATCGTTTGTAGCTTCTTTAGCTGGCAGTTTTTTGTTTGAACGAATAAAAAAAGAATGTGGATTACCAGACATAATACATGCTCATTATTTGTTTTCTATACCGATTGCAGTGAAGATAGGGCATAAATATAATATCCCTGTTGTTGTAACAGAACACTGGAGTGTTTGGAATGCGAAGAAACTTCCACGCGAAGCCTTGCGGTTAGCCAAGAAATATTATCCACGAATAAATTCATTGATATCAGTATCTGAGGCATTGAAACAGGCAATATTAGAAAAAGCTGGATACGAAAGTCTTGTTATCAACAATATTGTAGATACGGAATATTATAATTATGTAGAAAATTCTAAAGTAGATTCTGGTAAATTTATATTTTTGAGTGTTGGCACATTGATAAAAAGAAAAGGGTTTGATTTATTGATTAAAGCTTTTAAAAATGCAAATTTCTCTTCAGAAGTATCTTTGATAATTAGAGGTGATGGACCGGAATATGATTCTTTATTTTCACTAGTTACCGAATTACAGTTGGAAAACAGAGTACAATTTATTGGAAAAATTAGTAGAGAGGAAATGAAAGCTTTATTTAATGAATCGAGTGTATATGTGCAACCTTCTCGTTTTGAAACATTTGGAGTAGTTTTTATAGAAGCGCTTGCTTGTGGTTTGCCTGTTATTGCTACAATATGTGGTGGCCCTGAAAATTTTATAACATCAGAGGATGGGATCTTAATTCCGACAGAAGATGTTGATGCATTGACTAGTTCTATGATAGAAATGCGTAATAATGTTTCAAATTATAATTCAAAAGCTATTTCAAATCGTTGCATTTCAAAATTTTCACCGAATATAATAGCTAGACAGATTGTTGATGTATATAATAAAGTCTTAGAAAAAGAAGTATGATATTATATAGAATAGCTAAGGTTTCTGATGCCAAACAAATAGCCCAAATACACTATTCTGTGAGGCATAAACATCCTTTGGGAATATTTTCTCAAATGGGATTTTCCTTTTTGAAACAATATTATCGGGTGATTCTGGATGATCCGTATGAAATAATTATTTGTGCAGAAAATGAGAAGAGAGAAATTGTGGGTTTTAATAGTGGCACGTTGGATGCAAATTGGCAGATGAACACTTTGCGTCGACATAAGTTGTCGTTAGGTTTGGCTGCTTTAGGTTCTATTATATGCAATCCTCGATTGATCAGGCCGTTAATTCAACGATATAAATCTACAACTAAGGAGAGTAACTACCAATTTGTATATAAGGAAGGCGCCCGAGGGGACTTTTGGGCTTGGAAACCGGGAGATAAAAATTCATTGGATGCGGTTGCTTTAAGTCTTAAGGCTAATGCTGTTTTTGCTGCGTTAGGAGTAAAATATAAATATATAGAAGTTGATACGGATAATAAGGAAGTGTTGGCTTTCCATAAGGCGCAAAAGGCGGAAATAGAGCAGACTATTGTATTGCCAGATGGGCGGGAAAGGGTTTTGATGAAAAAAATATTAAAAAAATAGAGTTATGGAAAAATTTGTAAATTGCTTTTTTGAATTGTTGGATGATACTGATAAATCTTTGATTACATCAGATACTGTATTTAAGGAATTAGAAGAATGGACCTCTATATTGGCCTTATCTTTGATAGCAATGGTGGATGAAGTTTATGATGTTACATTGGATACTGATGACATCAGAGATGCCAATACGTTGGAAGATTTATATCGTGCCATTCAACAAAAAATGTAAGATGTATAACCCTTATAGTTTATTTGGGAAAACAATTTTAGTGACGGGGGCTTCATCCGGCATCGGACAGGCTACTGCTATTGAATGTTCACGAATGGGGGCTACATTGGTGCTCACTGGCAGGAATGAAGAAAGACTTCTTGAAACCTACAATTCGTTAGAAACTGAGGGGCAAGTGCATCAGATATTTACTGCAGATTTAAGTTCAGCCGATGGTATTTCAGCTTTGGTGACTAAATTGCCTCAATTGGATGGTTGTGTAAATAATGCTGGTATAGGAAAGACATTGCCTATACCGTTTATCTCGTGGGATGAATTGGACCGAATTTATTGTTTAAATAGTTTTGCTCCTATGCTATTGACTAAGGAATTGGTAAGAAAGAAAAAACTATCTAATCCTTCTAGTTTAGTATTTACTTTATCTATAGCTGGAAATTTTAATATTTTGCCAGGCAATGCTATATATGGTAGCGCTAAAACATCTCTATCTGCTTTTGTTAAGTATGCTGCTGTGGAACTGGCTGCAAAAGGAATTCGTTGTAATGCAGTAAGTCCCGGGATGGTAAATACTCCACTAATTGATAAGCAAGTGTATTCAGAAGAGGATAAATCTAAAGACATGAGCTTGTATCCATTAAAGCGTTATGGTAAACCAGAGGAGATTGCGTTTGCCATAATTTATTTGCTTTCCAATGCTTCTGCATGGGTTACTGGTACTAACTTGGTAATTGATGGTGGGCGTAGTCTGAAATAATTTGTATGGAGAGGTTTTTATATAATAAGGTATGTATAGTTACCGGTGCCGCACAAGGTATCGGTAAATCTATAGCTGAACGTTTTGCTTCTGATGGTGCAATAGTTTATGCTTGCGACCGTGCTGAAGGAGTTATGGATGAATGGGCGAAGGCTTGCTCAGAAGATAATAATACCCGCGTGCTTCCTTTATATTTTGATGTGACGGATGCTACAGCTGTAAAATCAGCCTTTATGTCCGTATTCAAACAAGAAGGGCGTATTGATGCACTGATTAACAATGCGGGTGTGGTATTTAATAAGAAAATCGGTATGATATTGCGTCCGGAAACAGAACTGATGTTTCGTGTGAATGTAATAGCTGTAATTGAAATGATTCAGCTGGTTTCTCGTTTGATGGCCCGCAATCACAGCGGCTCTATTGTAAACATAGCATCGGTAACGGCAGTACTAGGTTCACCGGGGCAATCTGCTTACTCTGCAACCAAAGGAGCAATCATGGCTTTTACTAAATCTGCAGCTAAAGAATTGGCCCCTCTGGGGATTCGTGTGAATGCTGTTGCACCGGGTATTGTCAAAACGGAACGCTTTTCAGAGCTTTATGAGGAAAGTGGCGAAAAAATCGATACTCGTATTCAAAAGATTGCTTTAGGACGCTTGGGAGCTCCTGAAGATGTTGCTAATGCTTGTGCTTTTCTTGCTTCAGACCGTTCTTCTTATATTTCAGGTCAGATATTGGGAGTTGATGGCTGTGCTTCCATTTAGAATAAAATAAACCAAATGATATTGAATTTAAATAAGCAGGCGCAGGATGCGTTTGCTGCAGTTGATGCTTTGGGGGATACCTTGAAGTATGGTGAGTTGTTGGATTTTTCCGAGAGCATATCTACTATTCTTCCCAGTCGTTCCTTATTATTCTTATTGACAGAAAATAATGTCGGAGGTATAGCCTGGAGTATAGGTTGTATCAATTCCGGCAATGTCCCTTTAATATTGAATGCACATATTGAAAAGGAACTTCTTCATAATCTACTTGATATTTACCGCCCTTCTTATGTTTGTGTGCCCTCGTTGATGGCAGTTGATCTGCATTATGAAATGGTGTGTGAATATTATGGCTATATCCTCTTGCGTACAGGAATGGAAGATTGTGCGATGCATCCTGATCTATCTCATCTTTTACCTACTTCCGGCTCAACGGGTAGCCCCAAGTTGGTACGGCATAAATATGGTAATATAGAAGCGGCGGCCTTAAATATCTCTACTTTCTTTGGCCTGACTTCCAATGATCGCCCTTTGCTTGTTCTTCCATTATATTATACTATGGGGCTATCAGTGGTATTCAGTCATCTTTATGTTGGAGCTACTGTATTGATCACCAATCAAAGTATGACCGACAAAGCTTTCTGGAATTTTATGAAAGAACAGCATGCCACCAGTTTTACAGGTGTTCCTTATAGTTTTGAGATCTTAAATCTGATGCGCTTTTTCCGTATGGACTTACCTGATTTGACACTGCTTACTCAAGGAGGCGGAAAAATGCCGCGTCAGTTGAATTTGAAATTTGCAGAATACTGTCGTGATAACAGGAAACGTTGGATTGCCACTTATGGACAGTCAGAGGGTACTGCCCGTATGGCTTATCTTCCACCGGAATATGCGATTTCAAAGTGTGGCAGTATAGGCCGTGCGGTTCCGAATGCAGAATTGTCATTGATAGACAGTGATGGCTCTGTAATAGAATTGCCAAACATGGAGGGTGAGATGTGTTATCGCGGCAAAAATGTAACGATGGGGTATGCTCGTAAACGCGAGGATTTACTGTTGGGTGATGAGCGTAATGGTTTTATGCGTACGGGTGATCTTGCCTATCGGGATGAAGACGGGTGTTATTACATCGTAGGCCGTATGGGGCGCTTCTTAAAACTGTATGGAATGCGTATCGGATTGGATGAGTGTGAACAGATAATTAAAGGTAAATGCCCGATAGAATGTGCTTGTGTGGGTACAGATGAAAAGATGATTGTCTATCTGACTGATGATAAATATGTGACTGCGGTAAAGGAAATATTGGTAGAAAAGACCAAACTTGTGGCGTCGGCTTTTGAGGTGAGAATAATAGATAGTATTCCTAAGAATGAAGCCGGAAAGATATTATATAGTAAGTTGAATTTATAAAAATAGAGAATATAATGACGAATATTGAAAAATACAATGATGCTTTTGTTGAAGTGTTTGGTGTGGATAGTTCTGTACTGAGTGATGATTTCTCGAAAGAGAATGTAGAATCGTGGGACTCTGTTCATCAGTTGAATATCATTGCTTTATTGGAAGAGTCCTTTGATGTGATGTTCGATCCGGAAGATATTATGGAATTCACTTCCTATGGTAGGGGACGTGAAATCTTGAAAAAATATGATGTTGAACTCTAACGGGTTGCACTATGGCAAGATGGAAAATTAAGAATGTCGGCATGAAGGGAGTGGCTATGGCTGTTCCTGAGAATGTGGTGAAGACATCTGATTTTGATTTCTTTTCTCAGGAAGAAGCGGAAGTATTTGATAATACAGTCGGCATAAGAAGACGTCATATTGCTCCGGATAATATGTGTGCTTCGGATATGTGTCAAGCTGCCGCTGAGAAGTTACTTGAAGAACTGGGATGGGAGAGGGATAGTATTGATGTTCTGCTGTTTGAATCCGTAACAGGTGATTATCGTACTCCGCCTACTTCTTGTATATTGCAAGACAGATTAGCGTTGTCGGAGAACTGTTTCTGTATGGATATCCCTATGGGATGCTGTGGATGCATGTATGCAATAACGGTTGCTGGCAATTTGTTGACGACTGGTAATGTGAAGCGTGCTTTGTTACTGATTGGTGACACAGCATTACGTATGGGGTCGATGAAGGACAAGAGCCGCGTACCATTGTTTGGTGACTGTGGTACGGCTGTTGCTTTGGAGTATGATGAAACAGCTAATGATATTGTTGTTGATTTTCACACGTATGGAAAAGGTTATGAAGCATTGATGACTCCTCACGGTGGTTTTCGTCATCCGGCTACTCCGGAATCTTTTGAATACGAGGATTTCGGTAATGGTATTGTTCGTGCTCCTATCCATACTCTGATAAATGGGATGAATGTTTTCTCATTCGCAATATCCCGCCCTCCCAAATCTGTAGAGAAATTTTTGACAGATTACAAAATTAATCGCGATACGGATATTGATTATTTCCTAATACATCAAGCTAACAAGATGATTGTTGACCGTATTGTTAAGAAACTAAAGCTTCCTCAGGAAAAGGTTCCTTATAATTTGGAAGAGTTTGGTAATTTGGGTGGTGCCTCGATTCCTTCATTAATGGTGACGCAACTTCGGGGGAAATTAATATCGAAGGAGACCACCTTATTAATGTCTTCATTTGGTCTAGGATTGACATGGGGAACAATGTGGATAAAGACAAAGGGAATGGTAATACCTCAGTTAATAGTTTGTTGATGGTGATATATATATTGAGATTATGAAAACAAGAGTGAATGTGTTTTGGACGGGAGGTTTGGATTCTACCTACCGTATATGCCAACTATCAAAATTAAATGTTGATATCTATCCCTATTATTTCCGATTCCCTTTTAGGCATAATATAAATGAGGAGTTGCAAGCAATAAATATAATGACTACCAAGATCAGTCAGAAAGAAGATACTAAAGCTACTTTGCAACCGCTTCAAATTATAGAAATGGAACAAATTGATGATGAAAAGGACATTATAGAGGCTTATAACTGGGTAAAAGAACATTCGGTTGTTGAGTTTGGGCTTAAAAGATTTCCTGTCCAATATTTATATTTGGCTTCATTTTGTAAAAAGAAAGGGATCAAATGCGAAATAGGGATGGAATATGAACCACATAGTCGGATATTCTCTATTATAAATAAGTATGGAGCTTTACAGGAAGTAAAAAACAATGAGATTGCTTATTTTCAGTTAGATTTAGAAAAATCAAATTCGTATTTAGTAACTTTATTACAATATTTCTATTATCCTATACCATTATTTTATATGTCAAAATTAGATGAGGTTGAAGAGTATAAAAAGATGGGAATGGAGGATGTTATGAAAGATACATGGTTCTGCCACCATCCAATAAATGGAAAACCTTGTGGCTTTTGTTCGCCATGTAGACAAGTTGTCGCTGCAAAAATGTCATATCGATTACCACAATCTGCAATCTGGAGAAATAGATTTGCATATGTATTTTTATTATGGACTGATAAAATAGGGCCATTGGTTAAAAAAGTGTTCAGATAGATGAATTATTCTATTTTGATTTTAGATGCAGATGGCACTCAAATGCTTCCTGTAGCGGAAACTTTATGTAGGCAAAGATATATACTTCATGGTTTCTATAATCACAAACTGTCTTATGGTTATGGTTGTCGTTATGTAAAGTTTAAAAATATAATCCATTACTCTTCTGAAGATAATTATGTGAAGGATATTTTGGATTATGCTAAAAACTTCAATATTGATGTCCTTTTTCCTATGAGTGATAGAACAGCAGCTATTATTAGTAAGTATAGAGAAATATTGAAGGAGCGGTTTCATTTTGTAACTCCAGATTACGACGCTTTTTGTTTAGGATATGATAAAAATTCATTGATGCATGTTTGTGCCGAAAATAATATCCCCCATCCGCGTACGATTGATTTAGAAGATAAAGAAAATGTAGATGAGTCGATTTTTCCGGCTTTGATTAAACCTAACATAACTACGGGAGGTAGAGGTATGGTTTTAGTCCATTCAATAACAGAATTCAATGAAAAGATTTCTCAAATAAAGGAGCAATATGGTGCTTGCCATTTGCAAGAATTTATTCAATCTGGCGGAAAACAAATAAAAGTTCAATTATTTGTGAATGACAAAAGTGAATTACTTTATTTTTCAGTACTACATAAACAACGATATTATCCAGAAAATGGAGGAAGTAGTTCTTGTAATAAAACAATATTAGATGAAAAAGTTGTTCAATACTGTCATAAGGTATTACAAAATATTCATTGGATTGGTTTTGCTGATTTTGATTTAATAGAAGATCCCAAGGATGGTATATTGAAAATCATGGAAATAAACCCTCGCGTTCCGGCGTGTGTGAAATCTGCAATAAAATCGGGAACTGATTATGCTCGAATATATGTAGATTATGCATTGGGCAACTCTATGCAAGAATATATTTCATTACCAGGATATAAACTTCGTCATCTTGGTTTTGAGATTTTATGGTTTCTGCATAGCAAAGAAAGGTTTAAAACTAAACCTTCATGGTTTCATTTTTGGGGCCATAAAATGTATTATCAAGATTTTTCATTGAGAGATCCATTGCCATTTATTTATGGAACATTGGCGAATATAAAGAAACAGCTATCTCCTTCATTTAGGAAACAAAAAACAGGTCTACGATGAATATATTATCTTTTGATATTGAGGAATGGTATATTGAAAAGCACTTTAAGGGCGGGCGAAAAGAGAAATATTGTCAGTATGATAAATTGCTAGATTGGATTCTGAATACACTTGACAAGAGTAATTCCCAAGCAACCTTTTTCTGTGTGGGGCAATTGGCTGTAGAGTTTCCGGAGGTGTTGAAAAGGATTTCTGATAATGGTCATGAAGTAGGTAGTCATTCAAATCGGCATCTGTGGATAAACAAGATGACTAGACAGGAATTTACAGAAGATACACGCATAGCTGTGCAAGAAATAGAGAATTTGATAGGCAAAAAAGTCAAAAGTTTCCGTGCACCGGCTTTTTCTATTGGGAAAGATAATGACTGGGCATTTGAAGTATTGGCAGAAAATGGGATTGAATATGATTGTTCTGTTTTTCCAGCTAGTCGGGATTTGGGAGGATTTCCCCAGTTTACTTCGACCATACCTTCGTTGGTTAAAAAGAACGATTATACGATTAAGGAGTTGCCAGTCTGTCCTGCCAAATTAATGGGAAAAGCGGTACCATTTTCGGGTGGCGGCTATTTCAGATTAGTGCCATTGTGGTTACATAAGGAACTTATTAGTCGCATGGATTATGTGATGTTCTATTTTCATATCAATGATTTAATCGGACAGAGTTCAAAGTTCATGACTAAACAGGAATTTGAAGAATACTATAAAGAACCTGGTACATTAAAGAACCGTATAATCCGTTATGTAAAGACAAACATAGGTAAAGGAGGAGCGTTGAATAAATTGGATACTTTACTGGGGAATTACTCATTCTGTAATGCACAGCAAGCAGCTGAGTCAATAGATTGGAGTAAACAACCGTTAATTGAATTGTAGATTATGTATAAGAACGGATTAAAACGTGCGATAGATTTTCTTATAGTATTGTGTGCTTTACTTATTATTTGGCCAATCTTACTTATTATTATCATTTTCCTTCATTTTGCAAATAAAGGTGCCGGTGTCTTCTTTACCCAGGCTCGTCCCGGGAAAAATGCCCAGATATTTAAGGCTATTAAATTTAAGACCATGACGGACGAACGGGATGCGGAAGGCAATCTGTTGCCGGATGACGTTCGTCTGACAAAGATTGGAAAAATAGTTCGTTCTCTTTCCATAGATGAACTGCCGCAGTTAATCAACGTTCTAAAGGGAGATATGGCATTAGTAGGACCTCGTCCTTTGTTAATCAAATATCTTCCTTTATATTCGGAAGAGCAATACCGCCGTCATGAAGTTCGTCCGGGAATTACGGGTTGGGCACAAGTGAATGGTCGGAATAGCATATCCTGGACTAAGAAATTTGAACTGGATGTTTGGTATGTGGATCATATCTCTTTCTGGCTGGATATAAAAATCATCTTCCTTACAATCAAAAAAGTATTTATTCGTGAAGGAATAAATATGGAAGGAAGTGCAACAACAGAACCATTTAATGGACATAATTAAATGTATATCCATCAGATCATAAACAGTGTATTTACTTCAAATACGTATATTCTTACAAGCGAGGGGAAGTCGGCTTTTTTAATAGACATCGGTGATGTTCAGCCTGTAAAGGAGTTGCTGGATAACGATGGGAAAGTTGTGAAAGCAGTATTCCTGACTCATACTCACTATGATCATATTTATGGGATCAGGGAACTGATAAAAGCATATCCGGATTGCATCATTTATACTTCCTCTTTTGGAAAGGAAGCTCTAGGTTCCGACAAGTTAAATTTCTCACGTTATCATAATGATCCCATTGTATGGACTGAAAATAATATCAGCATACTGGGAGAGGGTGATAAAATAGAAATTACTATTGGAAATATTTTGGAAGTACTGGAGACACCTGGGCATGATAAAAGTTGCTTAACTTATAAACTGGGTAATGATGTTTTTTCAGGCGATTCATATATTCCCGGTGTGAAAGTAATAGCTTCATTTCCGAACAGCCATAAAACGGATGCCGTAAAATCAAAAGAGCGTATTGTCCGCTTGGCGGATGGACGTAACTTGTACCCCGGACATGGAGATGCTTATATCCATTATAACGGTTGTATTGAACAGGGAGGCAACGGTTGAAGATACGCTTCGATCTGTTCTGGCTCAAACTTATCCTCACATAGAGTGCATTGTTGTTGACGGAGGTTCCGTAGATAATACCGTTTCTGCAATAGAAAAGTATGTTCCTTTGTTTGAAGGACGACTGAAATATATCAGTGAAGCAGATTCCGGTGTTTACGAAGCCATGAACAAAGGATTGCGGATGGCTACGGGAGATGTTGTCGGTTATCTGAATTCTGACGATGTTTTTAAAGATCGGCATGTAATAGAAACAATAGCCCAAACTTTTGAACAGCCGGAGATTGATGCTGTATTTGGGAATGTGTTGTATAGAAGAAGGAATGGTGAACGATTGCTTCGTAGATATTCGGGTAGTCATTTTAACCCCGGGATGTTGCCCTATGGCATAATGCCTCCCCATCCTTCTTCTTATGCAAGAAAATCGTGTTATATAAAGTCCGGAGGATTTAATACGAGTTTCCGGATTGCCGGTGACTATGAATTGTTTTTGCGTTTTTTCCTGAAAGAAAGGATTTGCTACAGGTATCTTGATCTTGACGTAGTAGTGATGCGCCTCGGTGGGATTAGCAATAGGAGTTTTTATAGTGTATTATGTGGGAATAGCATTGAACTTATGAAGGCATGCAGAATTAACGGTATATATACGAATTGGCTTATGCTTTTTTCCCGCTTTTTTATGAAAGTGGGAGGAGTTATCCGATGGTTGATAGTGCCTCATTATATTTGGCGGAAATAGCCATCCCTCTTTTTCGATTTATAGTTTTATAATCACATAATTTTATGGACAAGAGAATTTATCTTTGCCTTGCTCACATGAGCGGCAAGGAGCAGGCTTTTATAAAGGAAGCTTTCGATACTAACTGGGTTGTTCCTTTGGGTCCCAACGTGAATGCTTTCGAAGATGAACTGAAACATTTTGTAGGACAGGATAAGGAAGTTGTAGCTTTATCTGCGGGTACGGCAGCCATCCATCTGGGATTAATCCAACTTGGTGTAGGAGCCGGTGATGAGGTTATCTGCCAGTCGTTTACGTTCTGTGCGTCGGCCAATCCTGTAGCTTACCAGGGAGCTAAACCTGTGTTTGTCGACAGTGAGGAGGATACCTGGAATATGGACCCTGTTTTGCTGGAAGAAGCCATCAAAGACAGAATCGCAAAGACGGGTAAGAAGCCGAAAGCTATTCTTCCAGTTCATCTTTACGGTATGCCTGCCAGGATTGATGAGATTTGCGCGATAGCCGCTAAATATGATATTCCAGTGCTGGAGGATGCTGCAGAGGCTTTGGGTTCTGAGTTTAAGGGACAGAAATGCGGTACTTTCGGTACCTTTGGCGTGTTGTCTTTTAATGGTAATAAGATGATCACTACTTCGGGTGGCGGGGCTTTGATCGTTCCTGATGAAAGCACCAAGAAGCAGACGATGTTTTATGCTACGCAGGCTCGTGAACCTTTCCCTCATTACCAGCATGAAAAGATCGGTTACAATTATCGTATGAGTAATATTTGTGCGGGTATCGGTCGTGGTCAGATGACCGTATTGGATGAGCATATTGCGCATCACCGCCATGTACATGCTCTTTACGAGAATGCTTTTGAAGGTGTGGATGGTATAACGTTGAAATCTAATCCTGATGGTCGTTTCAACGCTAATTATTGGCTGTCTACTATTCTGATAGATCCAGTGAAGACCGGTACTAATTATGATGAGGTTCGGCGTAAACTGGATGAACAGGGAATTGAGACCCGTCCCTTGTGGAAACCTATGCATTTGCAGCCTGTCTATGCAACTAATCCTTGTTATGTGAATGGTGTTTCTGAACGTTTGTTTAATATGGGTTTATGTATTCCTGCCGGTCCTTGGGTGACGGATGAAGATGTGGCTTATATTGTAGAGCAAATAAAAGGCTGTTGTATGAAGTAACTTGTAGTTTATTGTAGACAGGTTTCTACATAATTGTGGAAAAAATACTCAAAATAGAAAAATATTTTTATGCCATTCTGGATGTAAATGATTGATATATAGTGCTATCCTGCTCCGAAACTAACTTTGGCATACGTCTTGCATTATATTATGTGAGAGCTAACAAGAAATGTTTAACTTAAACAATTAGAATTATGAAAAAGTTATTTTTAGCAGTAGCATTGGTAATGGGGTTGGGTACTTCAGTGGCATTTGCTAACAACATGGTATCAGACGTTGAAATCGCAACGATGATCAACGAGTTTAAACCGATTGATGTAAAAGAACTCCCACAGGCCGTTCAGGATGCCATTAAAGAAAACTACTCGGAAGCCACCATCAAAGAGGCAGCCGTTGAAGTGGCTGAAGATGGAACTAAGACTTACAAGGTTACATTGGTGGATGCAGCCGGTACAGAGAATCCGGTCCTTTTCAATGAAAAAGGGGAAGTTCAGAAATAAGTTATATACGCAATAAAAAAGGTGCTCGCATGGGTACCTTTTTTATTATGTTTTTGATGTTATAGAAGTTAAGTATAATGATCTATAGAAAAGAAAAATAGAAAAAGATTGTTTATTAATGAAGAGCTTGTACCTTTGTAGTAAGATAAAGAATAAGACATTATGGGGAACTTGAAAAGGAATATAAAAAACAGCAGAATCTTAAAGAAGAATGTTGTAAATCTGAATGAGATATCAGGTACTCTTTCTAAAGAAGAAAAAGAAAAATTGATGTCTGGTAACGGATTTGTCAAAGTTCCTACAGAAGAACTGAAACGCCTTCGTGTTGATGTATATCCTTATGTAATGTAATAATGGAGATTCCCCATTATTCATACCATTTTGTCCAAAGAGTTGAAGAAGTCAATCCGATAACTACTTTTCTAAAATATAAATTACTTTATACTTTTAAATCTCCAAAATCTCACCAGTGGTACTGGGTGTGGGTAGAAGTTTATCAATGTGATTTTTATGCAGTAAAATTTCATCTTAAAGCCCATCGGGATAGCCCTAATAAGTATAGCTTGATGACGGGATTGAATGAAGCTCGTCCAGTAATTAATACCTGTATAGCTATTATGCATGAGATTGGGAATATCAATCCACATTCTTCTTTTGGTTTTATAGGAGCAAATATGCAGGATGAATCCGATGTTAACAAATTATTGAATGATTATTAGGATAATCCAATATTGTAAATTTCCTTTGTAGGAAATATATTGAGATATGGGTAAGTTTAAAGTATATAAGGAACAAGAACCGATACAGCAGAAAGCAAGTGAGTCTTTTGTTGCTTATTCAAAGATTGGTCCTGGCATTGCTACGAGAGAACGGGACAATATAAAATCTGCTATTTCTGGTGAAGAATTATTGGATAGACTTCGCCCTCGTATAAAAGCCTTGTTTAAATGAAAGTTGCATTTGCATCATGAAAAAGTTATTTTTAGCAGTAGCATTGGTAATGGGATTGGGTACTTCAGTGGCATTTGCTAACAACATGGTATCAGATGTTGAAATCGCAACGATGATCAACGAGTTTAAACCGATTGATGTGAAGGAACTTCCGCAGGCAGTTCAGGATGCCATTAAAGAAAACTACTCGGAAGTGACCATCAAAGAGGCAGCCGTTGAAGTGGCTGAGGATGGAACCAAGACTTACAAGGTAACGTTGGTGGATGCATCCGGTACGGAGAATCCAGTTCTTTTCAATGAAAAAGGAGAGGTTCAGAAGTAATAGGTCTTTATTAATATCATATTAAAAGGGGAGGGGCAGAAATTTGATTTACTCATATCTGCTTCCTCCCTTTTTGCTTTTATTTACTTTTGTGTTTTTTACATCGGTAAATTGGCGATTACGTCTTTTGAACTTACGGGTAATTTATCCTCTTGCCCCATATTTACGAATACTGTGGCGCAGAGTACTGTCCATTGGTCGCCATAAGTCATGGTACTGCTGTGGTTATAACCTAAACAATGTCCATATTCATGGAACATAGCTTGCCGCGCATAGTTGTGCGGATTAGATCCCAGCGGTGTTGCGTCAAAATAGACTCCGGTGTAACAATAGTCTGCCAATCCGTAGGTGGTACCTCCTCCCAGACCACCAACACCTGATACGCGACCTAATACGAGGCCTCCATGACTGCGGATTCTCTGGCGTAATGCATCCAGGTTGATGGCATTTCCTCCGTTGTCCTTCAGTTTGCCTTCGTATCTATTCATCTCTGTGTTAAACTCTTCTGAAGAGAACATGAAAGCCATATTGGTGGCCAAGGCTACCCCGTGACGACATAATAATGGATTCATGTGCCGCCAATAAGCGTGTCCGTTGTCGGCTGAATAAGCTGAGAAACGAATGAACCATCGACTGTCTATCTGCTCTATCTTCTTCATGTATGGATCTTCCGTCCGGATAACAAGCGTAACATCGTCACCGGAAAGTTCCGGTTGTGCAGGTATTACTATCTTTCTGCCGCTACTGGTGGTGAATGTTCGGTCAGAGCTTACGACGGGCAACGGGAAAGTGGCTTCCATGAAAGGATAAATCAGATCGAAATGTGCCAATTCAAGGAATTCGGTACTGATTTTATTGAATCGACATAAAATCGTCACATCATGAATAGCAATAGGTGAGAAGAATTTAACCAGTAATTGATGTTCATCCGAGATGGACACTTGCAACGGTGCGTTTACATAAAAGGAACGGTGCTTACTATTATAGAAGATGTCTCGTGGCTCGTTGGCTAAAAACATTGTGTCGGTACGGAAGCGGGAGAAATCTTCTTCACGGATATAAAGCAACCCGTCCAGGCTTTCCGGGTGCCGGTAATCAATGCTGATGTGGGAGATACGACCTGCTTCGATTTTGCAGTTGCTGAAGCGGTATTTGTGTACAAACGATGTACCATCACTGCGGTTTGACTCGAACGTTACGAATCCGGAAAGTGCCTCTTTACTTGGCAATGAGTAAAATGAACGATTTTCCGTGATGTCATAAGATTCAATGCTTTCTGTACCGGAGTATTCACCATTTGCACTGAGACCGGCATATATTCCTTCGGTATCGTCAAATGTGATGTCGATTTTGCGTATAAAGCGCCACATATAATCGGACGAGACGTGCAGGTCTATATCAACTTTGCCTACGCATCTCTCCAATGTCACAATCTGCGACTCCGCAGTTTGCTCTTTGCCAATGTGTACTTCTATTTTTTTATAGAAATAAACGTCATCAAGAGGGGCTTTTGCAACCTGATTCAATAACCAGATATCTGACAATTGCTCGGGTTCGTTGATAGTCGCCTTTGATTCCGGATTCGTGGTGGCTAGGAATACAACCGTATAGTCACCGTATCCCAATCCTTCAATGGTCAGTTTGGAGAAGTCGGCCTCCAGCTTTTGATACAGCGGTTTGAGCATTTCTCCCCGATCATTGGCAATGGCATACCACATGCGGGCGATTTGTTCAGGTTCACCGTTGCGTGTCTGTATGGCAGAAGTGTCATCTTCCTGCAATCCAAGAAGAAATGTTACCTGACCGGGGGCAGGCGGCATGAGCCCGTATTCCTGCTCAAGTTCGCCTGAACAGTTGGTCAGTAGCAATGCCAGAAATAATAGTATGATTTTTGCAATCTTCATAGAATTCCTCCTTTATTTTTTTACACAACGTAAGGATGCAAATGCTTCCATCTGCAATTGTCTCTCGGCAATAGCAGTTGTTTCCTTGCCTTCAAACGGTAACCAGTAAGTCCATGCATAACCACCGGGACAGCCGTTGCGTTCGCTTGTCCATAACACGGCTCTTTTTCCGAAAGACGGATTATTGGTTGTAGACTTGTCACCTTTTCCACCTGCCAAAGGGATAATAAGGTAACGTCCGGTATCTTCAGAAGTAAATTTCACATAGTGTTGCGTTCCTGTTACACCGGTTGGAGTAGTCAGGGTTCCTTCGCCAACGTGGAGTGTAGCGGTTATTTTTTCTCCGTTTCCTGCTATATAAGTGCCGGGAATTTCCTGATTTTTGGGGAGAAGAGAGTTTAGTTCGCTGCGGGTTGGCACACGGTAACCTTCCGGACAAGGCATATGGGTATCGTTTTGCCAAGGTATGTCGGCTGTTTGATTACCCAGATTGTTTGAGGGGTTATATCCTTGCCAGGGGGTGTACATATACTTCCGTCCATACTGGAACAAACCACCGATACTGCTGACCCAGCCATTACGGTACATCTCTTCAACGGTAGCACCGTCTAAGGGATATACTTGGTCTTCCAGATCCCGGCTGCGTGCATTGAATGCCATCCAAATGCTGCCACCCATTTCAACGGTCTCGATCTGCTTGTCGCTCGGAGCCACACGAATCTCTACATAATCATAAGAGCCGCTTAGCAAAGCATTTTTTAAATGTACCAGAATTGTATAGCCCAGTCGGCCACTACCTTGTGCGGCCACTGATACATTGAATGCTGATACTATGCCTTCTGTCTCTTCAGATACCGACATCTCACTGAGATTCACGCCACTGTCAGTGCCTTCAGTGGCTGATATATCAATTCGGGTGTCGGAAACAAATGCCAGTTTCATGTCACTGACTCCTGTGGCGGGTACCTCTACTATATTATTCTCATAATCCACAGTTACGCCTTCCGGGATTTTGGATTGGGAAGCATTAAGCAGGATACGATGCTCTGTATCAGGTTTCCCGATAATTGTTTCGCCTTCTTCCCAGGGTTTGATTTCGAAGATTCCTTCTACTGTGGCACCTACGTTGAGTACTGATAGTTCGTAAACCTTATTACGCTCTATACTTGGCAATTGCATCTTGAGACTGATGGGAATTTCATTGTATGTACCACGCAGGATGATATTAACAGGACGTTTGCTTTCGAAAATGCGGAAGATTCCCTGTTGTTCTCCACCGAAAGCTGGATCAAATTTTTTTAAGTAACTTACTGTTTTATCTGATGCGGAAGCGTTTTCAATGAACGGATATGTTTCAGCCGGAGCATCCTTTACGATTATTTCTTTGATTAATGTTTTGCTGTCTGCTGTAGTATTCAGGTCTATACGGGCTACACCGCGTTTCATGCCAACGTTAATTTCCTGATTGCTGCGTGTTTGGGGAGTACTTTCCAATTCAACAATTGCAGCCATAAAGTCAGGAGCTGAATTATTGTGCAGCCCTTCGCCGATGGTCATATTGCGGAATTCTTCTTCGGTAATACCTTCTTCCTGAACCGGAAGTGTCACTCCGGTGAGGAAGTATAGCCGTGATCCACTGAGTGCGGAAATACTGGACTGGCCATTGGATTCGGGGGTTAATTGTTGCGTCTTGTACAAGTTGCCATCGCTGAACTGGAAAACTGACACATCCCGTAATTCCTCAGAAGAATCTGAACCGGAAGTCGTAATTCCTTTCACTACTAATGAATAAGTTTGTTGTTTGCCTTCTCCCTCAAACGATGCGTCATCTGAGCAGGCGCCTAAAAACAACGTTCCCAGCAAGGCGGGAACAATGATTTTTTTGTAAGAGTGATTCATGTTTTTTGTAAAATGTTATATTGAATATTGATAGTTTCTTCAGACCTTTTTCCGAAAGCGGGTGCAAAAATATATAATTTTTCAATATGAGAATTCCTTAGTACCGGATTTAAGATATTCTTCTTTTTATGAATATCATGTAGAAGCATAAAAGTAGTTCGAAGTTTACAACTCGAACTGTGGGAGGGGGAGCAAATATCTATAAAGCGAATGCGGGTACCTTCACAGGCACCCGCATTTGCTTTTATGACTTATTCACTACAAAGCATTATTTTATTCTTTTGTAGCCATATGCTGGAAGTTCGTTTAGTTCTTCTTCGATGCGCAACAGTTGGTTGTACTTAGCCATGCGATCGGAGCGGCTTAACGAACCGGTCTTGATCTGCCCGCTGTTGGTTGCTACGGCGATGTCGGCAATAGTGGCGTCTTCCGTTTCACCGGAGCGGTGGGAAGTAACCGTGGTATAGCCGTGGCGGTGAGCCATTTCGATAGCATCCAGCGTTTCGCTGAGCGAGCCGATCTGGTTGACTTTAATGAGGATAGAATTGGCACAGCCCATAGCAATGCCTTTGGCAAGGAACTCTACGTTTGTTACAAACAAGTCGTCTCCTACCAGCTGGCAACGATCGCCGATACGTTCGGTCAGCTTCTTCCAGCCGTCCCAGTCGTTTTCGCTCATTCCGTCCTCAATAGAGTCAATCGGGTATTTATTAATCAAATATTCCATGTAATCAATCTGCTCATCTGCAGTACGCTTCTTGCCTTTCTCACCTTCGAAGATAGTGTAGTCGTACACTCCATTCTTATAGAATTCAGAGGATGCACAGTCCATACCGATTTTTACATCTTTACCCGGTTCGTAGCCTGCTGCTTTGATAGCTGCCATGATGGAATCCAGTGCATCTTCAGTACCGTCCAATGCAGGGGCAAAACCTCCTTCATCTCCTACGGCAGTGCTCAGACCGCGGTCGTGCAATACTTTCTTCAAGGCGTGGAATACTTCAGTACCCATGCGCAGGCCTTCACGGAAAGAAGGTGCACCTACAGGGCGGATCATGAATTCCTGGAAAGCAATGGGAGCGTCGCTATGTGAACCACCATTGATGATATTCATCATGGGGACAGGCATAACGTAAGTATTTACTCCGCCGATATATCTGTATAAAGGTATGTCGAGGTAATTCGCAGCAGCCTTGGCTACAGCCAAAGAAACGCCCAGAATGGCATTGGCACCCAATTTTGATTTAGTAGGAGTACCGTCCAGTTCCAGCATCTTCTTGTCAATGGCACGTTGTTCCAATGCCGACCAGCCGATGAGGGCCGGAGCGATGATAGTATTTACGTTTTCTACGGCTTTCAAAGTTCCTTTGCCACCGTAGCGTTTCGGATCTTTATCGCGTAATTCCAGTGCTTCATGTTCACCGGTTGAGGCGCCTGATGGTACGGCTGCACGTCCCATAACACCACATTCCAAAACTACGTCCACTTCTACCGTGGGGTTACCGCGTGAATCGAGTATCTCGCGGGCTACAATCTTTTCAATTTTCATAATTATCTTCTTAATTTAAACAATAGTTTTCCAAGGATAATGCACTTTCAATGGCGTCGTCTGTCAGGGAGAAGTCGATCAGGCGTCTCAACTCCTTCAGTTCATCCGGATAGAGGGCGCAATAAAAGCCTTTTACCGGCATCCGGAGAAATATCTTGCGGGCGTTCTTCATGTCCTTGTTCAACTCTTGATAATATTCGCCGTCGATAGAGTTGATATATTGGCAGAAATGTTCGAATTCATCTTCCGTGAAGGTGAAGAAAAGATTGCCGAACTCTACATGGTAGGCGTGGCACTTAGTACAAAAGGAGATAAAACCGTTTGTTGTCCGCTTCAGTATTTCTTCCATAAGCTGATTTTTGTTTGCTGCAAAGGTCGCACAAATGAGGCGATGGGGCAATACCTACAAATAGTGAATATCCTTTTCGTGAATACTTATATATTGTTATTTGCGAATTATATCATATTGTAATTTATAACCTCGTATTCTCCCTCCTGCAATCTTTATTGCTTTCCTTTTGTAATCTCAAGTCTTTTTGTATCTTTGTTCCCGACCCCAAATCTATTACAAAATGAAAGTACTAACTATCCATGATCTGAAAATTATCAAGAAAAGGGCAGAAGGCACGCTCTTGCTACGCGAAGAAAGCAATGAGACGGTTGCGGCGCAATGCTGTGGGTTGGCATTGGGAACCGAGCATCTGCAAATTCTGATCTGTGGCGGTACAGGTTGCAAGGCATCCGACAGCCACATTATTGCTGAACGTCTTCAGCAAGCACTCGAGAGAAATAATATTGCCGACAAGGTGGACATTATCACTACCGGTTGTTTCGGCTTTTGTGAAAAGGGACCTATCGTAAAGATTATCCCTGATAACACTTTCTATACCCAGGTGGTTCCTGATGATGCCGACGAGATAGTCAGAGAGCATATTATCGGGGGACGGAAGATAGAACGGCTGCTCTACATCGATCCGAAGACGGAGAAGACCGTCAGTGACTCCAAGCACATGGATTTCTATCGGAAGCAGATGCGCATCGCTTTGCGTAACTGTGGTTTTATCGATCCCGAAAACATTGAGGAATATATTGCGCTGGATGGCTATATGGCATTGGCAGATAGTCTGCTCCATAAAAAGCCGGAGGAAGTGATTGACGTGATAAAACGTTCCGGACTTCGCGGACGTGGCGGTGGTGGTTTCCCTACCGGACTGAAGTGGGAGTTTGCCAATAAGCAGAAAGCCGACATGAAATATGTGGTGTGTAATGCCGATGAAGGGGATCCCGGTGCTTTTATGGACCGCTCCATCATGGAAGGTGATCCGCACTCCATTGTTGAGGCTATGGCAGTTTGCGGTTATTCCATTGGTTCTCCGAAAGGATTGGTTTATATCCGGGCAGAATATCCGCTGGCCATACAAAGATTGAAAATTGCTATTGCCCAGGCACGTGAATACGGGTTGCTGGGAAAGAACATATTCGGTACGGATTTCAGTTTTGATATTGAGATACGTTACGGAGCGGGAGCATTCGTATGCGGTGAGGAAACTGCGCTTATCCACTCTATGGAAGGAAAGCGCGGTGAACCTACCTTGAAACCTCCTTTTCCTGCCGAAGCCGGTTATCTGGGCAAGCCGACCAATGTGAATAATGTGGAGACGCTTGCCAATATTCCTATTATCCTGACAAAGGGAGCGGAGTGGTTCTCTTCTATCGGTACGGAACGTTCGAAAGGGACTAAAGTATTTGCCCTGGCCGGTAAGATTAACAACGTCGGCTTGATAGAAGTGCCAATGGGTACGACACTGCGTGAGGTGATTTATGAAATTGGTGGTGGTATTAAGGGAGGAAAGAAATTCAAGGCGGTGCAGACGGGCGGACCTTCGGGGGGATGCCTGACAGAAAAGCACCTGGATACACCGATTGACTTTGACAACTTGCTGGCGGAAGGATCGATGATGGGATCCGGTGGTATGATTGTAATGGATGAAGATGATTGCATGGTTTCTGTATCACGTTTCTATCTTGATTTTACGGTGGAAGAATCATGCGGAAAATGTACGCCTTGCCGTATTGGTAACAAGCGCCTGCTGGAAATGTTGAACAAGATAACCGAAGGACGAGGCACGATGAAAGATCTGGATGCACTCTCTACATTGGGAAAGGTGATAAAGGATACCGCCTTGTGCGGGTTGGGACAGACTTCACCCAATCCGGTACTGTCTACGCTCAATAACTTTTATGATGAATACGTAGAGCATGTGAGGGATAAAACCTGCCGGGCGAAGCAGTGCAAAGCATTGCTGACTTATACCATTAATCCAGAACTATGTATCGGTTGCCATCTTTGCTTTAAACATTGTCCGGCTGATGCCATTCTGGGTGATGTGCGCAAACCGCATGTCATCAATCCGGACAAGTGCATTAAGTGCGGCATGTGCATGGCACGCTGTAAATTCAAAGCAATCAATGTTGTTTAAGGGAACAAGGAAACAAGTTGACGAGGGGACAAGGAGGTTACCTCGAAGACTTGTTACCTTGTTAACTGTAACCTTGTAAACTGAAAGAAAATGGAAGAAAAACAAATAACCCTGCAAATAGACCGCCATTATATTACCGTACCCGAAGGCTCGACTATCCTGGAAGCCGCACGGAAAATCGGTATAGATATACCTACCCTTTGCCATATTGATTTGAAGGGGACTTGCGTTAAGAATAATCCGGCTTCGTGCCGTATTTGTGTCGTGGAGGTGGAAGGACGCCGTAATCTGGCTCCCGCCTGTGCTACCCGTTGTACAGAAGGAATGGTGGTGCGTACCAGTACCCTGCGTGTGATGAATGCCCGCAAGGTGGTGGCTGAACTGATACTTTCGGACCATCCGAATGATTGCCTTACCTGTCCGAAGTGCGGCAACTGTGAGTTGCAGACTTTGGCATTACGTTTTAATATCCGGCGGATGCCTTATAATGGTGGGGAACTTTCGCCTCGTAAGCGTGAAGTCACTTCGTCCATTGTGCGGAATATGGATAAGTGTATATTCTGCAGACGTTGCGAGAGTGTATGCAATGAAGTGCAGACGGTAGGCGCCTTGGGGGCCATTCGCCGTGGTTTCAATACTACGATTGCTCCGGCTTTCGATAAGATGATGAGCGATAGTGAATGTACTTATTGCGGACAATGTGTAGCTGTTTGTCCGGTAGGGGCATTGACGGAACGCGATCATACTAACCGCTTGTTGCTGGATCTGGAAAATCCGGATAAGGTAGTTATTGTACAGACAGCTCCGGCCGTTCGTGCGGCTCTGGGAGAAGAATTCGGACTGCCTGCCGGGACGTTAGTAACGGGAAAGATGGTGTACGCCCTTCGTGAATTGGGTTTTGACTATGTATTTGATACAGACTTTGCCGCCGACCTTACCATCATGGAAGAAGGTGCCGAGATATTGAATCGCCTGACACGTTATATGAATGGGGATAAATCTGTTCGCCTGCCTATCCTGACTTCCTGTTGTCCGGCATGGGTGAATTTCTTTGAACATCATTTCCCCGATATGCTTGATATTCCTTCTACGGCACGTTCGCCGCAGCAGATGTTCGGTAGCATTGCCAAGACATTCTGGGCGGAGAAGATGGGTATTCCGCGTGAAAAGCTGGTAGTGGTATCTATTATGCCTTGTCTGGCGAAGAAGTATGAGTGCGACCGCAATGAGTTTAAGACAGATGGCAGTCCGGACGTGGATTATTCTATTTCCACCCGTGAGCTGGCACGACTTATCAGACGTGCTAACGTAGGTTTTACGCTACTGACGGATAAGGAATTTGATCATCCGATGGGAGCTTCAACAGGTGCCGGTGTCATCTTCGGAACGACCGGTGGTGTGATGGAAGCGGCATTGCGTTCGGTTTATGAGATTTATACCGGGCGGACATTGGAGAATGTGAACTTTGAGCAGGTGCGTGGTCTGGCCGGTGTGCGCCGTGCGACGATTGATCTGGATGGTTTTGAACTGAAGGTGGGTATTGCTCATGGTCTGGGTAATGCGCGTCAATTGTTGGAAGATATTCGCCATGGGCGGAATGAGTATCATGTGATTGAGATTATGGCATGCCCGGGTGGCTGTATCGGTGGAGGCGGACAACCGTTGCATCATGGCAACTCGGAGGTGCTGTATGCACGTGCCAATGCACTGTATCGGGAAGATGCACAGAAGCCTTTGCGTAAATCGCACGAGAATCCATACATCAAGACTCTGTATGAGGAATATCTGGGTAAACCGCTGAGTGAGACTGCGGAGCGGTTGCTGCATACGCATTATTTCAATAAGGCGATTGATTAACTTATTAAAACGGAGAAACTATGTCAGATATCAAATTAGCCTGTGACGTTGTCGAACAAGTGCGTGCTATTTGTGACAAGCATGGCAACCAGCCAGGCGAACTAATCAATATACTTCATGAAGCGCAGCATCTGCACGGCTATCTGCCGGAAGAGATGCAGCGCCTGATTGCTGCAAAGCTGAATGTTCCGGTGTCGCGTGTGTATGGTGTGGTAACATTCTATACTTTCTTTACGATGACTCCTAAAGGTAAACATCCTATTTCGGTGTGTATGGGAACGGCGTGCTACGTACGTGGTTCGGAGAAATTGCTTGAAGAATTCAAGCGCGTGCTGGGCATCGAAGTCGGAGAAACGACACAGGACGGGAAGTTTTCACTTGATTGTCTGCGTTGCGTAGGAGCGTGCGGACTGGCACCCGTAGTGATGATTGGAGAGAAGGTGTACGGGAGGCTTCAGGCGGTGGATGTAAAGAAAGTGCTGGAGGAACTGGAGTAGCTTCGGTTATAAGGAAGCAGTTGCCGATAGCCTAAGGAAGCAGTTAGCGATAGCCTAAGGAGAGAGTTCATATATCGGGCAGTATAAGCAGTTATACCGCCCGATATTTTTATTTATACCACCCGATATATTTATTTATATCGCTTGGTATAAAAAGATATACCGCTCGGTATAATTTATTATATCAGACGGTATATAAACTCTTCCCTTAGTACACGATCTTGTTCAGTATGCCGTTGAGGTGGGCAATGGCTACTCCGTAGTTTGTCATGGGTACTTGTTGCGCACGTGCCTGTTCAATGCGACTCAGTACATACTTTCTATTGAACATACAGGCGCCACAGTGGATAATCAAATTGTATGGGGATAAATCTTCTGGAAAATCATTTCCGGAGACAATATCTATCTGCAATCTTTCACCTGTTCGCTTACGCAGCAGGTGGGGGATTTTTACTCTGCCTATATCTTCTGTCAGTGGAGCATGGGTACAGGCCTCGGCTATCAATACGCGGGATTGTTCCGTTAGTCGGTCGATGGCGAATGCACTTTCTACATAATAGTGTATATCTCCCTTGTATCCGGCAAAGAGCACGGAGAAGGAAGTGAGCCGGCTTTCAGCCGGTTTTTGTTCGTATACGGTGTGGAATACTTGCGAATCTGTGATAATTAATTTGGGGGGATTGGTAAGTGCGCATAGTGTATCTTTCAGCTTATCTGTGGTACAACTCATAACCAGGCATTTCTTGTCCAGAAGTTCGCGGATTGTCTGTACTTGGGGAAGGATAAGTCGTCCTTTAGGTGCCTGAAGGTCCTGGGGCATGACTAACACTACTACATCACCTTCAGCTACGAGGCTCCCGGTGATGGTTTGTTCTCCGAAATCGGCAGGTAACTTTTCCAGAATGGCGCGGTGGATGGCTTCGATACCTGTGCCGTCTTTGGCACTGACGATGATGGGAGGCTGTCCGCAACTTGCTTTTATCTGTTCTGCCAGCTCTGTCGTATTGGGGCGTGCGTCAGCTTTGTTCAGAAGCAATATGACAGGGATGCCTCGTTCTTTCAATCGTTGAAGCCATTCCTGTTCCTGTGCGTCTCCGGTTTCACAAAGCAACAGGGCGATGTCGGTTTTTCCAATTATTTTCAAGGTGCGTTCTACGCGTATTTCTCCCAGCTCGCCTTCGTCATCGAAACCCGGAGTGTCAATAAGAAGGCACGGACCGAGTGGATGAATTTCCATTGCTTTTGTCACAGGATCAGTAGTAGTGCCGGGAGTGGGGGAGACTATAACGGTATCTTGTCCTGTCAAGGCATTGACAAGACTGGATTTTCCACTGTTTCGCCGTCCGAAGAGGGCGATGTGTAGGCGGTTGGCATTAGGAGTCTGATTCATTAGTCTCAATATTAAGGGGTTAATAAATGGGGATTTGATCATTTTAGGCGCGGATTACGCGGATCTCACGGATTAAAGGCTGCGCTATAAAAAATCCGCGTTCATCCGCGTAATCCGTGCCTAAAATCTGAAATCTCTTTTCCCTTCCTCTATCTCATGCAGGTTTCGCAGAGCTATTTCCCGGATTTTCGGATTCGGGATGCGTTCCATCTCTTCATGAATGAGGCGGATACCTTTCTCCCGGGTTTCGGGTGAAGCGTAATCTTCCAGATATTCTTTCAGAGTCATCAAGGCATTGGGCTGACAGCAATTTGCTATCTGTCCCCGTTTGACAAGAGACATGAAACGGTCACCTGTCCGACCTTCACGATAACAAGCCGTACAGAAACTGGGGATATGTCCCAGATCGAGCAACCAGTTTACAACTTCATCCAGTGTGCGGCGGTCGCTGATATCGAATTGGGCCGAGTTCTCTTCTTTCGTTTCCGGTACGGCATATCCGCCTACGCTGGTACGTGAGCCGCCACTGATTTGTGAAATACCTAATTCCAATACCTTACGTCGTACAGCTTCCGATTCACGGGTAGAAATGATCATTCCGGTGTAAGGCACTGCAATGCGGATTACCGCAACGAGGCGGCAGAACATTTCATCAGAAATGGCATTGGGGAAATCTTTTGTTTCAATATCATCCGCTGGGCAGATACGGGGTACACTGATTGTATGCGGTCCGACACCGAATGCCGCTTCCAGATGTTCGGCATGCATCAATAATCCTACGAAATCGTATCGATAGGTATTCAACCCGAATAATACACCTATACCTACATCGTCGATACCACCTTCCATGGCACGGTCCATAGCTTCGGTGTGATAGGAATACTTGCTTTTAGGGCCTGTGGGGTGCAGGGTCTCGTAATTCCCCTTGTGATAGGTTTCTTGGAAAAGAATGTAAGTACCGATACCTGCATCTCTCAGCCGACGATAGTTCTCTACCGTTGTAGCGGCAATATTCACGTTTACCCGCCGGATAGCACCATTCTTATGATGAATACCATAGATGGTCTGAATAGATTCCAGAATATAATCGATGGGGTTGCGTAGAGGGTCTTCGCCGGCTTCCAGTGCCAGACGTTTGTGTCCCATATCCTGCAAGGCAATCACTTCCCGGCGTATTTCTTCCTGTGATAATTTCTTGCGGGCGATAGTGCGGTTCTTTGCATGATAGGGGCAGTAAACGCATCCGTTCACACAATAATTGGAAAGGTATAGCGGGGCGAACATTACGATGCGGTTGCCATATAGTTTTTGCTTAATTTCCCGTGCCAGATGGAAGATACGTTCCGTCAGGTCGGGCTGGTCGCATTCTAACAGTAGAGCGGCTTCACGATGGGACAAACCTTTGCATGAGGCTGCCTTTTCGAGCAGACTCTCAATGAGGGCACGGTTGTCTTTATTGGTACGGGCATAGTCCAGCGTATCCAGTATCTCCTGGTGATCGATGAACTCTTCTGCCTGCTTTGAACTTACATTATACACGTTTTTTAGTGATTAGGGGTGAGTGATTAGTGATAAGTAGTCTCCTCTTTCTTTCGATATCCGGTATCCGATAACCGTCAGTTTTTCTTCTAATTGTTGTAAGCCTTCTGCAGCTTCGGCTCCCAAAGAGGCTTTGTTATCATAAAGTGAGTATTTGTTCCGTTGTTCCGGGGGAGAAAGGTTTGGCATTACTACATTGGCTCCTGCCAGTATTCCGCGTTCTCGTCCATCCGGTGCAAGCGTTGCTAATGCTGTGGTAGAGGGTAATAACACCTTCGGATGCATTAACCGGAAGATGGAAAGAAGTTTCAGAGTCATCTCCATGCTTCCCGGTGGGCATGCTGCAAACGGGGTATCGTGGTGCGGAATAAAAGGACCGATTCCTATCATTTCAGGATGAAATTGCTCTATAAAAAGGAGATCTTCCACCAGATGATCGGTGTTCTGTCCCGGACTGCCTACCATAATACCTGTTCCTGTCTGATATCCTATTTCTTTCAGCCATGCCAAACATTGCAAGCGTTGTCTGATAGACATCTTATCGGGGTGCAGATGATGGTAATGCTCTTCATTATGCGTTTCGTGGCGAAGCAAATATCGATTGGCACCCGCCCGGAAGAAATGCTCGTAAGTCTCACGGGACTTTTCGCCTAATGATAGTGTGATGGCGCAATCCGGGAACTCACGATGTATAGCAGTAACAGTTTCAAGGATAAAATCATCTTTTACGGAGGATGTTTCACCACCTTGCAAGACGAAAGTCCGGAAACCGAGGGTATATCCTTCACGACAACATTCCAGAATATCCTCCCGTGTCAACTCATAACGGAGAACAGATTGATTTCCTTTCCGTATACCGCAATAATAGCAATTGTTACGGCAATGGTTGGTAATCTCAATCAGCCCACGAATAAATACCCGATTGCCAAACTGCTCAAGTGACATCTCCCGTGCCTGCTCCTGCAGATACTTTAAAGTATCAGCGTCTTGGCAAAGGAGTAGTGCTTTGTATTCTTCAGCACTTAGGGTCCGCTCGTTATGTAATTGATCAATCAAGTTCTTCATGCTATTTATTTTTCATCCGCAGATGACACGGATCACACGGATTTTTTCTCTCCGTGCTCGTTGTATACTATAGAAACATGGCGCAGCCTTAAGAACAGCGTAATCCGTGTTATCTGCGGATGAAAAATAGTCTGTACGCCGAAAGGAAGCCTTGCTCCAGCGCTACGCTGGTTTTAATACGTCTTTTCCTGTTTAGCTAATTCTTGTACAAACTGACGTTTACCTGCGGCAATCTCATTGTGCGTACAAGGTCCGGTGATACAGCCACCTTCACATGCCATCACTTCTATAAATTGCCCCGGTGCTTTGCCTGATTTGGCATACGCCCGCAATGAACCGATGGTTTTCTTATCCAGATTAGCTACTTGGATGGCATTGATTTTGTCAGCTTCTTCTTTCAGATAGGCTTTTACTGCTCCCATTACGCCACCAGCCTGGGCAAATCCATGTGCCTCGCGCACGGATGCGAACGACATGGCATAAGGTTGCGATTGCTCCAACTGAATATTCAGTCCGTCCAATACAGATGCCACTTCTTCGAAAGTCATAACAAAATCTACAGCTTCATCACGCTGGGCTTCTTTACGTTTGGCTACACACGGGCCGATGAAAACGACTTTGGCATCCGGATGTTTCTCTTTGGCAATGCGTGCTGCATAATACATCGGTGAACCTGTGCCTGAAACATAAGGTTTCATGCCCGGAATATGTTTATTTACGAGTTCTATGTAGGAAGGGCAACAGGAAGTAGTCATAAACTTCTGTCCTTCTTCCAACTTCTCTATCAATTCATGTGCTTCGTTGCTGACCGTATCCATAGCTCCTTGAGCCACTTCGATGACATCAGTGAATCCTACAGCTTTGAGTGCACCATATACCTGTTCAATAGTAGTCTTGAATTGTCCCAGGATAGAGGGTGCCACAATGGCCACTATTTTTTCTCCTTTGCGTATCTTGTGCAGGATATCGAATACCTGTGACACTTCGAAAATTGCTCCGAACGGACAAGCGTTGAGACACTTTCCGCAATAGATACATTTACTTTCGTCGATGTGTTCGATACCTTTCTTATCCTTGCTGATAGCTTTTACCGGACAAGCCTCTTCGCAAGGTACTGGGATATAGACAATGGCATGATAGGGGCAGCTCTTGTGGCAAATACCACAACTGATGCATTCATCATGGTCTATCCATGCTTGTCCGCTTTCCTTTACATGGACAGCTTTCTTCGGACAGTTGGTCTGGCAGCTACGGGCGGTACATCCGCGGCAAAGGTTGGTGATTTCGTAATTGATTTGTACGCAGGCGGAACATGCTTCATCAATCACACACATGATGTTATCTTTCGGCGTTCCGTTTTCTGCACGGTCCAGTGCATGTGCTGCATACTCTGATAATGGGGTTAATTCATCTTTTTCATCTTCCATATCCAGTCCCAGCAACGGCAGTGATTTGTATTTCCACACGGCGCGTTCTTTATGTACGCAGCAGCGTCCTGCATGTTTTGACCTTCTCGGACTCAATTCAATGGGAAGACGGTCTATTTTTTCTACAAGTTCGTTATCCCTCCACAGTTTTACCAGCTCTGTCAGCAATCTGTGGCGGACAATCATAATGTTGTTGGTAAATGCCATAATATTTATTCTCGGATTAGTTAGTCGGTAATTACGGTGCAAAGATAATGAAAAGTTATAGTTTCTATGAACCTTTCTACCCTCAATATGCTTATCTTTGTATCAGAATAAAAAAACGAAATTGACGATGAAAGACTTTATTTACTATGCACCCACACAGGTTGTGTTTGGAGCATTATCGGAAGATAAAACAGGGAAATTGGTGAAGCAATATGGCGGCGCTAAAGTCCTGGTACATTATGGCGGACAGAGTGCGGAGCGTTCCGGTTTGCTGGATAAAATATGCCGGGCATTGGAGGCGGAAGGTATTGCTTACGTAAAACTGGGTGGGGTGGTTCCTAATCCACGTTTGTCGAAAGTACACGAGGGTATTGAACTGTGTCGGAAAGAAAAGGTTGATTTCATTCTTGCCGTAGGTGGCGGTAGTGTGATTGATTCTGCGAAGGCGATTGCTTTCGGTGTACCTTATGAGGGTGAAGTCTGGGATTTTTATATGGGACGAGCCCATGCGGAAGCTTGTCTGCCGGTTGCTACCGTGCTGACAATTCCTGCTGCGGGGAGTGAAATGAGTAACAGTACCGTGATAACCAATGAGGACGGTGATTTGAAAAAAGGTTATTCCAATAATCTGTGCCGTTGCAAATTTGCTGTGATGAATCCGGAACGGACTTATACATTGCCCAACTATCAGACAGCTTGTGGTGTAACGGACATTATGATGCATACCATGGAACGTTATTTCTCTCATGATGACGATATGACAGTGACTGATGCCATTGCTGAAAGTATTCTCCGTACGGTAAAAGATAGCGTTTTTGAAGTACTGAAAGAACCGGAGAATTATGTACATCGTGCCCAAATTATGTGGGCAGGTAGCTTGGCACACAATGATTTGACGGGATGTGGAACAACTGGTGACTGGGCAACACACCAGCTTGAACATGAACTGAGTGCACTATTCGATGTAGCACATGGTGCAGGTCTGGCAGCTCTTTGGGGAAGCTGGGCACGGTATGTCTACAAAGAAAATATAACCCGTTTCGCTCAGTTTGCCGTGAATGTGATGGGTGTAACAAATGATTTCAAATCACCCGAACATACCGCTTTGGCAGGCATTGAAGCCATGGAAGATTTCTATCGCGCAATTGGAATGCCGGTTAGTATTTGCGAGTTGATAGGACGGCAGGCCACTGACGAAGAAATCAAACTCATGGCAGATAAGTGTAGTTCCGGTGGTAGTACAACAACCGGAAATTTGAAGGTTTTACATCGCGATGATATGAAAAATATCTATCGCATGGCAAATAGATAACGGATTTTTTATTGTTTTTCTGACAAATACTTGTTATCTTTAGGGGCATATATCAATTGGGGGGTAGTAAAAAAGTCCTGACCCACAGGCAAAGAATATGAGAATACATTTTGAAATTAGAGAAAAACTACCTGAAATTATCGAAGAGATCCTGAATTGTGAGAGATGGACAACTTTAGTAAAAGAGGATATTTCAGGCAGAAAGTTGGTTGTCATCCGTGATCCGAATTACAATTCGGAGGCGACAGTAGAAATCTATGCCCGCGAGATTACCATCAAGACGGCATGGTCAAACTACACGTATCGCTTGTTTGTTTTGGGTGATAATGTTTGGTGTGAGTACAATGGTGCTTATCGCGGACTGTTGGAACAAAATCTATTGCCTACCATCACTCCCAGGGAAGGTTTGTTGGAATCTGAGGTATTGGATAGCTCTTTGTACGGGAGTGAAAAGAGGAAACTCAGAGAGTATGCTGAAGACAATTTGAAACTGAAAAAATTCCGTCGAGAGAACTTTAATGAAGATCGTACAGGTGTGGCTCATTTTGACCATCCCAAGAGGGTATATGACGAATTCATTAAAGAAGATTACGTGGTCCCATCTTCCGACGAATAGCGAGGTAGGAAGATGATCATCAGTGCCAGTCGCAGGACGGATATACCTGCTTTTTATTCGGAGTGGTTTCTCAATCGGATAAAAGAAAGGTATGTTCTGGTACCTAATCCGTATAATCCTAATATGATCAGCAGGGTCAACCTGGACCCTGCTGTCATTGATTGCATTGTCTTTTGGACGAAGAATCCTGCACCGATGATTGATAAACTGGACAGATTACAGGACTATAAATACTATTTCCAGTTTACACTGAATCCGTACGGAACGGAACTTGAAAGTAAACTGCCACCACTTCAAAAGCGTATAGATACATTCAAACGCCTTTCTGACAAGATAGGAAGGGAGAAAGTGGTGTGGCGATATGATCCTATTCTTACGAATGAACAATACACAGTTACTTTCCACCAAGACAAATTTGCAGAAATGGCATTTGCTTTGCATGACTATACTGAAAAGTGTATGCTGGGCTTTATTGATCATTATCCGCATGTGCGTTCCTTTCTCCGTGAATTTCATATCGAGCCGTTGATAAAGGAAGATATCGATGCCATGACCATTTCATTTAAGAAGGTTGCGGATGAATGTTCGATGGAGTTGGATACTTGTACAACGAAGGTCGACTTATCTCATTTGGGTATTTCGGGTGGAGTGTGCGTTGACAATAGGTTGATTGAACGAATTGTCGGATATCCTATTATTGCCCGTAAAGACAAGAATCAGCGGGACATTTGCCGTTGTGTGGAAAGTATTGACATCGGCACTTATGAAAGCTGCCTTAATGGCTGCATTTATTGCTATGCTATTAAAGGTAATTATAATACGGCAAAATTTAACCGGAGTAAACACGATAAGGATTCTCCGATGCTAATAGGAGAAGTGGATAAGGACGCAGTGATTAAAGAACGGGAAATGAAGAGTCTGCGTACCGATCAGCTTTCTATGTTTTATTAAAAAATCATTCTGACCGGAAACAATTATTGCTTGGATTGTTGTACCTGATAAATAACTTATAATTTAGTGTATCCTTAAAATAAAGAGCATGGAGAAAGAGACTGAGCAAGAATTGATCAAAAAGATGATTGGCTTTCAGAAAGAGGAAATAACGTCGAGTATTATATACCGGAAGTTAGCGGCAAAGGAAAAGGATATTCATAACCGGGAGATATTGCAACGTATTGCAGAGGATGAAAGTAGGCACTACGCCACACTACGAGGCTATACTCATCAGGATGTCAGTCCTAATCGTTTTGAAATCTGCTTTTATGTATGGTTAGTGCGTCTGCTGGGTGTTACGTTTGCCGTTCGTCGTCTGGAACTGGGAGAGAAAGAAACGAGTGGGGTATATTCCCAATACCCGAGTATGGAACACTTTGCCGAGATGGCGCGGGATGAGCAGCACCATGAAGAAAAGCTTATTGAAATGATAGATGAGGAGCGCTTGCAATATATGGGTTCGGTGGTCCTAGGGCTGAATGATGCCTTGGTGGAGTTTACCGGAGCATTGGCAGGTTTCACGCTGGCGCTGAATGATACGAAACTGATTGCGCTGACCGGCAGCATTACAGGGATTGCAGCGGCACTTTCTATGGCTTCTTCCGAATACCTTTCCACTAAATCAGAAAAGACTCATAATAAGCGTCCGGTTAAGGCAGCTATTTATACGGGGATAGCTTATATCATAACCGTAGTGGCTTTGGTAGGTCCGTTTATCTTATTGTCAAGTCCTGTTTTGGCTTTATGCATCATGCTGGTGATGGCATTGCTGATTATTGCCTTTTTCAACTATTATTATGCCATTGCCCGTAATGAAAGCTTTAAACGCCGTTTCACGGAGATGGCGGTGTTGAGCTTCTCCGTGGCCGGAATCAGTTTTCTGATAGGTTATTTGCTGAAGACAGTGACGGGAGTAGGGGGATAGGCATATCCGGATCCGGACTCCCTTTAGATATCCTCAGTGTACAACTGACTGCCCGAACGAAATTTACTTTTCATGAAACGTACCAGTGATGCCGGATGATGGATACTCTTGAAGCCTATAAGGCTTACACCTATGAATGGGCTATGAATAATGCTGCAATAAGTAGGCTGTTGATAGGAGAATGATTTAAAAAGCCCTGAAATGCGAAACTTCAGGGCTTTTGTATTTTGTCAACTGATGAAAAATCAACTGAATTATATTTTGGAACTGTGCAGTTTTTTATAGAGTTCTACACGTTCGGCTATTTCAGCTTGAGATAGATTGGCCGGAAGTTCAATTGTTGTTCGTGGAGTAATTGCTACAAGAATAACTTCTCCAACTTTTTTCTTATGCTCTTTAAGAGCGTTTTCTGCTAACTGACTGGTCTCTGGTCGGACAATACTCTTTTTCATCATATTGAATTGTTTTTAAGTTTTCATTTTTGCTGGAGCTAATTGGCAGGTTGCTAAAAGAAACTCATTGTTCAATGTAGTTATCACTTCTTTTACGCTGCGTATTTTTTCAGAGAGAAAAGCATTACTACCTGCAAATGCATATCCTCTTTTCATATTTCCTTTGGCCGCATTATACAGTGCTTTGATGATGCAGTAAGGACTCTTCTGATAGTCACACGTTTTGATGCAATGGAATGAGCAACATTTGGGCTTTTCCTGTCCTTTCTCTACATTACGGATAAATTCCCCATCAATGGCTCGTCCGGGCATTCCTACGGGACTTTCGATAATGAGAACGTCTTCGGGCTTAGAGTGGATATAAACCTCTTTGAAGGTTTGTGAAGCATCGCACTCTTGGGTTGTTACAAAAATGCTTCCCATTTGTACGGCCGAAGCTCCCAATTGCATGAATCGTGCAATATCTTCGCCTGTAGAGATTCCACCTGCGGCAATTACAGGAATATCTTTTCTTTCCTTATAGCTCATTGCAATTGCTACAACTTCGGGTATCAAGGACTCCAAAGCGTATTTCTCATCTTGTATTTGTTCTTTCTTAAAGCCCAAATGTCCTCCGGCTTTAGGGCCTTCTACTACTATGGCATCGGGTAAATAATCAAAGTTCTTCTGCCATTTGTCGCATATAATCTTGGCCGCTCTTGAAGAAGATACAATGGGCACCAACTTCGTTTTGCTTTCCGGTGTCAGGTATAGGGGTAAGTCGAGCGGAAGTCCTGCACCGGCAAAGACTACGTCGATTTTTTCGCTTATGGCAGTGCGTACCATCTCTGCATAATTGGAAAGGGCCACCATGATATTCACTCCGATGATTCCTTTTGTTTTTTGGCGGGCTTTTCTGATTTCCTCTTTGAGTCCGCAAATGCACTTTTCGGTATAGTCGCCTTTGCCTTTAGGGTATAGCAGGCCTAAACCTGCACATGAAATAACACCAATGCCGCCTTCGTTGGCTACGGCTGATGCCAGGCCGGACAATGAAATTCCGACTCCCATTCCACCTTGTATGATAGGTGTTTTTATCTCTATATTTCCAATAAAAAATGGCTTCATAAAACTGATATTGTAATAAGACTGTAAGCGGATAAATATACTTCCGGGTATTCTATTCGTTTAGCGATGTTCTTTTCTTTGTATTGCTGTTTTAGTTGAAAAAAGCAAGAACAGAAGATCTGATCTCCTGTTCTTGTTGTAGGGTAGACATTAATAACGTCTGGAATTATAACCGTTGTTACGGGGTCTTTCTTCACGGGGACGTGCAACGCTTACTGAAATAGTTTTCTGATCGTATTCTGCTCCGTTAAGTTCATTAATTGCCTTTTGTCCATCTGTATCGCTTGTCATTTCGACGAAACCAAATCCTCTGGATCTTCCCGATTCTCTGTCCATAATAACTTTAGCTGAAGAGGTCTCTCCATACGCTGAGAATAATTCGTTCAAGTCAGCATCATTTATGCCATAGCTTAAACCTGAAATGTAAATGTTCATTTGAAATTTTAATTAAATAAATATTAAGTAAGAGTGAGGGGATAATTAAAGGAGAGGTCTGCTTAATAAGATATAAAAAGGAGAACTATACGATAACGATTCGTAACTCAAACCGCGACAAAGGTAATACAATAGTTGGGAATGGCAACTTTAAATTCGTAATTTGTTAATAAAAAAGTGATAATTGTTGTTTATTAGCATTAGAGGGCTTAAAACTCCACCTTATAGAGGACGTGGCGGAGCAGAGGGTGATTGGCTTCTACGAGCGGATGATCAAATTCTTTAGTTTTTACCATACCTATCTTCTGCATCACACGCTCCGAACGCTTGTTGGGGAGTGAGGTAAAGGAGTATAATTCTTTGAGTTTCAATACGGTCTTTGCATGCTCCAGGCAGGCTAAAGCGGCTTCAGTGGCGTATCCCTTGTTCCAGACTTCGGGAATTAGTCGCCAGCCTATTTCTATGGCAGGAGCAAAATCTATATCGAATGTAACCGTATGCAATCCTACGTAGCCGATAAAAGAATGATCTTCTTTCTTTTCTACTGCGTATAGCCCGTATCCATTGGCTGCAAATTCTTGTTGGATACGGTGGTAGAAATCAAGAGTTTCCTGATAAGATAGCTTTTTGAGAAAGAATTCCATTACCTGATCGTTGCTATTTAATCCGGCAAAGACAGGGATGTCTTCTTCTTTCCAATCACGTAGGATCAGGCGCGGGGTTTCCATGTATGTATTCATCTTGTTCTGAATTTATTCGATTTGTTTTTTCCGCTTTTTACGGTTCATATATTCACGTAGTAGGGTTGGGGTGGCACAGAAGATGAGTTGTGCCCGATTCCATTTATAGCATTTTTGAAAGACAACCATGGCAATGGTTATGAATAAGGCTGCTCCGATAGAAGCCTCTAAAGGTAACCAGCCCAGATTCTCTTTGGGTAATAGCATAGGAATGAACGCCAGTGCTCCGGCAGGAGCAAAGTATTTCCCTGTCCACTCGAAGATGAGGAATAGGATAGCCGCAATGGTTAAAGCAACGATACTTTCCGGTAGATGAAGATGGTAGTGACCGACAATTTGAAGTACAGTACCCAGAGTGGCTGCGGTAGTCAGAAAGAGAAATACTTGTGTTGGGCGATTCCTGAATCCTGCTTTGGAGTTTACCATTTCTACAAAGGTCACCATGAGTGGGGGCAATATGAGATAGGGATAATCCATGCCGACGGACAATTCGGCCAAAGCACCTACAAAACAGAATAATATCAGCCATCTGATGATATCTTCCTTGCCGGGTTTTCTGTCGACAGGTTTAGGCATCCGGTTACGTATTCCGCATTTTTCCAGAATGATTTGTACAAGCACTACTGACACTGACATTGAAAAGACTGCTATCGGATAAACAATACTTTCCGTATGAAGCAAAACAGGCAATACGCAAGCTGATATCAAAGGAATCAGTGTAGCGCGACTGATTAAAAGGGAAGCACCTGCAAAAGCAAATGCAGCGCATAGATTGACCACATAGGGCAGGGGTGAATAACGAACAATGCAGATACCGACTGCTGCTCCAAGAGTCATAAGCAGGATGATTTGCCAACGTTTTACATTCCATACCCGTTTATCGATAATCAACAGGCCGATGATCAGCGCTGTCATTTCCGGAAACAGAATCTCCTTTTCATCGGTCCATTCGGCTAAACCGACCATCATCAGGATCATCACCAGCGATATCAGATACCTTGTCAGTTTTCTGTGTTCCATTATATAATCTTGAATTTTGGGCACAAAGTTAAGGGAAACTGCCGTATTATGAAACTTCTTGGCTATCTTTGCGCGCTGAAAACCTTGAGTGGCTTTCTTTATAAAAGAGTTCTGTATGCAAAATTTGGTAAAGAAGGAGTATAAGATTCCTTTTATTCTGGTAACTTCCCTATTCTTCTTATGGGGATTTGCACATGCGATATTAGATGTGCTAAACAAACACTTTCAAGATGTGCTGGTTATTACACGTGCCCATTCGGCATGGGTACAGGTCATGTTTTACCTGGGTTATTTCGTGATGGCTATTCCTGCCGGACTGTTTATCAATAAGTACGGTTACCGGAAAGGAGTAGTTTTCGGTCTGTTGCTTTATGGCATAGGCTCCCTGCTTTTCATTCCCGGAGAATATTGGATGTCTTTCAACTTTTTTCTGTTTTCCCTGTTTGTCATAGCCTGTGGCTTGGTTTTTCTGGAAACAGCGGCTAATCCTTACATGACGGAATTAGGCGACCGGGAAACGGCTGCCAGTCGCCTGAATCTGGCGCAGTCGTTCAATGGATTGGGCTGTATTTGCGGTCCGCTTATCGGGGGATTGTTATTATTCTCGGAAGGGGGCGAAAGCAATATATCATTGCCTTACACACTGATGGGGATCATTGTATTGGGAGTTGCTCTGGTATTCTATAAGATACGCCTGCCGGAGATTGTTCATGAAGCTGATGAAGAAGAAGTCGGAGAAAACGGTGCACGCGGGCTTTGGTCGCACAAGCTGTTTATCTTCGGTATTATCAGCCTGTTTTGTTACGAGATAGCTGAAATCTCAATCAACAGCTTCTTTATCAATTATGTGGTGGATGACGGCTGGATGAATGCCCGCGATGCATCTGTAGTACTTTCGTTTGGTGGTTTGGGACTGTTTATGTGCGGACGTTTTGCCGGTAGCTGGATTATGCGGTATATCCGGGCGGAAAAAGTGCTGTTCGTTTGTGCAATAGGAACGGTGGTCAGCACGTCTTTGGTAGTTCTTAATCTGGGCATTTTGTCATTAATAGCCCTGTTCCTGGGATATGCGTTCGAAGCTATTATGTTCCCCACGATTTTCGCTCTTTCATTGAGGGGATTGGGTAACTATACGAAGCGTGCGTCTTCTTATCTGATGATGTCCCCCATCGGGGGAGCGGTAGGACCGCTCATGATGGGGTATGTGGCTGATCAGACCAATATGTCTTTCTCGTTCATCGTTCCGTTGCTTTCGTTTATCGTGGTGTTGCTTTATGCCTGGAAAGTAAAGCAACGTTCGTTTTGCTAATATCCGAACTTTTCCGCAGCCTTTTCCATCTGTTCGATGATGGCTACTCCAAAGGGACAGTTCGTTTCACATTGTCCGCACTGAATGCACTCCGAGGCATGATGCGAGAGCGTCTTGTAGTGTTCGCGTACTGTCTCGGGTATTTCATTCTGGGCAATGGTTAGGTTATAGTACTTATTTACACTCGCTATATCAATTCCTACCGAGCAAGGAGCGCAATGTCCGCAATACATGCAATGCCCCTGCCAGCTAAACTTTTCCATCCCTGCCATAATTGGGGTGTAATCTTTTTCTTCTTTAGTAGCATTGCACCAGTTGATGGCAGCTTGCATCTCATCGCAACTTTTGCAACCGACCATTACGGAAGCAACAGCCGGACGGGTTAGCGCATATTCAATGCACTGCACCGGTGTCATAGCTTTGCCAAAGGGAGAGTTCGTTTCACTCAATAAGTCTCCGCCGCCATAGGCTTTCATTACATCCAGACCTATACCTTTCTGCTCACAGAGTTCATAAAGCTTTTCACGTTCCGGATCTATATTTTCAAGGGAATGAGCATAGCTTTCGTCGGCCCATAAATCATCTACATTTTCGCTGGGTGGTTGCAAATCGTAACAGGGATTGATGGAGAACATCAGTACTTCAATCAATCCACTTTCTACAGCCAACCTTGCCACAGTAGGGTTGTGGCTACTTAGTCCGATATGGCGAATTTTACCTTCTTCTTTCAGACGCAGGGCCAGCCGAATGACAGGACCATTGAATACTTCATGGAAATCTTCTTCGCTATCTACGTAGTGAATCATACCAATATCAAGGTAATCCGTATGAAGACGTGTCAACTGGTCTTCAAAAGAAGCGATTGTTTTTTCTACATCACGGGTACGCAGGTACTGATTGTTTTCCCAGGTAGTACATAGATGTCCCTGAATGATAAACTGTTGCCGACGTCCGGTCAATGCCTTGCCGATATTACTGCGCAGATCGGGGTTTGAGGCATACATATCGATAAAGTTGATTCCTTTACTGATGGCGAAATCCATTTCCGAATGTACCTGTTCTTCCGTTTTTCCCACGAAACCTTCACAGCCCAGTGCGATGACACTAACTGATAGGCCTGTATTTCCTAATATTCTGTATTCCATGATATTTCAAATCCTTAGTATGTTTTTGCGAAGTTACTAATATTAAAGAAAACGTTCCCGTTTTAATCCGAATAAATTTGCACTGATAAATAGTCGGGGATGGATATATGAAAGCTTGGAACGATTGAGATGAAGACTATTTATTTTATAATTATCCGGAAAAACGGAAACGCTTATGATGATATGGTTTTATGAAGGTCCATTTTTATATAGTTATAGGATTTTAAGAAAGTTATCCGAAGGCATGTTTCAGCCTCTCCAAACCTTTAGCCAACTGTTGCCGTGGACAGGCAATATTGATACGGATAAAATTGTCTCCGTCTTCCCCGTACATACTGCCTTCATTGACCCAGACCTTTTCTTTTTCCAGTAGAGCCGTCACGATTTCTTCTGATGACTTCTTCAACACCGAACAGTCTACCCATACCAGATAAGTACCTTCCAATTTAAGTACGGGGAAATCCGGTAGATGTTCATTGAAATAGTTTCTCAGATACTGATAATTGGCAAACAGATAACTTTTAAGTTCTTCCAGCCATTCTTCCCCTTCATTATAGGCGGCTATCAATGCCTCCACACCGAATGGGTTCACATCACAAACCTCATTGATATTAATGGCTTTATCTATTTTTCTGCGTATATCTGCATCAGCGGAAATGATGTTTGCAATCTGAAGCCCGGCCAGGTTAAAAGCTTTGCTGGGTGATGTGCAAGTGACGGAGTGCATCCGGAACTCTTCTGAAAGAGATGCAAAAGGTGTATAAGTATGTCCCGGAAAGACCAGTTCACAATGTATTTCATCTGATACCACCCATACATTATTTCGAAGGCAAATCTCACCAATACGTATTAATTCCTGTTTGCTCCAGACTCTTCCGGCCGGATTATGCGGATTACACAATAACAGTAATTTTATTTTCGGGTCTGCCGCTTTCTTCTCCAGATCGTCAAAATCAATCCGATAGGTGTTATCATCATAGATCAATGGATTGGAAATCATTTCGCAATCATTATTACGGATGGAAGAAAAGAAGCAATTATACACCGGAGTCTGCACCAGAACTCTATCACCAGGATTCGTCAGGGCTTTTATGATTGCTGATAAAGCCGGTACTACTCCGGTTGTATAGATTATCCATTCTCTCTCTATTTTCCAATTATGACGTCTGCCGAACCAGTGGATTACCGCATGATAATAGCTGTCAGGCACGCGGACATAACCGAAGATACCATGTTCTACCCGCTTTTTCAGCGCTTCTGTCACGGCTGGGGCTGTACGGAAATCCATATCGGCTACCCACATTGGCAAAATGTCGGCATCATTGGCAGAATCCCATTTATAAGAGTTCGTACCCCGGCGTGGAATGATTTCATCAAAATTGTATTTCATACCTAATCAGTCAAAACAGGTTTGGTCGTCCCATAATTTCAATTCACAGTTGCCCGGTGCTTTTATATTCTCATCCAGGATTATAGCTCCGAAACTTTCGGCAGTGATACTTCCTGTACGTGGATTTTTTACACTGTGAACCGGACTATGGATAGTGGCCTGTACACTGCTATATTCAAAAGCGAGGTCTGCATCTTCTGTCATCGTGCAGTTTTCCATAATCAGATCGTGGGCATAGCAAAGCGGCTGTGTACCTGAAATCTTGCAGTTCACCAGACGCAGATTTCTGGAATGCCAGCCTAAATATTCCCCATTCAATACAGAGTCGTAAACCGTCACGTTTTCCGTATTCCAGAAAGCATCCTTTGAATTGATTACCGCATTACGGATTTCTACGTTTTTGCAGTATTGGAAAGAGTAGTTACCATTCATCTCAAAGTCATCAATCCTGATATTTTCACCGTGTACAAACAGGTAATCACCTTTGTCTACTTTTACATTCTTCAACTCTACATTCCGGCAAAACCAGAGGGTTTCCAGTGCATAGGGCAGTTGTACGTTTTCCAACCGGATACCATCCATTTCACGGAACATCTTCGGTGCTTCTACCAAAGTGTCTGTCATTTGCAGATTATTGGAATACCAGAGGGCGGCACGTGCTCCTTCCGTAAACAGGCAGTTTTTCACAACGAAACCATCGTTATGCCAGAAAGGATATTTTCCTTCGAAACGGCAATTTATAGCTTCGATATTACTACATTCTTTCAGGGCAGATTCGCCGGTATGGATCGTTACGTTTTCCAAATGAAGATTGTGAGTGGCGAACAAAGGGCGTTCACCTTCGTAATGAGTGTCTTTAATTAGTTCCATTATTCAAGTTTTTTGCTTGTTGTTTATTAAATGATTGATTATCTTTTTTCTATATTGCAAAAATACGGCGTAAATGGGATACTCTTTGTAGACGGATTACGGACATAATAACCCGGATTACAGATTATATAGTGCAAGCTACGAGCTTTGTTTCTTTATTTCTTATGCAGCCATTTCCATTCTGATTTGCCTTTCGGATTGTGTAGCACGTATTCTTAATACGACGAATACAATGCTTAAAATAAGGAATATCAAAGAGCCGATGACGGAATAACGCGTATTGAAGAAGGTGATAAACAATCCGCAGACGGCTGCACCTACTGTAGTACCGAGATTGGCAGACAACAAATACAGTCCGTTGGCAAAATCCGGTGCTTCGGGAGCGGCATGCGTTATCATATATTGCATGGTGTTCTGTCCATATCCCGCCAGAATTCCCAGGATCAGAATGATAACTGCCATTGCCATCAGCCATTCCCCAAAAGCGAATACTCCTATATAAAAGGCCAGTAGTGTCAAAGGAATCATTATCATGCTACGTACCGGATTGACCGCCAGTTGCTTTCCGGCTATTACATTTCCTATAATATTGGCCAGTCCATAAATCAGTAGCATTGTACTGATTACGGTGTACGAAACCCCGGTGATTGTCTTCAAGTAATCAGACATATAGCTGAAGAACCCGAATAAGGCTCCGTTAATCAGCGTGATAGCAAGAATGGAGTACCAGACTACTTTCTTTTTTAATACACCGAGTTGTGTACCGTAGGACAGTTTCTCTTTGACCGGCATGGAAGGTACAAACAGGATGGTTGCAACCAGTACCAATGCATTTACAACGGTGAAGAATAACATGCCCATTGAATATGAAACTTCGCTTGCAATGTAACTTGTCACCGGCACCCCCAGCACCATACCAGCTGATACGCCGATGAATACTTTTGCTACCGCCTTTGGTGCCTTTTCCTTACTGACAGATGCTGCCGCTACCGTGAAAGCCATAGATACATATACCGGATGAAGGAATGCCGGAAGTGCACGGGATATCAGCAATGCCGTAAAATTAGTGGTCATCATGGAGATGATATTACTTAATGTAAATAATCCCAGTGCCAGTATCATCACCTTTTTCCGGTTGATACCCGAGAACAGTAAGGGGGTGATGGGAGCGGATATTGCTACTACCAGTGCAAATATGCTGACCGTCCAACCCGCTTCCGGAACAGTTACTTGAAAGTTCTCGGCTATCAGGGGCAAAATTCCAATCACCCCCATTTCGGTATTGATTATTCCGAATACACCGGTTGTGAGGATGAATACAAGTAGGGTGCTTGAATTGAGTTTGAATTTATTCTTCATATATTTCTTTTTTTGTACTGCAAAGGTCGGGGAAACGTAGCATTTCCTTTGTAGATAAATTACGGATATGATAACCCCAAATACAGTTTCTCGTAAATGCAAAGCGCCCCGCTGCACGATGATGATGCAGCGGGGCGCTTTTTTAAGTTGAAATATGGCGCAACAGAATAGTATCGTCAAGAGTCGCGTTTCTCGTTGAATAATTTATCCGTCTCCTCCATCCCTACAATTTCCCAACCACGGAAAACGATGGTAATCAGTTTAAGTTGCGCTCCGCCGATAGTCTGTGCGACAATCTCGTCCGAAGCGTACTTCAGCAATTGCGTCCGGGCTTCTTCCTTCAGCGTGGCGATGCGGCTTTCGGGCTCATCGCGCTTCAGGTACTTCACCTCCATCAGGTAGGCGTAGCGGATATCCGATATCTGCGGATTGGGGCGGAAGTAGAAGTCGGCGTAGCCCTTTCCCAGTTCATATTCGGGCATCAGCTGGTAGAAGTTCGTCATATTGAGATAGGCAAGAAGAAACCCCTTTACGTGCGCTTCACCGTCGATGAATTCGCGGATGCGGCTCTGCTTCTCCAGTTCGGTGGCGATGTAGGTGAAGAGGGGTTGCCAGTCGGCACGGTATGCCATTTCTTTTGCCAGTTTACCCAGGGTGGAGATGTTCAGGCTGAAGATGTTTTCATCTGCGTAAGCCTCCGTCAGGTAGTTGTAGAACTGCTCGCGCACGGTGTTGTTAGGGATGGCAAGCACAGTTTCGCCTTCCTCCACGCCCCGGATACTGAGTAGGCCGAAGTAGTAGAGCAATGACTTGAAGTTATTCTCGTCCACCATCTTCTCCACGGAGAAGGCGCTGCTGATGGTGCCTGATGTCCGTCCGTTTTCCACAATTTCGCGGATGACGGAGAAGTTGGCGTCCAGTTCGTGGTCTATCCGGATGAGGTGGCGCAACTTGTTGTAGTCTGTGCGGATGTTGGTGTCCACCATTTCTCTGGGCTTTTTGCCAAGTTTCAGACAACTGTTCATGTAGTAGAGCGTCATATCGGAGTTGTACATGCTTTCGTTCAGGCATTCCTCGGAGAAGTGGTAGTTGTCGTACCAGGGCTTCATGTCGGCGATCATTTCTTCCACGCCCATCGTCAGTGCGCCCCGGTCGCGGTAATACTCCAACATGGTGCGCAGTTCCGTTTCGGTGAAGCCCACAAGGGCGTTGAACAACGGTGAGGTAGTGATGTTGGTTCCGATATTGAAACCGCTCGTCACGTCGTCCAGTGTGATGGGGCTTACACCGGTGATAAACATACGTTCCAGTGCCATGCCGTTGCCGGAGGTGAGGAACTTGAGCACGTTGAAGAAGTATCGGAAGAAGCCTTCACCGTGGGTGGCCTTGCGATACTCGTCTTTGCCGAAGGTGGAAAGGATGGTATTGGTGAAGTTGTCGTACTCGTCGATGATGAGGTAGATGCGCAGGCGCAGGCGGCTGGCGGTGCTATTGATATAATCCAGCCGTGTTGAAGCGGTGGTTCGGCTCATCAATTCTTGGCGGAAGCCGGGCTGAAACAGGTGTTCGTACTTGTCGGCAAACTCTACGAGACGCCCTGTGCAATGCTCCTCGAACGATTCCTCCAGCCTTCCGGGTGTGGAGTTGACGGCGGAGAAGTTGAACCGGAGTATCATGAACTTCGCCCTCAGCGCCGTTGGGTGCTCGTATATCCACCGCTCTCCGAAGAGCTCCTTGAAGTGGTCGGCGTTGTTGATGTCATAATAGGCGGCCAGCATGTTGATGAGCAACGTCTTGCCGAAGCGGCGGGGGCGGATGAGGAAGAGGTAGCGAGCTTCTTGCTCTATCAGGGGGATGAAGTGGGTCTTGTCCACGTAGTAACAATTGTCACGGGTGAGGCTCTCGTAGTCGCTCAGTCCGTAGGGGATGCCTTTGATGCTATTCTGTTCCATAATTCAACGGTGTTACTTAATGCTTAATACTTAAAACCTAATACTTATCATAGGGCAACAAAGATAACATTTATTTCGCTATCTTCCTGTCACGGCTGATACTTATTATTCTCTATTCAAGCAAAGCGCCCCGCTGCATCATCATTGTGCAGCGGGGCGTTTTTGCTTGAATAGAGGTGCGGTGCGTTGTCTTCTTATCCCAACGGGTCTTCTTCTAAGCCACCGTCTCCACCGCTCGGTTTACCGGAACCGGTGCCGTCAAGACCACTGATGGAGCTGACGTTGGTCCACGTCACATTCTCGCCGATGAGGGCGCGGGTGACGGCGCTACCTTGGCGGCGCGACTCGGGGATGAAGCGGACGCGGGTACCGGAGATTTGGTTGGCGTTCACCTTCTCGGCGCTGTCCACGCCCTTGCCGTTGGAGACGCAGGTGTAGTAGAAGGTGCCCAGACCTTCTACATGGACGGTGCGACCGGTGTTCATACTGCTTCCCAGCACCAGGCCGAGGGCTTCGAGCGTGGCCTTGCTGTCGGCGCTGCTCACGGTGGAGATGAGGGCGATTTGCTTGCAAAGCTCGTCCATTTCGATAGGTTTACCCACGCTCACGGCTTGGGGATGCCACTTCTTGGACATCTTTTTGTAAATAGGTTTGAAAAATGCCATACGTTATGGTTTTTAAGTAAAACATGCCCTGTAGACCATTCTGAAGGAGGTGGGAGACTTATAAGAAGTGTCATCGATACTTGTGCTAAGTATACCTGATACTTGTGCTAAGTGTCGAGCATACTTGTACTAAGTATCAACAACGGTCTTTAGGCTCTTCTACGGTTCATCTTGACTGTCAGGATTTATTTAATTATTGCTTGTTGAAAGTATTTCAGTTGATGATTAGGGGGATTTTTCGCATATTCCACTGATTTGTTCATAAAGGACGCATGCACAGCTACGGTTGTCCAGATAACGCAGTGCCACATAAGGAACTACTTCACAGGAGATGCGCAGATGCAAGGTAGCAATCACTTCCGCAAGGCGCGGATGAAAGGAATAATCCCGTCCATTGTATATCTGTACCCATACATGGTCTCCTTTCTTGATGTGTAGTTCTGGATTCTTCATAAGCTGTATAATTAATGTGATTGTGTGGGGTTACTTGCATAGTAACGGCAGACAACTATAGCGGTGCAGGTTGAAAAAGCGTTTTTGGACGGCACCCAACCCAGGAATGAGCATATAAACAGAAGTTGTCTTGGTAATAAGGCGCACAAATAGTGCATCCGTTTTCAGGGATTGAAGGCGGAATTATATTTCGTATATCTATTAGGATAGTAAAGAGGAGTCCAGATAGTAAAATATAAGATTAAATAGCTTTTTTATTAGCATTTGTTTGCTTTTTTGTCAAAAAGTATGCATCTTTGTATGTGACTTTTGCCGTTACTATGCAAGTAATATCACCTTAATAAAGTGCCGTACAGCATATTGATGCTATCTACTTTCTTCTTTTTACTTCCTTTCACTAAGGCAATCACTTGTCTGTTTACTTTGTCTATCACCTCCGCATCAAAGGGCTTCAGATAACTCATCGTCACCCGTATGGACGAATGTCCCAACGACTGGCTGATAAGTCCAAGAGGTGTTCCGCTATGATAAGCCAGTGTCGCCCACGTATGGCGGGCGGTATACGAACTCACGGAAACGCCGGGCAGGAGTTTCTTCATCAACCGTGCCAGTTCCCGGTTGAAGCGGCGCAGTGTATCCTGATAAAGATGATACCGTTCTTTACCCGGAGATGTCTCATTCAGTATCGGGAACAAATACTCCGATTCAGCCCTGTTTCTGTACTTCTGTAGCAACCGGAATGCGTCCGGCGGCACGTCCACCATCATCAATTTACCTGTCTTGTGACGCCGGTAGACGATACGCCTGCCTTGCAAGTTCTGTTTCCGCAAATGTGCCAGGTCGATGAAAGGCATACCGCGAAGCATGAACATCAGTAGGAAGTAGGCCAGCACACGCTGTTGGGGCAACGACAATGCGCTGAAATCCGTAGTCTCCAACTGCCGCATCTGTTCCGCCGTCAGTGCCCGCTTGGTGCGCGACTCTACTTTGGTATACAATTCCTTGAACAATATCGGATTGTAGTCTACCATGCCGGGTGGCATCCAGCGGTTATAAACTGCCTGAAGCGTGCGCATGTAAGTGGAAATAGTGTTCGGACTGCATTCACATTCCGTTAGCCATGTCTCATACTCCTTTAGTCGCTCCGGCGTAAAGACATCCCGTATTGGTGCAAGGGCGTTCGACATTGATGTCGGATCATCTCGCATCGGTGCAGAGGCATTCCAAAAACGGGTAAAAGAGCGCAGTACGCTCCGGTAAACATGTGCTGCTGGAAATTTCCCTTCTTTTTCCAAGTCGGCAATTACCGTCTCCATGTAGTCAGTCAGGTTATCACCTGCTGACACTACATTTTTCTTTTCTTTATCTTCCATAACGGTACTAAAATTAATCTTCATCCAAACAGGCACAAGTTCAGCAATGTTTATGAGAATAAAGAATAACCTATTCCTGCTGTTCGCCAATAGGCATCGTAAATGATGTTTTAGTTTCTTTTCCGTTTAATTAGTATACTCTTACGAAGAAAGCCGATGGATGTGTCTATTTTTGTCCGAAACTAATACAATACATTTATGAAAAAACTTAGCTATCTTGTTTTATTTTTCCTGTTAGCTATTCCTGTATCGGCGCAGAATCAGTTCAAGTTGAGCTCTATTCCTTTTCTTCTTTCCTGGCATAACACGTCTAAATCCTTTCAGATGACAGATATTAATAAGCGTATTTCCACTATTCCGCACAATCTGATTATCCACAACCGCCCTGTTGATTACGAAATAGAAAAAGACCGGATCAGCATAACTGCGGCAGGAAAGACGAATCTTTTCAACAGCCCTTCCGGGAAATCGAAGGTTGCGAACGCTCCACTTATTCTGTTTGAGCCGGAAGCCGATTTTACAATGAGTGCACGGGTTACAGGCAAATTGAAGTCGATTTATGATGTAGCTGCCCTTGTCATTTATCAGGATGATGATGTCTGGGCGAAATTCTGTTATGAGAACTCGGTTCATCTTCAGCCGACAATTGTTTCCGTTGTCACCCGTACTTTCTCTGATGACTGCAACTCCATGCCGGCAGGCGATTACGCATATATGGCAGTAGTGAAGAGGGGATCGGAATATTCATTCTTCTACTCCTCTGACAATAAAAACTGGTTGATGGTCAGGAATTTCAATCTTGGGACGAAGGGGAAGATTAAAGTAGGTTTCGCGGCACACGGTTCTCGTGGCGACGGCTTTACGGGAGTATTCAGTGAGATAAAATATCAGCCGAAAGCTTTGGATGATATGCGAATGTTGTCTTTGTTTTGAAGCTGTATCCTGAAATTTGTACCCTTATTACGGATATGATAACCCCAATTACAGATACCTGATTTCTCAATTGAAATAATTTCTATCTTTGTTGCAGTTCAAATACTTATGAATATGGATAGAGTTATAAAATTAGATAATGTAGATCACTATAACAGTCTCTACGGACTGGAAACCCTGCATCCTCTGGTGAGTGTGGTGGATCTTACCAAAGCAACCAAATCGGTCAATCATATCCAAATGACCTATGGCCTTTATGCACTCTTTCTGAAAGGAGCTAAGAACTGTGATATCAAGTATGGTCGCCAGCATTATGACTATCAGGAAGGAACCATCGTTTGCTTTGCTCCCGGCCAGACTGCCGGAGTAGAGATGCTGAATGATGTAGTGCAGCAAGAAGTGTACGGTATCCTCTTTCATCCCGACCTGATTCGCGGAACCTCCCTCGGAAAGACAATAAAGGATTATACTTTCTTCTCTTATTCAGTAAGCGAGGCTTTGCACCTGTCCGATCAGGAAAAAGAGACCGTGATGGATTGCCTGAAAAAGATCAGTATCGAGCTGGAGCATCCTATCGATAAGCATAGTAAAGCATTGATTGCCATGAATATCGAGCTTCTGCTCAATTACTGTATGCGGTTCTATGAACGCCAGTTCATCACCCGGAGCGGCATCAATAAAGACTCTCTTACCAAGTTTGAGCAACTTCTGGATGAATATTTCAGAAGCAATCTTCCTGTGCAGGATGGCTTGCCGTCCGTGAAATACTTTGCGGATAAAATCTATCTCTCACCCAATTATTTCGGTGACATGATTAAGAAAGAAACTGGTATGACGCCTCAGGAACATATTCAGATGAAAGTGATTGAACTGGCTAAAGAACATATCGTTGAAACGGACGAGACAATCAGCGAGATTGCTTACACCTTGGGATTTCAATATCCGCAACACCTCAGCCGCCTGTTCAAAAAACGTGTCGGCTGTACGCCCAATGAATATAGACTGCAAAATGTACAGTTTTGAAAAAGGATATATTGAACATAGAGACCGTACACCAGTGCAATTGCTGTTTGGGAAATAAGACCTTACATCCGTTGGTGAGCGCCATTGACTTATCTAAAGCCAATGTGATGCAGCGTACTATCAAGTTCGATTTCTACACCATCTTACTGTTGGAATGCGAATGTGAGGATTTCATCTACGGGCGTAAGTATTACGACTATTCTAATGCAACAATGATTTTCCTGACTCCGGGACAATCCATCAATATCAACGAAGGAAAGGCATTTCCCCGAAAGGGCTGGTTGTTGGCTTTTCATCCCGACTTGCTTTGCAGCACTTCATTGGGGCGGAATATTAAGAATTACTCTTTCTTTTCTTATCATCTGAATGAAGCGTTGCACCTTTCCTTGCGCGAAAAGGATAAAGCAATTGAATGTATGTACAATATTGAGAAGGAACTGCAACATGCAATAGACTGTCATAGCAAGACCTTGATTTCAAGATATATAGAACTCCTGTTGGATTATTGTTCCCGTTTCTATGACCGTCAGTTTATCACTCGGAATGAAGTCAATAAGGCGATATTGAACAAGATGGATATTGCATTGGATGGCTATATCCAGTCCGGACAATTGAAAAACGGTGTATTACCCTCTACAAAATACTGCGCAGATATACTTCATTTATCTCCCCGTTATTTCAGCGATTTATTGAAGTTTGAAACGGGGAAGAATCTGGATGAATACTTCCAGTTGAAAAGGCTGGAAGTCGCTAAGGAGATGCTATTAGGCAAAGGTTATACAGTAAGCTCGGTTGCTGAAAAATTGGGCTATCCAAGCGTACAATATTTCAGCAACCTGTTTAGAAAACTGGTAGGGGTATCTCCCTGCGAATATAGATTGTCACAAAACTAAGTGCTCTTGACATTCTGCGATACCCACATTCCTATATCCTGCTTACTGAGTGCTGCCGCCATCAGGTCGGGGAACTTATCGGGCGTACAAGCAAAGGTAGGTACACCGATATTTGCCAGAAATTCTGCATGATTTTTGTCATAAGAAGGGGCGCCGTCATCATTCAGGGCGGGCAGTACGATAAGTTGCACGCCACTATTCACCAGTGATGCGAACTTCTTTCGCATTTCTCTCGGATCGCCCCCTTCATACAAGTCGGTCACCAGTACCAGTACCGTATCTTGCGGACGGGTGATTACTCCCTGGCAATAGGTCAGGGCGCGGGCGATATCCGTACCGCCACCCAACTGTACACCGAAGAGTAAGTCTACCGGATCTTGCAAGTCATCGGTAAGGTCTACCACAGCCGTATCAAATACCACCATCCGCGTGTTCACTGCAGGAATGGAAGCCAGTACAGACCCGAAGATTCCGGAGTAAATGACGGATGTCCCCATTGAACCGCTCTGGTCCAGACAGAGGATGATGTCTTTCATCGCTTTCCGTTTTCTGCCGTAACCGATACGGACTTCCGGGATGATAGTCTTGTATTCTGGTTGGTAGTTTTTCAAATTCTTGGTGATGGTGGTCTTCCAGTCTATCTCGTTATAACGTGGATTTCTCCGCCGTGCAGAACGGTTGAGTGCTCCCGTCACAGCCTGTTGGGTAGGGGCGGAGAGCTTTCGCAGTAGTTCGTCCACCACTTTGCGGACTATCTGCCGTGCCATTTCCTTATTCTTTTCAGGAATAACCCGGCTGAGTGACATCAGTGTAGCTACAAGATGCACATCCGGCACTACCGTTTCAAGCATTTCCTTTTCCGTTAACAGTGAGGTGATATTCAGTCGTTTGATGGCATCGCGCTGAATGACCTGTACCACAGTCTGCGGAAAGAATTCACGGATATCTCCCAGCCAGCGGCTTACCTTTGGGGCGGATGATCCGAGTCCTCCGCGGCGGTCGCTGTCATATACGGCTTCTAATGACTGGTCGATGCGTTGTTCTTCCGGTGTCAGTGTGATACCCGTTCCGTCGGCTTCGTTTCCGCCCAGTATCAGGCGCCACCTTTTCAGATATTCTTCTTCCATTGTTTTCTCTTTACTTCGTTTCAATTCCTAATAAGCGGTGAATCAAGGGAATCACCCTCACAGCTTCCTCTTCATTGTGTGAAGTTGCTGAGGCTGTTGCAGCCTGTATGCCGCCTGCACCGCCCGCCTTGGCTTTCTCACCCAACTTCCGGCGTTCTGCGGGACTGAACTCGCTGAATGTGCGTTTCAGTATGGGAAGCAGTTCCATGAAGGTTTCTTTTTCCTGCGAACATACCCAGTTATTTACCAGGTTCCACAAATTATCATCCAGCAGCAGAATGGAACCGGAAGAACGGAGGAAACCCTCGAACCAGTAAGCCATATCTGCCGGAGTATTACCGATGGAAGAATAATAACTAAGGGTATTCTGTGCTTCTTCGGCTGAAATGTCTCCCTTGTCGTTCAGCAGTCTTGTGGCATAGCCGGATAACAGCGGATGTACATTAACGGATGTACGCACCTGGCGGATAAACTCCAGCCACATCCTGTTCAGCTCCGGATCATTGAGAGTGGAAACTGCGTAATCCGTAGACACCAGTTTGTTGAGTATGTCCGTAGCGGCCTCCTCGTCTATATTGATACAAACAAGTACTCCACCTGCAAGGATACGGGCAATCATAGCTTGGAGCATATCGCCTACCTTTGAGAAATCCAGATTGCGGACATTGCCGTAGCGGACGATATTTACCAGATCGGGTACTGCCTCCATCATCTCGATAATATCAGTGGAGGCAGCCGAGAGGCGGTCGAGTTGCATCGTCATGGCTTCCACTAAGTCCGGTAGATTGGCAGGGATTACCCGGTCGAGCAGCCGGGTGAGTTCCGGAATATGCCGTATCTCTTTCGTCTGTTTGAGCAGAAACTTCTGCGTTGCTTCTTCCAGTGTATTTCCCCAGATAGCCTTTTCGATGATGCTTATAATCTGTTCCGGTTTGTGGTAGAGTGTCCATTTTTCTTTGAAAGTACCTTTACCGTCAGTACCGCCCGGAATTGCCCAATCTATGTCGAGCAGGTGCAGGCGATGGAAGAAGATACTTCTATCCAGATCATTCGGTTTACGAAGGTCGAGAGTCAGCTCTTTGATTTCGGCTGTAAATGGAACACGCAGCCGTTTTTGAGTCTTTTCCACATCTACCAGCAAGGGAACTTTGGGTACATCATCGGGAACACGTCCCAGACGGTTACTGATGATAAGTTCTTCCTTGATTATCTGTAAAAGGATATCGTCGCCAAAGCCCATGACGGTGGTGATGGCTTCATTAAACTCAGCCAGTGAAGGGGCTGGGAGATTGCGTAAAGCAGCCGTCACCTGTGCCAGACGCACAGTTTCGATGACGTGGGCTACGGAGATATCCATATTCTTCTTGCGGAAAAGGGAAGCAGCCTGACTGATCCAGAGGGTACCGTCGTCCTGCGGATGATGCCAAAGATAATGATACCAGCCCGGAGATTCTATACCGGCTCCGTATCCGCTGCGGAAAGCAAGCCGGTCGTATGTCCAGGGAATCCAGGTACATTCTATTTTTATTTTGGGCAGTCCTTTCAGCAGTTCGTTATCCTCTTTTACTTTAGGCATATTTTCGAGGGCGGGCACATGCCAGGCACCACAGACCACGGCGATGCGTTCGAAGTTTTCTTTCTGTGCCGTGCGGATCATCTTACGCATCCAGGCTTCGCGGAGCTGGTCACGGGGAGAGGTATGTTCGGGAAGTTCCTCCCGCAATGCGGTTACGGCTTCTTTCACAGCCTGAAATACATCGGCACTGTCTTTGCGGTGCTCAATGGTAGTTTCCCACCATGACTCCCCGTCTGCATATCCGGCCGCTTCTGCCAGATAGTCAAAAGGATCTCTGTATACGGTGGGGATAATCTCCTCCTGTTGCTCTTCGGTTGTATTATGGGGCTTCTGATTTTGCGCCATCGAATGTACCAGTGGTAAATCGAAGAAGCGTAACGGTACTTCGTTCCGCAGGGCGTAAACTATCGTTTGCCATTCCGGAGAGAATTCGGCAAATGGATAGAACACCGCATTTTGTGGCTGGTCGGGTTGATAGGCGAGTAAGGCGACGGGTGGTTCCATCTGCTCATTCAGTACGCATGGAAGCAGAGTCTCGGCTTCTGCCGGACCTTCCAGCAAGATGAGATCGGGCTGAAGCTCTTGCAGGTATTCCAGTACGTTCCGGCATGAACCGGGACCGTGATGCCTTATTCCTAATAAGTGAATTGCCATTCTTTTAATCTTTTAGTTCGTATGATGGAGTGGGAGGTATCAGATCATATCCCTTGATGCACGGTAGATATCTTTCCATCCGTCGCGGTTCTTCACTACCGTCTCCATGTATTCCTGCCATACCACTTTATCCTGTACCGGGTCTTTCACCACTGCTCCAAGAATGCCCGAAACAAGGTCTTCGGCATGTATCTGTCCGTCTCCGAAATAACCTGCCATGGCCAGACCGTTATTTACTACCGAGATAGCCTCGGCCGTACTTAATGTACCACTGGGTGCTTTCAACTTTGTCTTTCCATCATTGGTAGCTCCCTGTCGCAGCTCACGGAAAATGGTTACTACACGACGGATTTCTTCAAGTGCCGGTTTCTCTGCCGGAAGTTGCATCACCTTTTCAAAGCTTTCCACGCGGCGGCGTACAATGTCTATCTCTTCGTCAATCGTATCCGGTAAAGGGAGAATAACAGTATTGAAACGGCGTTTCAAGGCGCTCGACAGATCATTGACTCCTTTGTCACGGTTGTTTGCTGTTGCAATGATATTGAAACCGCGTATCGCTTGTACTTCTTTATTCAACTCCGGAACCGGAAGTGTTTTCTCCGAAAGAATCGTGATCAGAGTATCCTGCACGTCAGAGCCGATACGTGTCAACTCCTCGATACGTCCTATCTTACCTTCCTGCATAGCCTTCATAATTGGGGTTTGCACCAGTGCACCTTCACTGGGTCCTTCTGCCAGTAGTCGGGCATAGTTCCAACCGTAGCGGATGGCTTCTTCTCCTGTTCCGGCAGTACCTTGCACTATCAGTGTGGAGTTGCCGGAAATGGCAGCAGCAATATGCTCGCTCACCCAGCTTTTCGCCGTACCGGGAAGTCCGTATAGCAGCAATGCGCGGTCTGTTACCAGGGTAGCTACTGCTATCTCCATCAGGCGGCGGTTACCTATATATTTAGGTGAAACTTCAAATCCGTTCTTCAGTTTGCCACCCATCAGGTAGGTGACTACCGATTGCGGAGACATTTCCCAATTTTCGGGAACAGAGTTTGTTTCATTCTTTTTCAGTTCGTGCAGCTCTTCTGCGAATTGCTGTTCGGCATGTTGTCTAAGTAAGGTACTCATATTGTTTTGTATTATTTATTGTCATTAAACAAGCTGTTTATTTTTTCTTTCATTCTCATATATTCTGCTGTCAGTCGGCAGAATTTGGCAATGGCATGGTCGGCATCGTATGCCACTGCCTGTTGTTCCACTTTGGGCAACATCTCCGGAGGAAAGTATAGCGACAGGCGTTCTGCCATCTCTTTCGGATAATAGTAATAATTGCTATGGAACAATCTTTGTAAAGCTCGTGTGGAGAATTTTATTCCCCATTGCGTCCCGTCCGCATTATACCAGGGTTCGGGAATATAATTGCTCTTGCTGTCTGTCTGGAAGTTGATTCCCTCCCGTTGCTCCGGTGTCAGTAATCCCATCAGCGAGGAGGCGTAGGCTTCATTTGCATCTTCTTTCAGGGTTTGATACGCCCACAGATTGTCACCGAAGTTTTCTATCGGCTGGCATAAGTTGAAGTAGGAACCGAATGGTGGCTTCTTTGCCAGTTTTGCGGCGGCTTTCTCCGGTGAACAGTCGTAGAACTCTACCCAGAAACTGAGCGGTACACGTTCGGCGAGCTGGCGGAGCAGAAACTCTTCATCTTTTTCTTTCTTGTTGGAACTGACCTCTTCCAAGCCCAATTTCTTCATCTCAGGTGTAAAGGTGATTTTATCGTATGACCAACCCAGTAACATCTTATAATGAAGTTTTCCACGCAACAGGTCACAGTATGTTTTTACCAGTTCCGAGTCGGGCAGACTGCATAACAGGCGACGGGCGGTTTCTTTTACATTACTGCTTCGGTCGGTAGTGACAATCTCTTGCAGGAAGTTTTCATCCGTTTTACTCAGATTGGTGCGCAGGCATTGTATCAATTCGTCACGGTGGGCGGCAGATTCATTTTTCAGTTCGGTTTGCAGCAAGGCAAGTCCCTGTCCGGGGTTCTCTTTTCTCAGGCGTTGCAGCATCCGCTTTCGTTCTTCATGCGAGGCTGTTTCCCAAGTTTCGTTTCCGGTATCTCCCCAGTCCGGTAATTCCATGTGGGTAAGCAGCCAGCGTCCACGGTTACCTGTTAAGGAAGAAAGCAGTGCTTGCTCTTCGTGCTTATCGGGATTATTGCGGTCGTAGGCATGTGAGATTAGCGTTCGCAGATAGAATGGCGGAATAAGCTTGTTGCACCGGGCAGCTTTCCGGTAAGCATATAATAAAAGATGCCGGTTCTGTTCATTGACTATCTGAATCAGCAGGTCGCCGATATTCCGGTCGAAATAGGGCAGACTGTCATCCGGAGCTTCATTCATGGTGATAGCTTCTCCGGCAGGTAACGGTTCCATTCCGGCACGGCTGTAGGCGAAAGTCAGGGCTGAAAACTGATAGAAAGCATCTTCCGCATCTTCACTCTTTTCTTGCAGCAGCCGGAAGTTTTCTTCCAGAGTTTCCGGTAAACCGTTCGGAATGAATTCTTTGGCAGCGGTTCCCAATAAGGCTGCATTAATGATTGGTTCAGTTACGTTCATCTCTCCAAATATAATAGTCAGATTGATACCACATTGAATTTAGCTCCCAGCAATTGGCGTCTGCCAGAAAGAAGGCGGCAAACGGCTTTCCACCCGTGACGGATAGGATGTCTGTTCGGGTGATGTCTTGCATCTGCACAGGCATCAGTTCGTTGTTTGCATCCTGCACACAGAGCTGTTTCCCTTGAACAGCCAGTCGCAGATTTTCTACTAATACGGGTACATTTTCGGCAAATGGGTTCTGTTGCAGGGCTTCCCTGTATCGGGCGGTTGCTTCTTGCAGATTCGCACAGAAATGCGGGGTAACCGCTTCTTCGGATAATTCACATTCTTTGAATAAGGCTCGAAGACTGCCTACTCCTTTATAATAACAGAGTTTTCCGTCGTAGGTACTTCCGGGAACAAGATTGAATTCCGCCAAGGTTCCGGGAGCTGTGAAACTGAGATAGATGGCGAAACGATTACTCCGACATCCGTATAGCCAGTAAATATCATTATTCAGCTCGTTTATCTTCTGACTTCTCTTATGGAGTACCAGCCACTGGTCGGTAATTGTTTCACCCGCCAGCACATCCTCTTTTGCTTGCGGATAACCTATCTGTGTGCGGATTTCCTGTTGCCACTCTTCCGGTTGCAGGTCCAGGTTCCGGTAACTCTTCATCAGGAGGTAGAGTTTTCCGAGTTGGTCGGTTAACTTGTATTTCCAACTTTCCTCGTAGAAGTTTATTTCCTGAATGGCTTTCAACCGATTGGCAAGTCCGGGAGCCTGGGCGTCGACCATACGGCGGGCAATACCGTCGAAAAGAGTATAAGCCCGTTCCGGTATATTGATTAACCCGTTGCGTAGCAGGTCTTTCAGCCAAATCTCCAGTTCATCAATACCGTTCAGCACCTTTTGGTGGCGCATAGCCTGACGTTTGGCTTGTGCTGCTTCATCTACAGGCGTGTCGCTTTTGGCTTTCTGTTCCTTCTTTTCGGCTTTTTCTTCCCGCTTGGAAAGCCAGGAAGTCACCCATTCCGGTTCGTCCGCTTCTTTGAACTGCTCAGCCTGTGCGGCATATAAAAATAAGAGTCCCAATCCATGTTTGCATGGAAACTTCCGGCTGGGACAGGAACATTTGAATGCTACGTTTTTTGTATCGATTACGGTCTGGTATGGAGTTTTCCCACTTCCTTGGCAATGCCCCCAGATAGCACGGTCACTGTGTTCCAGCAACACCCACTTGGCTCTTGTCGCCAACCCTTTTCCGGCTTTTACGGAGGCTGCATCTGGGGCTAATTGTATGATTTGTTCTTCTGTTAGATTTAATAACATGATAATCTTAGTCAGCTATTAGTGTGTTTTTAGATTGCAAGTATAATGCTTTTTTTCTGTTTTTCAGATTTTTCGAAGAGAAGAGTTTTCTGTTTTTACCGGAAATCATTTGATCCGTATTCTTAAAGCCGGGAAAGATTCTGTAACTTTGCGGCAACAGGCATCACATACCTGCGAGTAATATATAAAACCGACTTGTATGGATTTTGAAACTTGCATAGCCTCTCATTCTTCAGTTCTGATGGAGGGGGCATTGGGAGAACGATTGAAGCGTGAGTATGGTCTCACCATTAATGGCAGTGTAGCTATGGCTGATTTGATTTATAGTCAACAGGGGCGGCTGGCATTGGAAACTCTTTGGCGGGGCTACATGGGGATTGCTGAAAAATACAATCTACCGTTCTTGGCTACCACTCCGACCAGACGGGCTAATAAGCAGCAAGTTATTCAGGCCGGATATGATGAGGCTATTATTGAGGATAATGTCAGGTTTCTCCGTAAGATAAAGGAGACATCAAATATTGAAATGTATATTGGCGGTCTGATGGGGTGTAAAGGAGATGCTTATACAGGCGCCGGTGCTCTGAACATTGAGGAAGCTCACGACTTTCATCATTGGCAGGCACAACTATTTAAACTTGCGAAAGCAGATTTTCTGTATGCGGGAATTATGCCTGTGTTGACTGAGGCAACGGGTATGGCGAGGGCCATATCCGATACCGGAATCCCCTATATCATTAGTTTTACCATTCAAAAAGACGGGAAACTCATTGATGGGCATACCATCGACTATGCTATCCGGTTTATTGACGATAATGTATCTCGCAAACCGGTGTGCTATATGACAAACTGTGTACATCCCTGCATCGTCTATGAAGCTCTTGCGCACAACTTCAACCAAACCGAGGCTGTCCGGACGCGGTTTATCGGTATTCAGGCCAATACTTCCGCATTGTCTTATAGTGAACTGGACGGTTCCGCTGATTTGCAATCTTCTTCTCCTGCCGACTTGGCTGAAGGTATGATGAAATTGAAATCAGAATATGATTTTAGGATATTTGGCGGCTGTTGCGGAACGGATGATACACATATGGAAGAAATCGCTAAGTCTATACGTTGAAGTTTGTAATGGAGGATTGAATCAATACCATTCTTTTTCGTATATTTGCCTCTTAACTTTTAAAATACCACAGTTATGAGAAAAGTACAACTATTGTTAGTTTGTTTAGTGCTTTCAGTGGCTGCTTCTGCTGCTGATAAGGTAGTTAAGTTACCAAAGCCCAATTTGAGTCGTGCCGGTACGGTAATGAAAGCATTGTCTGAACGTCAGTCTACACGTGAATATGCTTCGAAAGCATTGAGCCTTGCTGACTTGTCGGATTTATTGTGGGCTGCTAACGGAATCAATCGTCCGGAGTCTGGAAAGCGGACAGCTCCATCGGCTTTGAATAAGCAGGATGTAGATGTATACGTGATATTACCCGAAGGGAGCTATGTGTACGATGCGAAAAATCATCAGTTAAATCTGGTTTCTGAAGGAGATCACCGCGATGCTGTTGCAGGTGGTCAGACTTTTGTAAAAGCGGCTCCGGTATCTTTGGTACTGGTCAGTGATGTTTCTCTCTTTGGCGATGCTCAGAAACCACAAAATCAGGTTGTTGGAGCTATGGATGTTGGTATCGTTTCGCAGAATATCTCTTTATTCTGTGCTAATGCTAAATTGGCTACAGTGCCACGAGGTTCGATGGATGCCACTCAGTTGAAGAAAGTATTAAAACTGAAAGATAGTCAGATTCCTATGCTGAATCATCCTGTAGGGTACTTTAAATGATAGAATAAGAAATGAGGGTGTGTCGGAACTCTCATAAACTTAAAATCCCCCTCGTTACAACTATCTGTGGCGAGGGGGATTTTAAGTTTGTTTATTTGGCATCTTCAATAATAGAACAGATACTAACCCGGTTCCAGTCTGGTTCTGTGAACATGTCACCCACTCCCTGACCTTCGGCAGTAATACGTGACGGGCTGATTTTATACTTATTGACCAGGATTGTCTTTACGGCTTCGGCACGCGCTTTAGCTATTCTTGCATTGACTTCGGCACTACCTTCCGGTGAAGCGTAGCCTTTAATCACCACTGTTGTATTTGCGTATTTCTTCATGTAAGAAGCCACACGTTCCACATTTGGCAACTGAGAGGCATCGACTGTAGATCTACCTTGTCTGAAAGTAATGATGGATTCCGGAATACGGCTGGTTTCCACTACCGTCTCAACAGGGATTACCCGGTTCTGTAAGTTGTTTACTTCTTGTTGCAGTGCGCTGATCTTCTGTGCGTCGACATTGATCTGACCGTTCTTCTCATTCACTTGTGAGCGAAGATTATTGATAGAATTGTTCAGGTCGCTAATCTCGGCCGGATCATAGAGTTTAGCCAAGGTAAAGTGATGGCTTCCGTTGCTACCACCAAAGTGGTAAGCTACACCTGCTGTTAGTTCAAAGGCGGCATTGTTTACATTGAATCGGCTACGGTTGTGGTCGCCTTGCATATCATATACCAATGCCGGTTTGACTCCTATCGTCCAGGCTTTAGCTTCTCCGAGATTGAAGTTGAAATTCATTCCGAAACGGCTGGACCAGGAGTTCACATCTCCAGGGCCGTCCATGTAGTAGTGCAGCCATCCCGCACCGGCTACGGCCTCTACTTCGAATATGCGCGGAGTACCTGTATAGCCTGCGAACAGGTTCATCAGGTTGACTTTACCCAATAAGCTAAGGTCTGAAGCATCAAAAGCTGTCTTACTGTTCGAGGTGTTTATATATCCCATGCCTTGAACTCCCAGTCCGAAAACGGGGGTAAGTTGCTTCGTAAACTCAATTCCCAAAGCCGGGCGGGCATTCTTGAAGAAAGCGCTGTGGCTTACAGGAGTTATAATACCGGTTTTTAGTTCTATAGACCAATTGTCTGTGAATTTGCTGCCTTGTACGGTAGTCTGGGCATTTGCAGCCAATGCTGCTAAAACAAATGCTGCTAAAATAATTGATTTTTTCATAATTGAAATGCATTAATAGTTGATACAATAAAATATAACATGCCCTGAAGTAGTTTATTTGTTTGCTCTTTTCAGGAATAAAGCGGGAGGGTTAGGTTGCAGATTTCTTGTTTGCTTTGATCTTTGTTAAGTTTAAAGTTAGTTTAATCATATAATCTACTCTTTCTCGAATCCCGTTCATTAACGTAACAGCGATTCTTTCTTTCAAAATTTAATTTTCTTCTTCATAATTCATTATTTTAAATTCATAATTAAGGTTGCTGTTCATTTGTAACAACATAATCTTTGAAACATGGTTCGATGTATGAAAGGGTAATTAACAATAATTTAGTGTTGCTCAAGATCAATAAAAAGTTGGCTCGGGTTACTCTCACTACCCTCACTTTTTAAATAGCTTATTGATAATTAGAATATTAAGTGTAGGTGAGAGTAAAAAACCGGCGTGAGAGTAAACCGCTTACTCTCACGCCGGATTTTTACATTTCTACATCATAACTTCTTCTGTTATACCGTAATACCCCACGTTTGGCGCATATATCGGTTGGTTCTGTAATCCGATGTTTTTTAGCTTTCCTTCCCCGCGTAAGCGGCGGATATGCCCCATTGCGGTCGATTTCATCATGCCACATACCCTTTGGAAGTCACTTCTTGTCATCATGTGGTGCTGACTGAAGTAGATGGTTAGCCGGCTGTCTATTTCTTCATCCGATAATTTGTTGGAGTGTCCGTTGTGTTTTATATTCTTCAGTTTCACATTTCCGATTTCACTTCTCAGTTCCTGATCCGCCCGGAATTTGATGCCTTTCAGCCTTACTTTCGTATTCTTCCGTTTTGTATCTTCTTTTATTTCTTCCGTGCAGGTCAGGGTAGGGTGGAAGTAACCGATACCATCCAGATGTACCTGTCTGCCTTCCGCCAGTTCTTCACCCATTGCATGAGACAGGGCGTCGAGCACGGCCGATACATCAGTTTCCGTCAGTGAACAACGTTCCTGGATTTTGCGTCGCAACCTGTCGGTTCCTGTTTTTCCGTTCAGTGTGATGCGTGCATGCAGTTTTGTTTCTTCTTGTGGCTGGTTGGGAGCCACCGGGTTTTCGTACCATTCAAATAAGATTGCCATAGTTGCTTGTTTTAATTATAAGGTATTAATTTGTTTTACATTAGGGACTATTCTGTTTCCTCCTAAGGAACATCCCTTTTACCCTTAGGAATGATTGGGTATTAACCTTGGTCAACAGGCTTGTCAACGTTGGTTGCTCGGCTTGTTGACCTCCATTGCACGGCCTGTTGACCAAGGTTAACACCCAATAGGACTTACTACAAAGATACAAAATAAGCAGGGCTAAGTCAAGTGATTCCCTGTTTATTTCTCAATTATTATTGAAGCTTTTACTGCAAAATGTATGAGCTGAACTTTTTTGAAATAAATGCAGAATAATATGCTTAAATACTTGACTTTCGCTTTTTGGAGCAGTATCTTTGTAACTCTTTAAAGGAATTATACTATATAAATAAAATTCAAAACAGATAATGATATGAAAATCACTTCAATAAGACATGACAAAGATGCAGGCAGAGAGATGATGACCGTTTATGATGCCGACGTGCTGATGGAGAAGATGAAAACGGAAACCAGAGACGGGTATGTGACGGGGTTACGGACTATCATCCCTCAGTTGGAAGGTACTGAATCCGCATTCTCTCATATTGACAAACTTCCACGTGTCTATCCTGCCGTGGAGTGCGCCCGGACTAAAGACGGAGGGCGAAGGGTGAAACGATACAATGGTCTGGTTCAGCTTGAAGTGAAGAAGCTGGCTGGACTGGCGGAAGCTGAACTGGTAAAACGTCAGGCGATGCTGCTTCCTCAGACGTTTGCCGCTTTTTGCGGTTCCAGCGGAAGGAGTGTGAAAATATGGGTGTGTTTCGCCTTACCGGATGGAAACTTACCGAAGCGTGAACAGGAAGCCGCATTGTTTCATGCCCATGCCTATCGCCTGGCGGTGAGTTGCTATCAACCGTTGTTCCCATTTCCCATTGCCTTGAAAGAGTCTTCACTGATGCAAAGCTGCCGGATGACGCTCGATGAACATCCCGGATACAATCCTCATGCAGTACCTTTCTGTCTGGAGCAGCCATTCTCCATGCCCGGTGAACAGACCTTCCGGCAACGGCAGTTGGCTGAGAAAAATCCGTTACTGAGGCTGGAACCGGGCTTTGAAACATCGCAGACCTTCACCATGCTTTTTGAAACCGCCCTCGATAAGGCGCTCCGGGATATGGAGAACTGGCGACGGGGAAATAATCTCCAACCGTTGCTTGTCCGCCTTGCGGAGTATTGCTACAAGGCGGGCATACCGGAAGAGGAAGTTGTGAGGCAGACGATTATTCATTATTATGCACAGGCGGAGCAGCAAACGGTACGTGCTATGGTTCATAATATTTACCAAGAGTCTAAGGGCTTTGGCTCTAAAACTATTTTGACTCCGGAGCAGGATACCGCTCTGCGCCTGGAAGAGTTTATGGAACGGCGCTATGAGTTTCGTTATAACACGGTGTTGAACGATCTGGAATACCGTCAGCGGAATTCCATTCATTTCTATTTCAGACCGGTGGATCGGAGGGTACGCAATACGGTGGCGATTAATGCCCTGAAAGAGGGGATTCGTGCCTGGGACCGTGACGTGGAGCGTTATCTGACATCAGAGTATGTGTCTTTGTACAATCCTGTTGAAGAATACCTTTGCAGTGTGGGGCGTTGGGACGGAAAAGACCGCATCCGGGCGCTTGCCAATCTTGTGCCATGCAATAATCCGCATTGGCGGGAGTTGTTTTATCGCTGGTTTCTCAGTATGGTGGCTCACTGGCGTGGGCTCGACCGCCAACATGGAAACAGTACGTCGCCATTGCTGGTTGGGGCACAGGGGTATCGTAAATCTACCTATTGTCGCATTATTTTGCCTCCTGAACTGCGTTTCGGATATACGGATAGTCTTGATTTTAAGAGCAAACAGGATGCGGAGCGTTATCTGGGGCGTTTTCTGCTGGTGAACCTGGATGAGTTTGATCAGATTAGCTCTAATCAGCAGGGGTTTCTGAAACATCTTTTGCAGAAACCTGTGGCAAATTTGCGGAAACCTTACGGTTCTACCATTCAGGAAGTGCGCCGTTATGCCTCGTTTATTGGTACCAGTAATCAGATGGACCTGCTTACCGATCCCAGCGGCAGTCGTCGTTTTATCTGTATCGAAGTGACTGCACCTATTGATACGAATGTCACCATCAACTACAAGCAATTGTATGCTCAGGCCATGGATGCCATTTATAAAGGTGAGCGCTACTGGCTGAATGATGAGGACGAAGCTATCCTGAAAGAGACCAACCGGGATTTTGAACAGATCAGTCCGCTCGAACAGCTTTTCCACTGCTATTTCCGGGTGACGGAAGAAGAACGGGAAGGGGAATGGCTGACCGCAATGGAGATATTCAATTATCTACAGCAGAAAACCCGCGATAAACTGTCGGTCAGCAAAATAGGGCACTTCGGTCGTTCGCTGAAGAAATTGGATATCCCTTGCAAGAAGACGAATAGGGGGACGGTGTATCATTTAGTGAGACTTGGATAATGGCTGAAACAATTCCTCAATTCTACAAGAGAATACAACGTTGCGATCCGAAACTGGATGCAACTTATTCTAAAGGGAAAGAATATTTCAATATCTTTTCCCGCCAGTGCAATTTCGGTACTGTGCAATTCAGTTATCGGGATTTCTATGAAGTAACTTTAATCATGGGTATTGGGAAATTATATTATGCTGATAAATGGATTCTGGTAGATCGTCCGGCGCTGCTGTTTTCCAATCCTCTTGTGCCTTATGCCTGGGAGTCTGTCAGTGAAGAGCAGAGGGGTATGTTCTGCATTTTTAATGAGCAGTTTGTGCAATCCGAAGAGAAGAACGGCTCTTTGGCGAATACACCTTTATTTAAACTGACGGGTGACAAAGTCTTCTTCCTGGATGAATCTCAACTGATGAAAGTACAAAATATATATGCTCAGATGCAGGAAGAGATACAATCCGGTTACACAGGTACACTTGATGTGTTGCGTTGTTATCTTCATTTACTGATACATACGGCCATGAGGATGCAGGATGCTAATCAGTATGAATCGCATCCGAATGCTTCACTGCGTATTGTAGAATTGTTTATGGAGTTACTGGAAAGGCAATTCCCGATAGATTATCCTCGCGCTGCATTAGTTCTGCGTACGCCGACTGATTATGCCAATCGGTTGTCTGTGCATGTGAACCATCTGAATAAGGTTGTTAAAGAAACGACAGGAAAAACGACCTCCGTACTTATTGCAGAAAGAATCGTCAAAGAAGCTGTTCAATATCTGCAACATAGCAATCTCTCTATTTCAGAAATGGCATTTGGACTGGGCTTTGAGTCTGTTTCCTATTTTAGTAAGTTCTTTCGTAAACATACAGGTAAGTCGCCGACTGAAGTCAGAGGGAAGGTAACTATTTGATTTGTACAAAGGATGATTTGAATAGCGCTCATCCGTCCGTACGCTAACACCTAACTTTGCACCGAAATGAAATATTAAAATTATGAAGTACAGAAAATTAGGTAAAACAGATGTGCAACTCTCCGCTATCGGACTGGGTTGTATGGGAATGAGTGCTGCGTATGGAGCGGCGGACGAAAAAGAGAGTATCGCAACGTTGCACCGTGCCTTGGAATTGGGCATAAACTTTTGGGATACGGCTGATGTGTATGGCAATGGAGCCAATGAGGAACTGCTTTCGAAGATGGTAAGTGAAAAAAGAGACCGGATTTTTATTGCCACAAAGTTCGGCTTTCGTTTACGTAATAATCAAGGCAGTGTATTTGGTGATGGTGAAAGTTATGTGGACGGTTCTCCCCGGTATATTAAACAAGCGGTAGAAAACAGTCTGAGGCGATTGAAAATAGAAACCATTGATTTGTATTATGCCCATCGGATAGATCCTGCTGTTCCGGTTGAAGAGACTGTGGAAGCAATGGCTGAACTGGTACGCGAAGGTAAAGTCCGATATTTAGGTTTAAGTGAGTGTTCGCCCGAATCCTTGCGAAGAGCTTGCGCTGTGCATCCCATTGCCGCTGTAGAGAGTGAATATTCTCTGCTGACCCGCGATGTGGAGAAAGAAATCCTGCCGCTGACCAAGGAACTGGGAGTTACGTTAGTTCCTTTTTCACCATTGGGTAGGGGGCTGGTTGCCAATGCAATCAGTGTAGAGACATTGGGTGAAAATGACTTTCGCAGGCGTTTGCCGAGATACACTGGTGAGCACTGGGTAAATAACCAATGTCTGGCTACTGATTTGGCCGGTATGGCTGCGGAGAAAGGTGTCACTTCTGCCCAACTTGCATTAAGCTGGATACTGGCACAAAGTGAGAATATCATTCCGATACCGGGTACTAAGCGGATGAAATATTTGGAAGAGAACGTTCGGGCGGTTGATGTGGATTTGTCAGTTCAGGATATGGCGGATATAGAAAAGCTGTTGCAAAAGTATCCCAATGTTGGCAACAGATATAATGAGCATGAATTTAAGTTTGTAAATAAATAAATTTTAGTAAAAACTCAATGTGTTTCTAATGTGTTATAGGATCAATAATACTAGCTCAAAAACACTTGATTGAAAAAAATTTGGGAATGCGGCGAAAAATGAGTATTTTTGCGGTTAATTAAGCAGAGCTGTTTTTAAGGGCTTAACTTGATTATAGATAGAAATAATAAAGAAAAGAATAATAGTAAAATTCTTTATAAATATGGGTGTGGATCAAAGCAAACATCAACTGATAGAAGCGTTTTACCATCGTTTGGTTGAGTCATATGGCTATCTGCCAGACCAATTGGATTTTAACGTAGAGATATCAGCATCATCTGTTGCAGATATTGCAATTTGGCGTAGTGCTGACGAGAAAAAGTTGGGGCTTACTCCCAATATTTATGTCCTTGTAGTGTGTAAAGCAGAGCATATAAAGATAAAAGCAGAGGATTATTCCGAACAGTTTAAACAAGCTGTTTTAAATGATATGGCTTTTTATGTTGCTCATAATCTTAAAGAAACGAAAGTTTTTTATATTGATAAAAATGCTCGGCCACTCAGAATTGAACGAATCAGTGATTTTCCTACTGCAACCGATATAGCTTCGGAGCAGAATTTAGCTCTGTTTGTTAACAAAGTGCGCGGCTATTCCAAAGATAATTTTTTAAAGGTTCTTACTCGTTGCCATAATATAATACGAAATGTCGATAAGCTTTCGCCGGAGGCTGCCTTTGATGAGATTAGCAAGATACTCTTCATCAAGATGCTTTATGAACGGGATGCTAAAGATGAATTAGTCTATAGTAAGGAAAAGTTTCTAAAAGATGAAATGTCTTATGGGGGAACTGGGGATTACATTCAGGTTCTTTTTAATCAAGTGAAAGAAACGTATGCTGCTGATGGTTTATTTGAAATTGAGGATAAAATACGAATCCGTCGTGATAGTTTCTTGCTGATATTAGAAGAATTAGGTAATGTGGAGCTATATGATACTTCAGACGACATAAAAGGTATAGCTTTCGAACTGTTTCTTGGAAAGACTTTTCGAGGTGAATTAGGCCAATTCTTCACTCCTCGTACCATAGTAAATTATATGGTGGAGGTACTCAATGTAAAGGAAGGTGATCGTGTTTGCGACCCTTGCTGCGGCAGTGGAGGTTTTTTAATTCAGACTTTTGAGCACGTGCAAAATCTGATTGATCAAGATATTCATCAACAAATCAACACTCTGATGGACGATGTGACAATTTCAGAGAGTGAAAGAAAACAGAGAATAAATGATTTACTACGTGAATGTGATAAAACGGTTAATGGTAGTCGATACCACAAGCTTTGTCATAATTACTTTTTTGGTGTAGATGCCAACGCGCGTATGGCTCGTACTTCGAAGATGAATATGATTATGCACGGTGATGGTCATGTGGGGGTATATTTACATGATGGTCTATTAAACGTTGGTGGTGTTTATGATAGCAGTTTTGATATAGTTCTCATTAATCCACCTTTTGGTGCTCATGTGGAGAAGGATATGCGTATCACTGATTCTGATGTGCCAACGGAAAAAGAGAAAGAATTATATACAAAACTTTTCGGTTCGGAATATTTAGAGCGTGTTTATAACCCTATGAAAGAATACGCTGCAAAAGTGTATAAAGACAAGACAAAGGGTAAGCGTATTTTGGAGTTGTACAGTATAAAAAACAACAATACGGAGATACTGTTCATGGAGCGTTGTATCAACTTACTTAAGCCCGGAAAGTGTGCCGGTATTGTACTCCCGGAAGGGGTATTGGATAATACGGCTCTGGAGGGTGTACGAAAGTTTATTGAAAAGCAAGCTCGTATTCTAAATATTACTTCTATTCCTGCTGATGTGTTCCTCTCGTCAGGTGCCAATATCAAACCAAGTCTTATCTTCATTCAGAAATACCATGAGAACGAAATCCCGGAAAAGGATTATATGCTGACGGTAACAAAAGTCACCGATGCTGGTATCTCATCTACAGGTCTACCATCACAGAACCAAGAATTGCCAATAGCCGCAAAAGAGGTATGTGGCTTTTTATTGGGTACCCCTATGCAGGAAATGATCTATACGAGAGCTATCCGTCGGTCAGAATTAGTAAATTGGAGTGTAAAACAAATTTTTGATATAACGTATGCAGAGTTCAATCCGCAGTATGAGACAACAAAAATAGGTAATCTGCTCACAATGAGTAAAAACGTGATAGTTATAGAACCGGATGTGGAATACACTCGACTGACCGTTAAATTATATAATAAAGGGATAAGCGTGCGAGACAAAGTAAAGGGTGTTGATATCGGTACAAAACGACAAACTCGTGTTACAAAAGGACAATTTGTAATATCAAAAATAGATGGAAAAAGTGCTGCCTACGGAATAGTAGATGCTATGTTTGATGGTGCTATCGTTACACCTGACTTCATGGTGTATGACATTAATAGGAGTAAAGTACTACCAGAATATTTGGAGTTAGTACTGCAAAATGAGGCAATACTAAACCAATTTGCGACTTCAAGCAGCGGTACGACAGGCAGACGACGATTATCTCAAAGGGTATTTGAAGATACACGGATTGCGCTTCCTTCTTTAGAGGAACAGCACAATCTTGTTGCTGAGATTATTCAAATACGAAAGTCGCAGAAAGTTTTAGAAAATCGCATGAAAGCAAATGTAGACTCTTTCAATCGTAAAATATTCAATAAACATGAAACTACTTTCTTTAAAGATAACTTCTGATTTTCGTAATCTTAAAGGTGTCAATCTGCAGTTTGATCCTGCAAATGATACATACGTCATTATTGGTAATAATGGGACGGGGAAAACAAATATTTTAGAGGCACTTAGTAGTGTATTCTCTGTTCTGCTTGCCCATTCACAAGATTTTCTATTCAGTTTTGTTTTAAGATACAATATTGGGGATGTTGAGTATTGGGTGAGACATAAAATAGATACAAAGACTACAGAATATAAAAAGAATAATGAAGTAGTGAATGAGGCAGGGATGACATATCCCAACCGTATAGTTTGCAACTACAGCGGTGAGGATACCCGCATGTGGAATAACTATTACAAAAAGCCAAATGAAGACTACATGAACAGTGTGCGTACTGCTGCTGCTCCTGATGTTTTGTCTATGGTTTACATAGACAAAACCATGTGGAAATATGTGTTGTTATGTATGTTGACAACAAGAAATATGAATGTTGCATTTGACCGGTTTTTAAAAGAAAAACTACATATAGCTTCCGATGGAATAAATACTGTAGAAATGAAATTAGATGAAGCTAAATTGAGGCGGTGGCGTGCGGAAAATCAGATTACACTTTTTCTAAATCAGCTGCGACATAGACTGGGAAGCAACGAGGTCTTAGCCTCAAGTAATGTAGAAGACTTTAACCCGAATGAAGACGATGCGCGTGAATTATTCAACAAATTTATTGGAGCTAGTCAGGTTATAGACAGCTTGAATATATATTATAACCAAGGTATTGAATCTGCGTTCCTCAGCGAAGGCGAAAAAAAAATGATGGTTATACTTTTCATATTGGAGGCTATTGCGGATGAGCGAACTCTTGTTTTGATGGACGAACCTGATAGTCATCTCCATATATCAAGAAAAGCGGAGCTGAATGAAATGTTTCATCAGATGGAGCATCGTAGCAACATAATAACCTCCCACTCACCAACATTAACCGCTTCGTTTGAGAAAAGTGCAAAGGAGTCAATCATTATGCTTGACAGAAATGCTGATGGAACAATAAAAGTAATTGATAGAGGTATTGTGAATTTGGTTGAGAAATTGACAGAAGGTATTTGGACATCGCAGAAGCAGAATCTATTCTTAGCCTCACATGACGACATTCTTATTGTTGAAGGACCTACAGGTGAAACTTTTATCTCAGCGGCACTGAAGTGTTTTCAGAAACAAGGTAAATATGTAGACTTAGCATTTGAATATATACCATGTGGCGGTGCATCTAATGTCAAGGCCTTCGCTCAGAAGTTCACTCCTAAAGAAGGGCAGACTGTTATTGCATTCTTCGATGGGGATAAAGCTGGTGAGAGCAGTATGAATAATGTTATTCCATGTACACTGAGTGGAAAAACTCAATGGGACGTTGGAAATTTTGGTAAGGCCCGCAAGAATGGCAACACATGGTTCTCGTTCTATCCACCCTATGCTCGCAGAAGAAATAAAGAACACTTCAATGTAGAGGACTATTTCACTTGTAAATTGTTCCGTAAGTATATTTTTTCATTTAGTTCACTCGATACTGTAAAAGGGAAAGAAGGTCTTAAAAGTATTTTGGATAAAGATTGTAAAAAAGGGAATATAGATAGTACTTTTTACGAAAAATTCAGCACTCTTTTTGATCACATAAAAGCAATTAAGGATGCGGAAAAGGCTGGACAGATAATATTGTAACAACACCATCATCATATAGTCTTTTCTGTTAAACGACACTCTAAGATGAAAAACTCAATTCCCCGGTATACATTCTATAAGAATAAGTATGGAAGTGAACTTCTGATAGATGTGGTAGAACTGAAATATGTAAAGAGGTTCCTGGCTGAAAGCGCCGTACACACGTTGACTTATTATGACATTACTTTTGTAACAGAAGGGGAAGGGAGTTTTTCTATCGATAACCGGACCTATCAGGCTGTTCCCGGTGATGTTTTCTTTTCCAAACCGGGTGAGGTGCGGAATTGGGATACCGGTCGGATTGTAAATGGGTATGCTCTGATTTTTGAAGATGACTTCTTGTCCTCTTTCTTTAAAGATCCTCTGTTTGTGCAGCATCTTCCATTCTTCAAGATGGAAAAAACTGCATCAGGATTGCACTTGCCCGATGAACTATATAAGCGCATGCTTCAGCTCTTGCATGATATTAAGGCAGAAATTGACCAATACAGACAGGACGATGTACATGTGTTGAGGGCATATCTTTACGAGGCGCTGATGTTACTGAACCGGGCTTATCAGAATATGATTTCGATGGAAGAGGGGAACAAAGAAGCGGGTGGTACACATATCAGTAAATTTATTGAATTAGTCGGGGCAGATATGAGAGAACACCATTCTGTCCGGCATTATGCAGACAAGCTTTGCATCACTCCCAATTACCTGAATGAGATTGTAAATTCAGCTATGGGAATAAGCGCAAAGCAATACATCCGGAATAAGGTTATGGAGGAGGCAAAAAGGCTGCTTGCTTATACCGATTTTCCTGTTTCGGAAATAGCGTTTGAACTTCATTTCTCTACTGTTTCTTATTTTGTGCGCTGCTTTCGCCAATGTACAGGCGAGACTCCTTTGGCTTATCGGAGCATACATAAACCGTGAAAAGTACTATTTCTGCCTTGTTTTTTATTATGCCGGTTTTCTGTAGTGTCCTTATCTTTGTCTCATTCAATAACCATTAAAATAATAATAAAATGAGAGATGTGGAAAAAACAATCGGGAATATGATTGATAAATTGAAAATCGCTTTCCTGGGTTCGGTGGATGAAGAAGGCTTCCCAAATGTAAAGGCTATGTTGCAACCCCGGAAGCGGGAAGGGATAAAGACGATTTATCTGTCGACAAATACTTCATCGATGCGTGTTGCACAATTCCGGGAAAACAATCGTGCCTGTATGTATTTCTGTGATTCGAGGTTTTATAGAGGAGCAATGCTGCGTGGCACGGTAGAGGTGTTGACGGACAGTGCCAGTAAAGAAATGATATGGGAGGACGGGGATACCATGTATTATAAAGAAGGTGTTACTGATCCCGACTATTGTGTACTGAAGTTTACGGCAACTTCCGGAAGATTTTACAGTAACTTTAAATCGGAGAACTTTGTTGTGGTGTAATTACGTATTGCTTGGGAGATATCAGATTTCTTCCAATGCATAATACTGGTAGTCGCGGAGAACGGTCTGGAGAAATTTCTCCTGATTGTTCTCACGGGGTGTCACAGAAAGAAGTTCCTGAACTTTTTTTGTCAGTTGTGCAATGTATCGTATGCGGTCTTTTTTCCCGGATTGTAAGGTTCGGGTAATTACGTTTATCTGTTCCAGCGATAAGTCAGCGGCTTGCGGATAAGTAGGCTGGTAGTTCTGGGTCAGATAATCAAATTCGTCAAGGCTGACATGTATCTTACGGTAGTTTTTCTCTTTGATAACCATGGTACCCGCGGCAAGGTCTCCCATCCGTTGACTGTTTTTGGTTAATAGAGCGACTAACAGTCCGAGACCTCCGGTAATCGGACCATCGATAGGGAAGAGGAGCCACCGGAGTAAGTAGGAACTTATGCTCGGAACGGAACCGTCAGCTTTTACAACACGGATATTCATCAGTCGTTTCCCAAGGCTTTGTCCGTAATTGAACATCTCACATAGAAAAGAATAGAACAGCACCGGTAAATAGATTACCGCCAGGAAGAAAATCATAGTGAAATCCGAAGGCAGGCGGAGCTTGGATAATACCGTTACAGTTGAAAATATATAGAATCCAATCAGAACGTAATCAATAATCAAAGCAATGATTCGCTCGCCAATACTGGCGGGCGTCTGGCTGATGCGGACAAATTGCCCTGTAAGAATAGTAGATTCTGCCATTGCTAATTGAATATTTCTAAGTATTTCGTTGCAAATATATCATTATTCTCTTACTTTTGTTATTGATTTCAGACAAAACTCATTCGAAGTCAGTAAAAATATGAAAGAAGTAACGTTTATTCGTCGGAATATAGAAAAATGGAAAGAAGCCGAAGGCGTGGTGGAGCAAGCCACAAACTCGTCTCCTGACCGGCTTGCCGATGTGTATACGGATCTTACTGCCGATCTGGCATTTGCGCAGACGCATTTCCCGACTTCCCGTATTACTATTTATCTGAATAATCTCGCTTCTGCTTTACACAATAAAATTTATCGGAACAAGCGTGAGAAATGGTCGAGAGTCATCACTTTCTGGACGAAGGAAATCCCTCAGGTTATGCACGATGCACGCCGGGAATTGCTGGTTTCATTCCTGATTTTTATAGTGAGTGCCTTGGTCGGTGTTATATCCGCTGCCGCTGATCCGGATTTTGTCCGCCTGATTATGGGGAATTCTTATGTAGACATGACGTTGGACAATATTGCGAATGGCGAACCCATGGCGGTGTACAATAGCTCATCTGAGGTTCCGATGTTTTTGGGAATCACGTTGAATAATATTATGGTTTCTTTCAACTGCTTCGCAATGGGGATACTGACCAGTTTTGGTACAGGTTATATGCTTTTCAGTAATGGAGTCATGTTGGGAGCTTTCCAAACATTCTTTTATCAGCACGGTTTGCTTTGGGATTCTATGCTTGCCATCTGGTTGCATGGAACGCTCGAAATCTGGGCTATCATTGTAGCCGGCGCTGCCGGTTTGGCTTTAGGTAACGGATGGCTTTTCCCCGGAACTTATTCAAGACTGGAATCTTTTAAAAGAGGAGCGAAAAGAGGATTGAAAATTGTGGTGGGGACAGTCCCTGTGTTTATTATGGCAGGTTTTATTGAAGGTTTTCTCACACGCCATACCCAACTGCCGGATATGTTGAGACTCGGCCTGATCCTTACATCCCTGACATTTATTTTATTCTACTATATTTATTTACCTAATAGAAAACGACATGGAATCACAAAAGCCTAAAATCGCAATGTATGTAAAACGTAATTTCGGTGAGAAACTGAGTGCGTCTTTTGATTTTATAAAAGAAAACTGGAAGCTGATGCTGAAATTTACTACGTATCTGCTTTTACCGATTTGTCTTATTCAAGCGCTGAGTTTGAACGGACTGATGGGATATATAGCGGTGCTGACTGATTTATCAGGTGGTGGCGGGCTTTCTGATGCATCTCTAATGATGTCATTCTTTTCTTATTATAGTCTGTATATGTTCGTTTTTTTGATAGGAACAATTGCGCTGACTTCTTTGATTTATGCATTGATCCGAACCTACAATGAACGTGACGAGCGTCTGCAAGGCGTAACTTTGGGGATGTTGAGACCGATGTTGCTCCGTAATGTGAAAAGATTGGTTGTGATGACTCTTTTCGGATTGCTCTTAATGGTACTTTTAGGGGTGATTATGGGATTCATGGCGGCATTGCTTTGGCCCGTCCTGTTCTTGGTGATTCCGTTTGTGATTATTTTGGCTGTACCATTTGCTCTTTGGGCACCGATTTATCTCTTTGAGGATATCTCCGTTATGGAATCTTTGAAGAAGACTTTTCGTCTGGGTTTTGCTACGTGGGGAGGTATTTTCCTGATTTCCCTTATTATGGGGTTGATTGCCGGTATCTTGCAGGGAGTGACGATGATGCCCTGGTATATAGGCACTATTGTGAAATCCATATTTGCAATGAGTAGTGGAGGCAGTGAGGCTACGGTATCGGTAGGATATAATTTCATGCTTTATCTGTTGGCCATTGTCCAGGCATTCGGTGCTTATCTTGCTATGATCTTTTCACTTGTAGGTCTGGCGTATCAGTACGGGCATGCTTCGGAAAAGGTGGACAATATCATGGTGGAAAGTGATATCGATAATTTTGATAAGCTCTAAAAACAGAATTGTATAAATGATAACTTCTCCGGCTGATACATTGGTATGTGATACTACCCAGCTTGCCGTGTGGCAATCTGATCCGGCGTATGACTATGGCCGTGAGTTGATGGCTCCTGATATTAATGTGTTTGAATGGTTCAACAGGTGGTTTGGAAAGATTCTGCAAAAAATATTCGGCAGTCATTTTGCTGAGGAATACTCGGAGCTTATTCTGATAGGCATTGCTATCCTTCTTTTAATTTTGATAATCTGGTTCGTTTACAAGAAGCGACCGGAGTTATTCATGATTTCCCGTAAAAATGCTTTGCCTTATGCAGTGGAAGAAGACACTATTTATGGAGTTGACTTTGCGCGAGGTATTGCTGACGCGCTTTCGCGTAGTGATTACCGGGAAGCGGTACGATTGCTGTATTTGCAGACGTTGAAACAACTCAGTGATGAAAAGCGTATAGACTGGCAGCTCTACAAAACGCCTACACAATATGTTTATGAAGTGCGGATGCCCGCTTTCCGACAATTGACCAATCATTTCCTGCGAGTGCGTTATGGAAATTTTGAAGCTACGGAAGCATTGTTTCATGTCATGCGGTCTTTGCAGGAAGAGGTGAAGAAAGGAGGCGCTGTATGAGAGGAAGCCATTGGTTTATTATCTGTATCGTATCTTTTCTGGTCCTGATGTTTGCAATAGAATGTCGGTTGCCGAAGAAATTCGTATGGACTCCTACTTTTAGCCACTATGATAAACAGCCTTTCGGATGTGCTGTTTTTGATAGTTTACTCTCTGCTTCATTGCCGATGAGATATTCGGTATCCGGGAAAACCTTTTATCAGTTGGAGCAGGAAGATACGGTTTCCCGCCGGGCGATATTGGTTGTTAACAATCATCTGGCTCTGACAGATGTAGATGTGAATGCATTGTTGAAAGGGGCGGAGCGGGGAAATAAAATAATGTTGGTGAGTAATTCATTTACAGGAAACTTACGGGATACACTGGGGTTTGAGAGTAGCTACTCTTATTTTAATCCGATTGTGTTGAGAAAGTATGCCGCTTCATTGTTGTCGAAGGATAGTTTGCATTGGGTAGGAGATTCTACTGTCTATCCCCGGCGGATCTTTCGTTTTTATCCGCAATTGTGTTCCTCTTATTTCTGGCAGGACTCGCTCTCTGTGAAAGTGTTAGCGGAGAAATCTATTTCATCAGATGAATTCAGATATGACTTTGGAGTGAAGTTTGATTCATTGCAGGTGGATACCCTTTGCAATGTTCCGGTTGCCATGTCTTGTTCGTGGGGAAAAGGGGAAATTATTTTGGTTTCTACTCCGCTGCTTTTTACCAATTATGGTGTACTGGACGGAAAGAATGCAGCTTATATTTTCCGTCTGCTGTCTCAGATAGGAGAGTTTCCGATAATACGCACAGAGGGATATCTGGAGGAAGCTGCACAGGTACAGATGTCTCCTTTCCGCTATTTTATTTCTCAACGACCGCTTCGCTGGGCTTTGTATCTGACAATGATTGCCATTCTGCTCTTTATGACATTTACTGCGCGAAGAAGACAACGTGTGATACCTGTGATTCATGAACCGGAAAATAAATCCATGGAGTTTACGGAACTGATCGGTACGCTTTATTTTCAGAAGAAAGACCATGCCGACTTGGTTCATAAAAAGTATATTTACTTTGCCGAAGAGTTGAGAAGAGAAATCCAGGTGGATGTGGAAGACGTGGCGGATGATGAACGCTCTTTCGATAGGATTGCTCAGAAGACCGGCATGAGTGCGGAAGAAATCGGTAAGTTTATCCGTACGGTCAGACCGGTGATTTATGGAGGGCAAACGATAACTGCGGAGCAAATGAAGCAGTTTATTGATAAAATGAATGAAATAATCGATCATATATAAAGAAGAAGTTTATGGAAGAGAATACAGAAAAACGGGTGGATCTAACTCTCTTTTCCGAGAAGATACAAGAGTTGAAAGACCGGATTGCTTCCGTCATTGTAGGGCAGGAACAGATGGTGGACTTGGTGCTGACCGCTGTGTTGGCAAATGGGCATGTGCTGATAGAAGGAGTGCCGGGAGTGGCGAAAACATTGTTGGCACGCCTGGTTGCCCGTCTGGTTGACGCAGATTTCAGCCGCATCCAGTTTACTCCGGATTTGATGCCGAGTGATGTGCTGGGTACAACGGTATTCAACATGAAAACCAATGATTTTGATTTCCATCGCGGTCCGATCTTTGCTGATATTGTACTGGTAGATGAAATAAATCGTGCTCCTGCCAAAACACAGGCTGCCTTGTTCGAAGTTATGGAAGAGCGTCAGGTCAGCATTGACGGAGCGACCTATCCGATGGGAGAACTTTATACGATTCTGGCTACACAGAATCCGGTGGAGCAGGAGGGGACTTATAAATTGCCCGAAGCACAACTTGACCGTTTTCTGATGAAGCTGACGATGGATTATCCCTCATTGGATGAAGAAGTGAATATTCTGGAGCGTCACCATACGAATGCTGCATTTGTGAAGCTGGAGGACATTACCCCGGCTATTACTAAAGAGGAGCTTTTGTCGCTTCGTAATCTGATGAAGCAGGTGTTTATAGACCGTACATTGCTTCAGTACATCGCCTTGATTGTACAGCAGACGCGTACAAGTAAAGCTGTATATCTGGGGGCTTCTCCACGTGCGTCCGTGGCCATGTTGCAGACTTCGAAAGCCTATGCGCTTTTGCAGGGACGTGATTTTGTGACACCGGAGGATATCAAGTTTGTGGCTCCATACGTACTTCAGCATCGTCTCATCCTGACGGCGGAAGCTGAAATGGAGGGCTACTCACCAGTGAAAGTAACGCAACGCCTGATTGATAAGGTAGAAGTTCCGAAATGATTCTGACCCGTCGGTTTTATATGGTTCTCATCCTGATTATCCTGTTGATGGGTAGTGGGTATGCTTTTGCTCCGTTGTTTACCATCGGGCAGGGGTTGCTTTTTCTCCTCTTGCTGTCGGTGCTGGCAGACGGATATATGCTTTACCGGATTCGTGGGATTCGGGCATTCCGTCAATGCTCCGCTCGTTTTTCCAATGGGGACGAAAATGCGGTGAATCTTCGGGTGGAAAGCTGCTATCCGTATCCCGTCTTTGCGGAGGTTATCGATGAAGTACCTTTCATTTTTCAGCAGAGAAATATTAGTTTTCGGGTGCAGCTTCAGGCGAATGAAGGAAAACAAATCTGTTATCAGTTACGTCCGACAAGCCGGGGAATTTATGGTTTCGGACAGATTCGCGTATTCGTAACCGGTCGGATAGGTTTGCTCTCCCGGCGTTATACATGCGGAGAGGAGCAGGATATTAAAGTGTATCCTTCTTATCTGATGCTGCATCGCTATGAATTGCTGGCAATGAGCGATAATCTGACGGAGCTGGGAATCAAGCGTATTCGTCGTGTGGGGCATCATACTGAGTTTGAACAGATAAAAGAGTACGTCAAGGGGGATGACTACCGTACAATCAACTGGAAAGCCAGTGCCCGTCGGCATGAACTTATGGTGAATGTATATCAGGATGAACGTTCACAGCAGATTTACAGTGTGATAGACAAGGGAAGGGTTATGCAGCAGGCATTTCGCGGAATGACTTTACTGGATTATGCAATCAATGCTTCCTTAGTTCTTTCGTACGTTGCCATGCGGAAAGAGGACAAGGCAGGGATCGTGACTTTCAATGAACATTTCGATTCGTTTGTTCCGGCCTCAAAGGCTCCCGGTCAGATGCAAACTCTGCTTGAGAATCTCTATAGCCAGCAGACTACCTTTGGTGAAACGGACTTTTCCTCTCTCTGCGTGCATTTCAATAAACATGTCAGTAAACGCAGTTTCTTGGTTTTATATACCAACTTCTCCAGTATGGGAAGTATGAATCGCCAATTGGCTTATTTGCAGCAACTGAATCGTCAGCATCGCTTGCTTGTTGTTTTCTTTGAAGATGCTGATATGAAAACGTATATTGCCTCTCCTGCGAAGGATACGGAGGGATATTACCGCCATGTCATTGCAGAGAAGTTTGCTTTTGAGAAGCGTCTGATTGTATCTACACTGAAACAGAATGGTATCTATTCGTTATTGACTACACCTGAAAATCTCTCGATTGATGTGATAAACAAGTATTTGGAGATGAAATCAAGACAATTACTCTGAAAAACAGGAGCAAATCATAAAAGATGCCTATTTTGGATAATCATATCCGGAATAGGCATCGTATATTTGTGCCATGAATCAAACAGTGGACAAACAGTACTGCCAAAGTTGTGGGATGCCCCTCCGTTTCGATGTGGAAGAGTATTTAGGTACCAATGCCGATCACTCCTGCAGTGACGAGTATTGTTACTATTGTCTGAAAGATGGGAACTATACGGTGGATGTCTCTATGAATGAAATGGTGGATATCTGGGTGAAATACACGGATAAGTACAATTGGTATTCGGGAACCGACTATACTCCACAAGAATTAAAAACCTTATTGAACAAGCGTCTTCCCACCCTGAAACGCTGGCGACAGAAAGAGATGACACAATATGTTCACTATGAAGCTGTCAATGGGGTTCGGACTTATATTGATCAAAATCTCTTTCATGAGCTTGATCCCGAACAGTTGGCTGAAATGGTTCACCTTTCATTCTTCCATTTCCGAAAGGTTTTCAGAAATGTTACCGGTGAGAATATCGGTACATATATTCAACGTTTACGGCTGGAATATATTGCCCATCTGCTTATCGCTACCGGACAGAGTATTGAAGAGATAGGTATGCAGACTAATTATCAGACAAAGTTTAGTCTGGCAAAGGCTTTTAAGAAGCATTTCGGCATTTCAATGTCAGCTTATCGCGAAAAGTATAAATCTGTCAATGCGAAACAAGAACCGGATAGTATGCCCGAGGCTAAAATTAAACGTATCAATACTTTGAAAGCCGTTTGCATAGAAGTAGGTGATACTTTTCGTGATAAATATGCTTACACTACAATCTGGAAGCAATTACTGCATTATAAAGCAGTTCATTTGCAGAATGGTCCCGGTAATCGTTTTGTAAGTATAAGTCAGGATAATCCTTGGGTTACACCGATGGAACAACGGCGGTTCTATATCGGGGTTCTTGTTGAAGGGAGTGCCAAGTCCGAAGGGAAATTATTACTTCGGGAAATTCCCGGAGGGATGTACGCTGTTTTCAGGTATAAAGGCAGTTATTCTGATTTATCAGAATTTTATAAGACGATCTATAATCAATGGTTTCCTTACAGTATGTATCATCAGAAACGTCCGTTGACGTTTGAGGTGTATCTTAATGCACCGGATGAAACGCCGGTTGAGGAATTGCTGACGGAGATTTATATTCCTATTGATAAATAACTAAATGATATAAGAGTATGTTAGAATTGCCAGAAGTACTTACACTGAGTAAGCAAGCCAATGATGTTTTAAGCGGTAAAACGATTACGCAAGTGTTCAATGCTACCAAGCCTCATAAGTTCACATTCTATAGTGGCGATCCACTGGAGTATGGGAAGTTGCTCGTCGGAAAAACGGTTCTGTCGTCTAAGGGATATGGAATGTTTGTTGATTTTTACCTGTCGGGCAATGTGATAATGAATATCGGTGATGGGGTGAGCGCACGTTACTATAATCCGGGTGATAAAGTTCCTGCCAATTACCAGTTGCTGCTGACTTTTGAAGATGAATCGTTTCTTGTATTCACGGTTGCCATGTATGGTTTTATCAGTGCCTATCCCGATGGCGTTATCGACAATAAATATTATACGATAAGTCGTGAAAGTATTTCTCCGTTGAGTGATGCTTATACGGAAGCGGAATTTGAGAAATTATTTGCTTCAGCCAAAAAGACATTGACGGCTAAAGCTCTGCTGGCTACCGAACAACGTATTCCGGGTGTAGGCAATGGGGTAACGCAGGATATTCTGTTCAATGCCGGGATTCATCCGAAACAAAAAGTGCTTGACTTGTCGGATGGACAGAAAGGGGCACTTTTCAAATCTCTGAAGGATACCTTAATGGCTATGACTTCCGGAAGAGGGCGTGATACCCAGACTGATCTTTATGGAAATGAGGGAGGGTATAAAACGATTCTTTCTTCCAGAACATGGAAAAATCCCTGTCCGCGCTGTGGCAGTGTGATTGTGAAAGAAGCCTATCTTGGAGGGTCGGTTTACTATTGTCCTGAGTGTCAGAAAATAAGGAAAATATAATAACAACTTAAATTATAGTTATGGCGAAAGGAACAGGTCACAAGGGTGGTGTTCTTTTTTCTCTTCCGATAATTTGCAGGAGTAAAAAGTCTGCCTATCTTTGTGGCGATATAAAAAAATGTTGGATGTTTAAAGTTAAGAAGGATTCGGTAAGTAAATAACTGTGGGCATCATGAGTAACGAAAATAAATCTATTCACGAATTCGATTTTAGTTTAATCTGCGAATACTTTTCAAGTGTAGAACGTCAGGGACCGGGAAGTGCTGAAACAACAATCAAGGCTCTTAGCTTTGTTGAGGGGCTTACGGATAAATCTCTGATTGCTGATCTGGGTTATGGCACAGGTGGCCAAACGATTACGCTGGCGCAACATACTCCGGGGCAAATTACAGGCATTGATTTGTTTCCTGATTTTATCAACCAATTCAATAGTAATGCCGAGCACTTTAACCTGCAGGATAGAGTGAAAGGTATTATTGGATCAATGGATGAACTCCCGTTCCGGAATGAAGAATTAGATCTTATCTGGTCGGAAGGAGCCATCTATAATATTGGTTTTGAATACGGGTTGAATCTATGGCGTTCGTTTTTGAAGAAAGGTGGTTATATTGCCGTATCAGAGGTATCATGGTTCACTGACGAACGTCCGGCTGAGATCAATGATTTCTGGATGGATGCTTATCCTGAAATAAATACGATTCCCAATAAGCTGGCACAGATGCAGAAGGCCGGATATATTCCTGTAGCCTGTTTCTGTATACCGGAAAATTGCTGGATCGAGCATTTCTATATGCCACAGGTTGAAGCCCAAGAAAACTTTCTACGAAAATATGCGGGTAACCAGGCGGCTGAAGAACTGATTGCCAATCAGCGCCATGAGCAACAATTATACTATAAGTATAAAGACTTTTATGGTTATGTATTCTATATCGGAAAGAAAATCTAAATGAAGAAAAGACCGTATCAGAATGGATGATAATCCTTTGTTGATACGGCCTCTTTTATGGGTTGTAAAACTCTAATTCATCCACTGCTTTCCATCCAAAGATACCGTTTTTTATTGTAACATGCAGTATACATCCCATAGCTACTTGTGCATTTATGGGGACATGGAAGTAAAGACAGTCGTCAGGATTATCCTGATCGATAGCTTTCAGAATTCTACATTCAGGCAATATGGTCCGATAACGAGCCAATTTATTGGGCTTTAAAAAACGGATTTCTGTTACTCTGTATTCTTTGCGTACGGGAGTCCTGCTTGCCAACCAATGATTCATATTCAGTAACAGATTGACACCCATACCGTGAAAAAGCATTCCTATAACAATGCCAAAGGCGATGGTTTTCAGGTAATATCCGACTTTTGTGTATTTATCTGCCAGTAGTATGCCAATAACAATGACAAAAATGGCGGTGAAAAGCATCACGAATGCCATGAGTGGGCGATAACTGATACCCCGAAATGCTGTTTGCTGGAGCAATACAGTACTGGGAGTGGCCAGATAACCCACTCCGACAAGTATTGCCAGGATCACAATTACTATCAGCCAGACATATATAGATTGCCTGCGCTCTTTCTTTTTTTCCCGGATTTGTCCGGTGGTTGTTATTCTTCGATATCTCATTCTGTTGACGAAGGTACGCTTTTATATCTTCATATAGCCTATCTCCTTTAAAATTCTATTCAAGCTTCTTCTGAGAAAAGAAATAAAAGGCTTTGTTTATAATAAGCTTAAAGAGATTTTGTATATCTTTGCATAATTAAAAAACTAGACTTAAAGAAAACATTATGAAGACAAAACGCTTATTAGGATTATTGCTATTAATCCTGTCAATCACTGGCTTTGTTGCTTGTAGTGATGATGAACCGCAAGACAAAGTAAAAACTGTAAAAATGCTTATTTCTGACAAAACAGGTACTTATCAGCCTTGGGGAAGTGATTCTCCCATTGATTGTATGCTGGTGAAAGAAGAAAGTGAAAGCGACTACAAAACGCTGGATTTTCAAGGTATTACTGATTTCGTTTACGAAAAAGGCTATGAGTATGCTTTATGGGTTGAGAAAAGAACTTTGGTTGATCCTCCTGCTGATGGGAGTAGCATTGTCTACAAATTGATAGATGTAATATCGAAGGCAAAAGTAGAGTATGAATACACTATAAAAGTAGATGGCCCTAATCCTTTTATCCTGTCTCCCGAAGGTGGTGAATATGAAATACCTTTTACCTGTAAAGCGAAGAAATTTGCAGAGGGTGGTCTGGTTGAAGATAGGTATATTCCTTTAAAAGGGTTGAGATATAATATGGGTACCAATTACGGAGGGTTGACAAGAGTCGTAAAAGATGGTGAAAAGGTTGGGTTTTATAAATTTGTAATAGAAGGTATTCCGCGTTTTAATATGAAAGCGGCTCCTGTATGGTATTGTGGTATTTACACTCCGGATGCAGATTTACTTTTCGGACCTGAGCCGGAGCCTATTTATAAGCAACTGTTTGAACAACCGCAAACAGAGGGTGAGGATTATTTTATGTATTCGGTAGTCTTTATGTCTACAGGCACATTTGCTGAATAAACTCTAAAATAATATTTGAAATATACCTGAACCGTGTCTGGTCCGTACCAACTCCGTACCTGGTCCGTATAAAGGTACCTTTATTGGGAGTTGATACGGAGCGGGTATGGAGTTGATACGGAGTTGGTATGGACTTGGTAAGGCAGCGAGAGTATATTAGCGGATGCATCAAGAGTTGTGGGTGAATCTTATATTTAAGAATATTAAATGTTTTTCTTCTTTATAAACCAAATATGATTTTTTCGCTTCGTCTATAAACAGAGAAATCAAAACATGAAATTTCTGTAATCCGAGCTAATGGTGGCATTAGTATCTGTAAATGACATAGAATGATGCGATTGAATAAAGTAATCTTATCTGTAATCAGCTATATTGTAGTAGGCAGTTTTCAAATAGTCGTATGGGGACAAACCATTAGTGGCAAGATAATAGACAGTGAACAGCGCCCCATAGAGGGGGTAACCATTGTATTGCAAACGGTAGACTCTATTTATATAGATGCGTCGATATCAAACGCTGACGGTATATTCACTTTGAATGGCCAACAAGAAAAATACCGCTTGATTATTCAACATCTTTTATTTCATACGAAGCAAGTAACCGGCAATGGGAAAAATGCCGGGACTATTCAGTTACAACCTCAGGATTATGCCTTAGATGAAGTGGTGGTAAAGGCGGAACGCCCATTTGTAAAAGTGGAGAATGGACGTTTAGGTTATAATCTCGCTGTTTTATCTGAAAAGCAAGTAGTGAATAATGCTTATGAAGCATTGATGAGGTTACCGGGAGTGCAAGAAAGTAAGGGAGTGTTGACTCTGGTCGGTGCAGGAAATCTGACTGTAATCCTGAATGGAAAACCTACCACAATGGATGTCGGGCAGCTTGAAACTCTTTTGCGTAATACTCCGGTAAACAGGGTGGAGAAAGTGGAAGTAATGTATAGTGCACCCCCTGAATATCATGTACGGGGAGCGGTTATCAATGTTGTTTTAAAACGCTCGAATGACTATTCTTTTCAAGGAGAAGTAAGTGCTGATTATAAGAATCAATATTTTAATAGCGGTGGCATGAAAGGGAATTTCCGTTTATCGACACCCAAAATGGCTTTTGATGTGATGTATGGAGCGAATGATGTGAAGAATATGGAATATATAGACCTCGATTCCAGGCATGCACTGAAGAATGAACGGTACGATATCAGCCAGAATGAGCAATTACGCAGTAAGTATTGGAATCACAATTTCAGAACTGCGTTTGAGTATAATTTCAATGACAATCATACGATTAATGTGATATATACAGGTAGCTATAGCCCCGATCAGTATAATAGCAGCGAAACGACAGGGAATTATCAAACCAGTAATGTGGATAAATATCTTGATACGCGGATGAATAATGTCACATTGCAGTATCATTCAGGATTTGGACTTGAAATAGGTGGTGATTATACGCATTATAAATCCGACAATCATCAAAGTCTTTATGCCGACTATCAGGATGGCAGGCAAAGCAGTTTCTCAATGGTTGGCGGACAAAGAATAGATCGCTATTCTATTTATGCAGATCAAAAACATTCATTATCTAAAGGATGGAGTTTAGGATATGGGGTGTCCTATCGGTTTGCAAAAGATCGTGATTTTCAGATTTATGATAAGGTAGTGGGGGATATTCATACTCAGAATATGTACTCTGATCTGAAAGAACAGACTACTAATTTTTATGTGTCACTCAGTAAAAACTACGAGACAGGAGTTTCGTTCTCTGTATCGGCTACGGGAGAATATTATACTATCGGCAATTATCATAAATGGGCGGTTTACCCACAGGCATCGCTGACTTACTTTAAAACGCCAAAGCATACATTCCAATTCTCCTTATCTACAGATAAGACGTATCCGGGCTATTGGGATATGCAATCGTCTGTTAGTTATCTCAACGGGTACACTGAACTGTGGGGAACGCCGGGATTGAAACCTATGACTAATTACAATTTGAACGGGAGTTATATCTTGAAGCAAAAATATATTTTTAACCTGTTCTTTATGCATACTCCAGATTACTTTATACAAACTCCTTATCAATCTACCGACAGACTGGCGCTAATTTATAAAAATACAAACTGGAACTATATGCAGTTGTGGGGAGCAAGTATCATATTACCTTTCAAAACAGGAAATTGGTTGGATTCTCGATTGACTGTAGCCGGTATGCAGATGAGGCAACGTTGTGATGATTTCTTTGATATACCTTTCAATCGAAAAAAGTGGGTGTTCAGTGCTATGCTGGATAATACTTTTAAAGTGAATAAAAATCTGGCTTTTGAATTGATGGGGAATGTGCAGACACCGGTTATACAAGGAACATTCGATATTGAATCCATCTTTAATCTTACTGCCGGATTGAAATGGAGTTTTGCAAACGACAGGATGAGCCTTTCCGCTCGTTGTAATGATATTCTTAATACAGGGATGCCTAAGACAAAAGTTCGTTTCAAGGGACAGGACTTAGATATGAACAGTGCTTTCTATTCGCGGGCTTTTACTCTGAATCTCAGTTATCGCTTTGGAGGGTATAAGAAAAAGAATCTGAAAGAGGTGGATACATCAAGGTTTGGAATGTAATTGTTATTAGGTGGAACACCTGGTATATTGAACAAAAAAGCTCTGAAATCATTCGATTTCAGAGCTTTAAGCGGTGCGTACGGGACTCGAACCCGTGACCCCATGCGTGACAGGCATGTATTCTAACCAACTGAACTAACGCACCATAATTTCATTTCTTTAATTGCTTTCTCTCTCGATTGCGGTTGCAAAGGTAGGCATTTCTTTGAAACCTGCAATAGCTACGATGAAATTTTTTTGCTTGATTTTATCACTTTTCCTTTTATATCCTCATTTTGAGAACATTGGAATATGAAAAAAAATAAGTTCTTGCAGAGCTTTTTGTGAAAGGGGATTGGGATGGTTTTGTAATGAAAACGAAGCTTTCTGTTGCTTGATTTAAACTTCTTGCTCGAAAACTTCGTTATTTTACAATAAATCGTTATTTTTGCAAACTCAAATCGAGAAAATTGTAATTTGAAAACGATAAAAACGATAATTTAGGATGATGAAAACGGCCAAACTGTTACTTCACTGTCCCGACAAACCGGGAATTCTGGCAGAAGTGACAGACTTTATAACGGTAAACAAGGGAAATATTATCTATCTGGACCAATATGTCGATCATGTGGAGAATATCTTTTTCATGCGTATCGAGTGGGAATTGAAGAACTTCCTGATACCGCAAGAGAAAATTGAAGATTATTTTGCTACGCTGTACGCACAGAAATATGAAATGTTTTTCCGTCTCTATTTCTCGGATACGAAACCACGCATGGCAATATTTGTGTCTAAGATGTCACATTGCCTGTTCGATTTGCTGGCACGCTATACGGCAGGAGAGTGGAATGTCGAGATTCCTCTTATTATAAGCAACCATCCCGACTTGCAACATGTTGCTGAACGTTTCGGAATACCTTTCTATCTGTTCCCTATTACAAAGGAGACTAAAGAAGAACAGGAGAAAAAAGAAATGGAATTGCTGGCAAAACATAAGGTGAACTTTATTGTACTGGCGCGTTATATGCAGGTGATTTCAGAGCGGATGATTGATGCATATCCCAATCGGATTATCAATATTCATCACTCTTTCCTTCCTGCATTTGTGGGAGCAAAACCTTATCATGCAGCATTTGAGCGTGGTGTGAAGATCATTGGTGCTACCAGTCATTATGTAACAACAGAATTGGATGCAGGACCGATCATTGAACAAGATGTGGTTCGTATCACTCATAAAGATACTGTAGAAGATCTTGTAAATAAGGGGAAAGACCTGGAAAAGATTGTTCTCTCGCGTGCCGTGCAGAAGCATATTGAGCGCAAGGTACTGGCATATAAGAATAAAACAGTGATATTTAGTTAAGGTATATTCATGAAAGTAGCGATTATCAAATATAATGCGGGCAATATCTATTCGGTGGATTATGCGCTGAAGCGTTTGGGCGTGGAAGCTGTGGTAACGGCGGATAGAGATGAATTGCGTGCGGCGGACAAAGTGATCTTTCCAGGTGTGGGCGAGGCGGAAACAACCATGAAGTTTCTGCGTGCCAGTGGTATGGATGCATTGATTAAGGAACTTAGACAGCCTCTTTTAGGGATATGTCTGGGTATGCAAGTGATGTGTCGCCATTCTGAAGAAGGGGGAGATGTGGATTGTCTGGGTATTTTTGATACGGAAGTGAAGCGTTTCGTTCCACAGAAGCATGAGGATAAAGTGCCTCACATGGGTTGGAATACGCTCACAGAGACGAACAGTGGCTTATTCAAAGGCTTTACAAAAGAAGAGTTTGTCTATTTTGTGCATAGCTTCTACGTTCCGGTCAATGAATATACAGCTGCTGTGACGGACTATATACAACCGTTTAGCGCTGCCTTGCATAAGGATAATTATTATGCTACCCAATTCCATCCGGAGAAGAGTGGAGGTGTGGGAGAACGTATCCTGCGCAATTTTTTAGAATTATAATTAAGTAGATAAATATATGATAGAGCTTATCCCTGCAATAGATATTATCGACGGAAAGTGTGTACGCCTTTCGCAAGGTGACTATGACAGTAAGAAGGTGTATAACGAAAATCCGGTGGAAGTGGCCAAAGAAATGGAGGCATACGGTATTCGCCGGCTTCATGTGGTAGACCTGGACGGAGCGGCTTCTCATCATGTAGTCAATTATAATGTTTTGAATAGAATCACCTCACAGACTTCCCTGATAGTTGATTTCGGTGGTGGTGTGAAAAGTGATGAAGACTTGAAGATCGCTTTCGAGAATGGGGCACAGATGGTTACAGGCGGCAGTATTGCGGTGAAAAATCCTGAGTTGTTCTGTCATTGGCTGGAAGTTTACGGCAGTGAGAAGATAATTCTTGGTGCGGACGTGAAAGACCGGAAGATAGCTGTGAATGGCTGGAAGGATGAAAGTGCTTGTGAATTGTTCCCTTTCCTGAAAGAATATGTAGAGAAAGGTATTCAGAAAGTAATCTGCACGGATATTAGTTGTGACGGTATGTTGCAGGGGCTTTCTATTGAACTGTATAAGGTAATGCTGGAAAAACATCCCGACCTTTACCTGATAGCAAGTGGCGGTGTCAGCAGTATGGAAGATATACGTGCATTGGAGACGACTGGGGTACCGGCTGTTATTTTTGGTAAGGCTCTGTATGAAGGGCGTATTACTTTGAAGGAAATTGAAAGAATGATGCAAGATTATTGACGAATCATTCTCAATTCTCCTCCCGGGAGGAGGGGAAATTGAGTTAGATTTAGATTATATATCCTCATGAATATAAATCGTTAAAACAAAACAGAAGTGTTAGCGAAAAGAATTATTCCCTGTCTCGATATCAAAGACGGACAAACAGTGAAAGGAACCAATTTCGTCAATTTGCGTCAAGCGGGCGATCCGGTGGAACTGGCGCGTGCGTATAGTGAGCAAGGTGCTGATGAATTGGTTTTTCTGGATATAACAGCCAGTTTTGAAGGTCGCAAGACATTTGCAGAGTTGGTGAAGCGCATTGCTGCCAATATCAGTATTCCGTTTACGGTAGGTGGCGGTATCAACGAATTGAGTGATGTAGACCGTCTGCTGAATGCCGGTGCAGATAAGATTTCTATCAATTCTTCTGCAATTCGCCGTCCCGAACTGATTGATGAAATAGCTAAGAACTTCGGTTCGCAGGTATGTGTGCTGGCGGTAGATGCCAAACAGACTGAAAAAGGCTGGTGGTGTTATCTGAATGGAGGCCGTGTAGAAACAGATAAGGAGCTGTTTACCTGGACAAAAGAAGCCCAGGAACGTGGTGCCGGAGAAATACTTTTCACCAGCATGAATCATGATGGCGTAAAGACCGGATACGCCAATGAAGCACTTGCTGAAATGTCTGATAACCTTTCTATTCCGGTGATTGCATCGGGCGGAGCAGGAGCAAAAGAGCATTTTCGTGATGTATTTTTGCAAGGAAAAGCTGATGCAGCGTTGGCAGCCAGTGTTTTTCATTTCGGAGAAATTAAAATTCCCGATTTAAAATCGTATCTTTGCGCCCAGGGAATCTCGATGCGAACGGTGTAAGGGGATGATAAAATGGTAAGATGATAGGATGCTTATACCGCATTATAATTCGTAAATTGTAATTCGTAATTATATAAAAATGGATTTTGATAAAATGAACGGACTTATTCCGGCAATCATACAAGACGCAGACACCGCCAAGGTGTTAATGTTGGGCTTCATGAATAAAGAGGCTTACGACAAAACGGTAGAAACCGGTAAAGTGACTTTTTTCAGCCGCACCAAGAACCGTCTTTGGACGAAAGGTGAGGAGAGTGGTAATTTCCTGAATGTCGTTTCTATCAAGGAAGACTGTGATCAGGATACATTGCTGATTCAGGTACACCCTGTGGGACCTGTTTGCCATACAGGCACGGATACATGCTGGGGTGAGAAGAATGAACAGCCTGTAATGTTTCTGAAGCATCTTCAGGATTTTATTACTAAGCGCCATGAAGAGATGCCGGAAGGTTCTTACACAACCAGTCTGTTTGAGTCTGGTGTGAATAAAATGGCACAGAAAGTGGGTGAAGAAGCTGTGGAAACAGTGATCGAAGCTTGCAACGGAACTGATGAACGGTTGATCTATGAAGGAGCCGATTTGATATACCACCTCATCGTGCTGCTAACATCCAAAGGATACAGTCTGGAAGATTTGGCACGCGAATTGCAGGAACGTCATAGCGCTTCGTGGAAGAAACACTAATTAATTAAAAATTAATAATTAATAATTAAACGGGAATGGCTGAACCGCTGATACGATATAAAGATGTGGAAGTACACCAACAGGACTTGTGCGTGCTGAATGAGGTAAACCTCGAGCTGCAGAAGGGAGAGTTTGTGTACCTGATCGGTAAGGTAGGTTCGGGTAAGACCAGTTTGCTAAAGACCCTCTACGGAGAACTGGATATCACTGCCGGCGAAGCAATGGTACTGGGGTATGATATGAGCCGCATTAAGCGCAAGCATATTCCGCAGTTGCGTCGTAAGTTGGGCATCGTGTTTCAGGATTTCCAACTGTTGACGGACCGCACGGTGAACGATAATCTTGCTTTTGTATTGAAGGCTACGGGTTGGAAAAACAAATCGGAAATAAAAGACCGTATTGCTGAAGTGCTGATGCAGGTAGGAATGGGTAATAAAGGATACAAGTTCCCTAACGAACTTTCTGGAGGCGAACAACAACGCATTGTTATTGCCCGTGCTATGCTCAACTCTCCGGAGATTATCCTGGCGGATGAACCGACCGGTAATCTGGATGCGGAAACGGGACGTGCTATTGTAGGACTGTTACATAACATCAGCCGCACGGGTGGCTCGCTGGTATTGATGACTACGCACAACCTCCATCTGCTTCACGAGTTTCCGGGACAGGTATATCGCTGTGCAGGTCATCAGATAACAGATGTGACATCCGAATATTCGAATGTCATGCCGACTGTAGAAGAAACAAATAATAATATATAATCATTTAATACAGGAACGAAAATGAAAGTTTTAAAGTTTGGAGGTACTTCCGTAGGTTCTGCAGCGCGGATAAAGGAAGTAGCCAAATTGATCACTGATGGTGAACAGAAGATAGTTGTACTCTCGGCTATGTCGGGCACAACTAATACATTGGTGGAAATTTCGGACTATCTGTACAAGAAAAATCCGGAGGGTGCCAACGAGATCATTAACAAGCTGGAGGCTAAATATAAACAGCATGTGAATGAGTTGTATTCCACTCCCGAGTATAAACAGAAAGGTCAGGAACTGATTAAATCTCATTTTGACTACATCCGTTCTTATACCAAAGACCTTTTCACGCTGTTTGAGGAGAAAGTGGTTCTGGCACAGGGAGAACTGATCTCTACTGCCATGATGAACTATTACCTGCAAGAGTGTGGAGTGAAGTCCATTTTGCTTCCGGCTTTGGAATATATGCGCACCGATAAGAATGCGGAGCCCGATCCTGTATATATTAAGGAGAAACTTCAGATGCAGTTGGAATTGCATCCCGGTGCTGAGATTTACATCACACAAGGATACATCTGCCGCAACGCTTACGGAGAAATAGACAATTTGCAACGTGGTGGAAGCGACTATACCGCTTCTTTGATCGGTGCAGCTATCAATGCTTCTGAAATCCAGATATGGACCGATATCGACGGTATGCACAATAATGACCCGCGTATCGTTGATAAGACTGCTCCTGTACGTCATCTTCATTTTGAAGAAGCTGCCGAGCTGGCTTATTTTGGTGCGAAGATTCTTCACCCCACTTGTATACAGCCTGCCAAGTATGCCAATATCCCGGTGCGTCTGCTGAATACGATGGATCCGACTGCTCCCGGTACTATGATTTCCAATGATACCGAGAAGGGCAAGATTAAGGCAGTTGCAGCAAAAGATAACATTACAGCTATCAAGATTAAATCCAGCCGTATGTTGCTTGCTCACGGTTTCTTGCGCAAGGTATTCGAAATCTTCGAGAGCTATCAGACTTCTATCGATATGATTTGTACTTCTGAGGTAGGAGTATCTGTATCTGTTGATAATACGAAGCATCTCAACGAGATTCTGGACGACCTGAAGAAGTATGGAACCGTTACGGTGGATAAGGATATGTGTATTGTCTGCGTGGTAGGTGATTTGGAATGGGAGAATGTCGGTTTCGAAGCGAAGGCACTGGATGCCATGCGCGACATACCGGTACGAATGATCTCATTCGGTGGTAGTAACTACAATATTTCTTTCCTCATCCGTGAATGCGACAAGAATAAGGCATTGCAGTCGCTTAGTGATGCACTGTTCAACGAAGAATAAGAGAAATAAGAAAGTACAGATATAATATGATATGGAACGCAAACTACACAAATTACACAACTCGCTGATAAAGGCTCTTGTGTAATTCGCGTAATTTGCGTTCTTTTCTTTATAAACAAAGTTTTGAAGTATGAAAGGAACATTCCCCATAGATAAATTCCGTGAGCTGCATACCCCTTTTTATTATTATGATACGAAGGTGTTGCGTGATACTCTTTCCTGCATGCGTGCAGAAGCCGCTAAGTATGGCAATTTTGAGGTACATTATGCTGTGAAAGCAAATGCTAATCCGAAGGTACTTACCATTATCCGTGAGAATGGACTGGGTGCCGATTGTGTGAGTGGGGGAGAAGTGCGCGCTGCCATCAAGGCTGGCTTTCCTGCGAATAAGGTTGTTTTTGCAGGAGTAGGTAAGTCCGATTGGGAGATCAACCTGAGCTTGGACTACAATATCTTCTGTTTCAATGTGGAGTCTATTCCTGAGTTGGAAGTAATTAATGAATTGGCGGCTGCTAAAGGTAAGATCGCTAATGTCGCTTTCCGTATCAATCCCAATGTAGGTGCACATACGCATGCCAACATCACTACCGGGCTGGCAGAGAATAAGTTTGGTATCAGTATGCAGGATATGAACGATGTGATAGACGTGGCACTGGAGATGAAGAATGTGAAGTTTATCGGACTGCACTTCCACATCGGTTCGCAGATATTGGATATGGGTGATTTCGTGGCTCTTTGCAATCGTGTGAATGAACTGCAAGATAAGTTGGAGGCACGCCGCATCCGTATCGAGCACGTCAACGTAGGTGGCGGACTGGGCATTGATTATAAGCATCCCAACCGTCAGGCGGTACCTGATTTCAAAGACTATTTTTCGACTTATGCTGAGCATTTGAAGCTGCGTTCTTATCAAACGCTCCATTTTGAACTGGGGCGTGCCATAACGGGGCAGTGTGGTTCACTTATCTCGCAGGTGCTTTATGTAAAACAGGGAGCAAACAAAAAATTTGCTATCCTTGATGCCGGTATGACGGATTTGATTCGTCCTGCATTGTATCAGGCTTATCATAAGATAGAAAATATCACTTCAGAAGATACAGTTGAAACTTATGATGTGGTAGGTCCTATTTGTGAGTCATCGGATGTATTCGGGAAAGCGATAGATTTGAATAAGGTGAAGCGCGGAGATCTGATAGCGTTGCGTTCTGCAGGTGCCTATGGTGAGATTATGGCTTCAAGCTATAATTGCCGCGAGTTGCCGAAGGGGTATACTTCGGACGAGTTGGTATAAAGACTTAATCTTTTCATGATTCAGCCACATTAGGTTGGAGATTAGAGGAAAAAGCTATCTTTATTGTCATAACATTAAAAGAATAAACATGTTTGTTATAAGTTTTGATATGACTGGTCCGATTCTACGGACATTGTAAAAAATGCGTAAGAACTCCTAAAAGTATAAACTATATATATGAAGCGTGCACATCATCCTTTTGATGATTGTACGCTTTCATTTTTATTTCCTATCCTCACTTTCTTTACTTTGTATTCACAAACATTACGCCTTTGATTTCTGTTTTCAGGAGTTATTTTGTAGTGTGCAACTTTCAACCCAAAAGTTATGAATACAGAAAGATTTGAGAAAGATGAAGGCGGTATGGACCTTGCGTTATATATGGCGCAGGTTATCATTATTATATTAAGGAAGAACGGAGATATCAAAAGTCTTCGCCCGGTTTTAAAAAACGGTGCGCACGCCCGGAGTCACAACGCTCGCTCAATCGGTGCGTGCTATGAAGGTGGACTGGATGTGAACGGATGCTCTGCCGATACGAGAACTGACTTTCAGAAACATTCCCTCCGGCTGCTTGCCAAGTTGCTGCTAAAAGATTATCCGCATTTCCGACTGGTGGGGCATCGCGACCTCAGTGCTGACTTGAATGGTAATGTGAAATAGAACCGGAAGAATGGATTAAACAGTGTCCGTGTTTCGATGCTGCTGCAATTCTGCGGGAAAAGCCTGCCAATCCGGGTTGTTTTATATAAAAAATGTTATTAAATGAACAATGTCTGTGTATCATTGTTACTTTTGTAATGATTTCAAATTAATTAAAAAAATACGATTATGATTACTGAAAAATTACAGAATGCAATTAACGAGCAGATCACGGCTGAAATGTGGTCGGCTAACATGTATTTGGCTATGTCTTTCTATATGGAGAAAGAAGGTTTTAGCGGTATGGCACACTGGTTGAAGAAACAGTGGGCAGAAGAAAACGAACATGCCTGTGCAATGGCCGATTACGTAATCAAGCGTGGTGGTAAAGCCAAAGTTGATAAGCTGGATGTAGTTCCCAACGATTTCGGTACTCCGCTGGAAGTATTTGAACAGGTTTACAAACACGAGTGCCGTGTATCCGAAATGATCGATAAGTTGGTGGATGTGGCTGCCGCCGAAAAAGATAAAGCAACACAGGACTTCCTGTGGGGATTTGTACGCGAACAGGTGGAAGAAGAGGCAACCGCTGCAAGCATCGTTGATATGATTAAGAAAGCCGGTGCAACGGGTATCTTCTTTGTAGATGTGAAATTGGGCGAACGTTAATAATCTTTTGATATAGAATCACTAAGTAGGGAAGCTGTCTGAAAAAAAAATCAGACAGCTTCTTTTTTGTTTTCTTGGGATTATACATATTTTATTCTACCTTTGTTCCACTTATGGATCAGATAGTCGAATCATGAAAAACGCATTTCTGCCTATATATGCATGGATTTTTCTGTTTTTTTTCGTTTTGAGCAGCTGTTCGAACCGGGAAGAACGGCGAATTTTAATCGTGCATTCTTATGAGGAAAGCTATGTCGGCTATCCTGATTTCAATCGCTTGATAGATAAAGAATTCAGAAGAAACGGGATCGATGCGGATATCCGTATTGTTTATCTGGACTGTGAAGCGTTTCAGGAAGAACCGGAATTGAGGCACATGTATCACTTGCTTGATTCAGCTTCCAGTGGTTGGAGGCCCGAGGTTATCCTGGTGAATGATGATCAGGCTGCTTATTCACTGTTCAAGTGCCGTCATCCTTTGGTGAAAGAGACACCGGTGGTTTTTGGTGGAGTGAACTATCCTAATTGGAAATTACTGAAAGAATATCCCAATGTGACGGGATTTCATGACCGGATGGATATTATGAAGAATATACGTCTGGGAGCAAAGCTCTTTGGTGAAGAGGTGGAGTTTTTTACGGTGCTCGATTCTACGTATATAGACAGACAGATACGTGCTGATGTAAGAGAACAGGTGAAAGGTGAGAAAGTGACTTGCCTGGTGGGCTATTCGGGCACCCCTCGCGAAAGGCGGTTGCATTATCCTTCCAAAGAGGGGTATACGCGCTTTACCAGTCTGCCGGTGCGAATTGGGAGAGAGCAGGAAACTGCCAATTTTATCTGGACCTTGAGTAAATATTCCACCGGAATGTGTTATCTCCAGATGAAGCGCGATTATACGACGGTCAATATCGGAAATATATGTGCAAGTCCTAGTCTGACTGCGATCAATGAAGCATTCGGGTATAATGAAAGATTGCTTGGCGGATATATTACGACATACCCGATTTTGGCGGAAGAGGAAGTGAGTGTCGCTGTGCGTATTTTGCATGGTGAAAATCCTTCGGATATACCCGTTGCGGAAAGCCGCAAGAAATATGTGGTGGATTGGAACGTGATGCGGCAACGGGGAATTTCGAAGACACGTATTCCGGCAGAATGCACGATTATAAATATTCCTATCAGTGAAAAATATCCGGTAGCATGGGGAGTCGGTATTGTGGTGATTGTCGTTCTTTTTTCCACTTTGTTTGTCTGGCTTTTCTTCTTGTATCGCCGTGAACAGGGGCGGAAGAAACGTGCGCTCAATGAACTGGAAAGTGAAAAAGAAACGTTGGCACTGGCTCTCGAAGGCGGAGATACATATGCGTGGAAGCTGGAGAATGATTGTTTTCTTTTTGAGAAAGACTTCTGGATATCGCAGGAGCTGAAATTCAGACCGATAAGTTTTGAAGAGTTATTGTTGTTTATGCATCCCGATCATTGGGAAGAGGTGAAGGGATATTGGAAGGATATCTCTAAAGCGGGCAAGATAATATCTCGGGTGCGCTGTGATTTCAATGGTAGAGGGTATCAGTGGTGGGAGTTCCGTTATAAGACCATTTTGCTTCCTGGAGGAGGGTATAAAGCTGCCGGCTTATTGCTGAACATACAGGCGATTAAAGACCGTGAACAAGAACTGGAAGAGGCGCGCCAACTGGCCGAGAAAGCCGAATTGAAGCAATCTTTTCTGGCAAATATGAGTCACGAGATTCGCACGCCGCTGAATGCGATTGTAGGATTCTCTAATATATTGGCGCTTGATGAAGATGTGAGCCAGGCAGAACGGTTGGAATATATCGGCAGTATTAATAAGAATAGTGATTTATTGCTGAAACTGATCAATGATATTCTGGAACTTTCGCGCATCGAATCCGGATACATGTCATTTGAATACGAGAAGTGTTTCGTTTCAGAATTGGTTGACAGTATTTATATGACTCATCAGATGCTGATTCCTGAACAACTGGAATTCATCAAAGAGTTGGATGCGGTGCAGGTAGAAGTGATGCTTGATAAGGGGCGCTTGACACAGGTGATCACTAATTTCCTGAATAATGCTTCTAAGTTTACTAAAACCGGATATATCAAGTTGGGATACCGTTATCTTTCTGAATCGGACCGAGTGGCTATCTATGTGGAAGATACCGGAAGAGGCATTGAACTCTCAGAACAGAAAATGATCTTTAGCCGTTTCTATAAACAGGATGAGTTTTCGCAAGGAGCCGGCTTGGGACTTTCTATCTGTCAGGTGATTGTAGAAAAATTGCGGGGCAAAATCGAACTGTGGTCGGAACCGGGGAAAGGAAGCAGGTTTACGGTGGTGCTGCCGGTGGTAAAAGCTACAAGCTACAAGTGACGAGTTGCAAGTTCCTTTCGGTGTGGTAGTCTGGCGAATAATTATTCGCTTACGAATAAACGTAGCAACTTGTAACTCGTCACTTGTAGCCCGTAGCTTATCGTGCTTTAGCGCGATAATACTCCAAGTTCTTTTCCTACTTTGATGAATGCATCTATACACTTGTCAAGATGTTTTCTTTCGTGTCCGGCAGAGATCTGTACACGGATGCGTGCCTGGTCTTTCGGAACCACGGGATAATAGAATCCGGTGACGTAAATGCCTTCTTCTTGCATACGGGCGGCGTAAATCTGCGAAAGTTTGGCATCATACAGCATCACGGCGCAGATAGCACTTTGTGTAGGCTTGATGTCAAATCCGGCGGCAGTCATTTTCTCGCGGAAGTAATTAACGTTTTCTACTAATTTGTCATGCAGGGCATTGCTTTCTCTCAGCATATTGAAGACTTCGATACTTGCACCGATCACGGCAGGAGCAACAGAATTGGAGAACAGATACGGGCGACTGCGTTGGCGCAGCAGGTCGATAATCTCTTTGCGTCCGGTGGTGAATCCGCCCATGGCTCCGCCAAAAGCCTTGCCCAGTGTACCGGTGTAAATATCCACACGTCCGTAAGTTTTGAATAGCTCGCTCACACCGTGGCCTGTAGGCCCTACTACACCGGCAGAGTGAGACTCATCTACCATGACCAAAGCGTCATACTTTTCTGCTAGATCACAGATTTGATCCATCGGAGCTACATTGCCGTCCATGGAGAATACACCGTCTGTTACAACAATGCGGAAACGTTGGGCCTGTGTTTCCTGCAAACATTTCTCCAGTTCGCTCATGTCAGCATTGGCATAGCGGTAACGTTTGGCCTTGCACAAGCGCACGCCGTCGATGATGGAGGCATGGTTCAGTGAATCGGAGATGATAGCATCTTCCTCAGTGAAAAGGGGTTCGAATACTCCGCCATTGGCATCGAAGCAGGCAGCATAGAGGATGGTGTCTTCTGTCTTGAAATAGTCGGAGATAGCAGCTTCCAGTTCTTTGTGAATGTCTTGTGTTCCGCAGATGAAGCGTACGGAAGACATGCCGTAGCCACGGTGATCCATCATCTTTTGGGCAGCGGCAATCAGTCGCGGATGGTTGGACAAACCCAGGTAATTGTTGGCGCAGAAATTCAGCACTTCCTTCCCTTTTACGGTGATGGCGGCTTGTTGCGCACTCTCGATCAGGCGTTCTTCTTTGTAGAGTCCGGCCTCTTTAATTTCAGCAAGCGTATTGCTGAGGTGTTCTTTCATTTTCCCGTACATAGCTTTATAAATTAAAAGTTTGTCATCTTATTACTAAACGATACAAAGGACACGATTTTTCTTCAAATAACCATAGCAAAATGATAGAATAATGAAAAAAAAGTATGTATATTTGCACGTCTCTAAGGATGGAGCACCTTATAAATAAGTCGTATGAAGAATATTTTGGTAATTGGAGCAACCGGACAGATAGGTTCGGAACTCACATTGGAATTGCGTAAACGTTATGGAGATGACCATGTTATAGCCGGATACATTCCGAGTGCTATGCCTAAAGGAGAATTGAAAGCATCGGGGCCTTCTGCTATTGCCGACGTAACCGACCGTCAGTCTATTGAAGTGGTGGCGCGCCAATTCAAGATTGATACGATTTATAATCTGGCAGCTTTGCTCTCGGTGGTTGCCGAAAGCCGCCCGGCCATGGCTTGGAAAATTGGTATAGACGGATTATGGAATGTGCTGGAAGTAGCGCGTGAATATGGTTGCGCAGTGTTTACTCCGAGTTCTATCGGTTCGTTTGGAGAAGCTACACCTCATGTAAAGACGCCGCAAGATACGATTCAGCGTCCTCGTACGATGTATGGGGTAACCAAAGTAACTACTGAATTGTTGAGCGATTATTATTATACTAAATATGGAGTAGATACTCGTGCGGTTCGTTTTCCGGGCATCATTTCCAATGTAACTCCTCCAGGAGGGGGGACTACAGACTATGCGGTCGATATTTTTTACTCCGCAGTGAAAGGTGAAAAGTTCGTATGTCCTTTGAAACCCGGTACTTATATGGATATGATGTATATGCCTGATGCGCTGAATGCAGCCATTTCGTTGATGGAAGCAATTCCAACACGTCTAAAGCATCGGAACGCTTTCAATATCGCTGCCATGAGTTTTGATCCGGAGGAAATCTGCCGGGAGATAAAAAAGCATGTGCCCGATTTTGAAATGGTATATGAGATTGATCCATTGAAGCAATCCATTGCCGACAGTTGGCCCGACAGCTTGGATGACAGTTGTGCTCGTGAAGAGTGGGATTGGAAACCGCAATATGATTTAGAGTCCATGACGGTGGACATGCTTGAGAAGTTAAGAGCTAAACTAAATAAGTGACCTTTAGGGGCCGGTAAAGAATGAGAAAAATAGGATTGGGGTTCTTTCTTCTCGTTTTCTTGGTGTCGTGCGGCAACAAGAAGACGAAGATGGATCCTTTTGCGACAATCACCAATTTGGTGGATTCAGCTGCACACAAAGCTGATGCTGTACCACAGGCTGAAGTTGATAATGACCCTAAGCCAATAGAAGCGGATGAATCGTTTGATGATTTCGTCTATAGTTACGCTTCGGATGACGCTTTGCAACGGCAACGGACTAAGTTTCCATTACCTTTTTACGACGTTGATAAACCTTCTAAAATAGAGAAGGGGGAGTGGGAACATGATTATCTGTTTACCCAGCAGAGCTATTACACATTGCTCTTCGATGATGAAGATGACTTGGAATTGGTGGGAGATACTGCCTTGACATCCGTACAGGTGGAATGGATTTTGCTGGAAAACCGTATGGTGAAGAAATACTATTTCGAACGTACCAAGGGGGTCTGGATGCTGGAAGCTATTAATCTCCGGCAGATAGAGCAGGGGGAGAATGAAGACTTCGTTGCGTTTTATTTGCGTTTTGTGACTGATAGTGTTTATCAGAGCCGGCATATTCGCGAACCTTTAGAATATATTACGATAGATCCGGATGATGAATTCTCTATCCTGGAGACTACACTCGACTTGAATCAGTGGTATGCTTTCCGTCCGGTATTGCCTGTAGACAGACTGTCCAATATCAATTACGGACAAAAGAATAGCGATTACTCTAATACGAAAATCCTGAAAGTAAATGGGATTGGAAATGGATATACCAATATTTTCTATTTTCGCAGACATCGTGGAGAGTGGGAGTTATATAAATATGAGGATACGAGTATTTAGGAAATTACGAATTACAAATGACGAATGATAGAGCATGAGATGAGAAAAATACCCAATACATTCGGACTTGATGTAGAAGCTGCCGTGTTTTTGGAATACAGTTCAGTAGAAGAATTGGAGAAGTTGATTGCCGCTGGACGCATCACTTCTCCTTATCTGCATATTGGCGGAGGGAGCAATCTGTTGTTTACCGGAAATTATGAGGGGGTGATATTGCATTCGCGTATTGGCGGCATTGAAGTAACGGCTGAAGATGAAGAAAAGGTTTCGGTGCGTGTAGGTGCCGGTGTGGTGTGGGATGATTTCGTGGGCTATTGTGCGGATCGGGGTTGGTATGGAGTTGAAAACCTGTCTCTTATTCCCGGGGAGGTGGGGGCTTCGGCTGTACAAAATATTGGTGCTTATGGCGTGGAAGTGAAAGATCTGATTTCTTTCGTAGAAACGGTGAACATACAAGGCGTGAAGCATGTTTACCAAACGGATGAATGTGATTATTCATACCGGAGCAGTGTTTTTAAACGGCCGGAAATGAAGCAGGTGTTTGTCACATATGTTGGTTTCTCTTTGAGTAAGAAAGAGTCTTATACATTGGACTATGGTACTATTCGTCAGGAACTTGAGAAATACCCGAAAGTTGACTTGAAGACATTACGACAGGTTATTATCGATATTCGTGAAAGTAAATTGCCTGATCCGAAAGTATTGGGTAATGCCGGAAGCTTCTTTATGAATCCTGTCGTTGCGCGTGAAGTTTTTGAAGCCTTACGGGAACAATATCCTCAGATGCCTTTTTATGAAATGAGTGCTGACCGGATAAAAATTCCTGCCGGTTGGATGATAGACCAGTGTGGTTGGAAGGGGAAATCGCTGGGACCTGCCGCCGTGCATGATAATCAGGCATTGGTGTTGGTAAACCGGGGTGGGGCAACGGGGGCCGATATCGTAGCTCTTTCGGATGCTGTAAGGGCGTCAGTTCGCGATAAGTTTGGCATTGACATACATCCCGAAGTGAATTTTATTTGAAGTAATCATGATTATCAGAGGTCGCTTTTGAATGAACTGATGATTGATAATTAATATGTAATTAAAGTGAAACTAAGAATATTAGGAAGCGGAACATCGACAGGAGTGCCTGAAATAGGTTGTAAGTGCGAAGTTTGCACTTCTGCCGATCCGCGTGATAACCGCTTGCGTGCGTCTTCTTTGTTGCATACGGATGGCGCGGTGATACTGATTGATTGTGGACCGGATTTCCGGGAACAGATGTTGAGGGTAGCTTCATTTGAAAAAATAGATGGAGTACTGATTACTCATGAGCACTATGACCATGTAGGAGGACTGGATGATCTTCGTCCTTTCTGCCGTTTCGGCGAGATTCCCATATATTCCGATAACTATACGGCAACTCACTTGCGTGCGCGAATGCCCTATTGTTTTTTGGAACATAAATATCCCGGTGTACCTCAGATTTTCTTGCAAGAAGTGGAGCCGGGAAAAAACTTCTTTATCAATCATACGGAGATTATTCCTTTTCAGGTGATGCACGGGCGTCTACCTATTCTGGGATATCGTATAGGTAAACGTTTGGCTTATATTACAGATATGCTGACCATGCCTGAAGAGTCCTATGAACAATTGCAAGACTTGGATGTTTTGGTTGTGAATGCCTTGCGTGTCAAGCCGCATCCTACGCATCAGAGTATTTCCGAGGCATTGGAGACGGCAAAGCGCATTGGTGCGCGCGAAACTTATTTTATTCACATGAGTCATCATGCCGGATTGCATGTCGAACTCGAAAAGCAGCTTCCTCCTGATGTGCATCTGACTTTTGATGGAATGGAAATAGAGTTTTAAAGGCGGGCATTCTAAAACTTTTTTTATATCTACTAAAGTTTTTGAAACATTTGTTTTGTTTTATTAGTAGAAATACTTATTTTTGCCGAAACTTGATGCCTGAAAAACCATGAAGTTACGCCTTATCATAAGAATTGCCATGATTGTGTCCATAGTGTTGCTATGTACGGGGTTCGGGGTGTATTCATTCTTTAGGTTGAATGAGGTGGAGAGTCAGAAAGATTTTAATCTCTATACTCTAGTGCCTCAAAGCGCAATAGCTGTGCTGGAAACAGACCGTATGGCAGAATTGGTGGATGACATCAACCAGTTGAGTTGCAGTAAAGATAATCACTTCCTTTATGCTTCCGAACTTTTTGTTTATCTGAAAAACTATCTGCATACCTTGCTTGAGGATACTCCGCACGGACTTAGTAAGCAGATGAACAAAATGCTTATCAGTTTTCATGAGCCGGATACGCCATTGAACCAAGTGTTGTATTGCAGTCTGGGATCAGGTGATTATGAGTTGGTGGAGTCATTCATCAGGAAATATTGTTCCAGTTCATTCCCTTCTAAATTCTTTGATTACAGAGGTGAGGAAATCAGCATTTATCCTATGCCTGACGGACGTTTCCTTTCAGCGTATTTCACATCGGACTTCCTGGCGATCAGCTTTCAGAAGCGATTGATAGAACAGGTGATTGAAGCGCGGCTCTCCAAAAAGTCGTTGATAAACATGCCTTCATTCAAACTGATGCATGCCGGGAAGAATGCGAACGTGGAAGCTACGGTGTATGTGCGCATTAAATCGGTGGAGATGGGTAAAAATACAGATGGTATTCGTTCGCAGACCTATTTGGGAAGTTGGGCGGAATTTGATTTGAAGCTGAATGAGAATGCTATTTATTGTTCGGGGATTAGTCACGGATCGGACACTACACATACTTTTATAAATGCTTTGCGTCGCCAGCAGCCGGTAGAGGGGTTTCCGGGAGAACGGCTTCCACTTTCTACTTTCTTTTATGATTGTTGGGCCATTTCGGACATGGATGCCATGTGCAGCTTTACGGCGGAACAGGAATATGCCAAGGCGACTTATTCCGATTATATTAAAGAAAGAGATGAAGAATGGATGGATTTCTTGAAAATGTATGCAGGAGATCAGGTGATATCCTGTCTTTTTCAGTCGAAAGATACAGTAAATGAGATTCCTTGTGCGGTGATGAGTGTTCCGGTGAAGAATGTGTTGCAGGCTGAACGCCGCTTGCAGTCATTGCTTTATACTTCTCCGAAGGAAGTGGATGCGCCTCCTGTTCCGCAGGCATACCCTGATTATCATCTTTATCCAAAGGCGAAAGGATATCGTTATTATATATTGCCTCGTAATACCTTGCTGACTCAATTGACAGGTATCACAGAGTCTGCTCTTTATACGTATGTGTGTTTTTATCGCGGGCATCTGCTGATGGCACCGGATGTTGTCAGTCTTACGGCTTATATAGATGCCATGGAGAATGAGGAAGTATTGGATGATATTCCGTTGTATGAAGAGGGGATTGGGAGTCTTTCACCCACATATAGTTTTGTAATGATGGTGGATATGGAAAAGATGGTGGAGCAACCGGAAACTTATGTGCGTCTGATACCGAACTTTTTCTTTCGCCAGGCAAAGTTCTTCCGGCATTTCGTGCTTTCAATACAATTCACTTGTGTGGAGGAGGTGGTATATCCGAATCTGGTGTTTTTATACAAAGGAGAAAAATATAAGGAGGTTGTGTCAAAATGCTGGCACACCCTCTTTTTATGCGCAAAGCCCAGACTTTCTCAAGCCCGGGCTTTGTTATTACCCAAAATTTTTGTAACTTTAGGCATAAAGTTTTTCGTTATGGCAAAGTTACATTTTCGTCCTTACATTCCCAACCAAACCGTTCTTTTTCCACAAAGAATTGATGAAAACATAGCTGCGGACGATCCTGTCCGCATAGTCAATGCAGTTGTTGATAATCTTAATCTTGATAATTTCAAGAAGCTTTATAAAGAAGCGGGGCGCTCAGCTTATCATCCTAAAATGATGCTTAAGGTAATTATCTACGCTTACATGAATAATATCT